>ENA-UOTX01001513-UOTX01001513.1-compost-metagenome-genome-assembly--contig:-NODE-1513-length-16925-cov-3.591524_pt1 | contig 16925 bp, 13 predicted proteins | sample MGYA00238143_ERZ746982 | MGnify/ENA primary metagenome ERZ746982 (study PRJEB28758, sample SAMN06268862) | compost metagenome | isolation source: single cell | place: USA: California, Emeryville, Joint... | reverse complement strand
AAGAAACTTAAACTAGGTTCCAAAGAATCAATATCTCTGACAAATGGTGACGATGGGTTTCGATGGTAGACTTACCTCGAAGCGAGATAGATTTGAGAATGAGCATCTTTGAGTTTTTTTAATACAAGATCGGCGAAGTGAGAAGTCGGAATAAATTGTGATTGGAGATGAAAATGAAAATCAAGATCCTGTTTAGAAGTACAATTTTTGTTCCATGCTCATGCTATTAAGACAAGCGATTTAATCGAGTCTCAAGCTGGTAAATAAAAGTTAATTAAACGGCGCAAATAATTGGCAAAGATAACCGATATAAGGAATTTCAATATCTTTTTACGTTGGAAATTGAGAGGCTATCTCTGCTGAACACTGAAAAAGTGATCTTTTGAAAATTTCTCTGCAGTAGAATCAATATAATAAAATCATCATATATATATCAACGCAAAATATTCTGTAATTTAAGCTAGCCCTGCATTAATTTGTTGATGACTTCCTTTATATTTCTTGATCGGGCCGAAAAAGTCCACACAACAAGTATTTATCAGAACCTAGCTAAATATTGGAAAAGACTCACATCTAAGACAGCTCATTATAACAAAGGAGATCTGACGGTAAATCATCCATTACAATAGTTTTCTAGCGAAACAAATACTTAGAGAAACTTTTGAGTCTCTTTTCTAAAGCCTAATCGTGCGATTATTTTAACTATTTTAAATATTGAGTAACATAGAAAATTCTAAACATTTCTTTAAAAAATTGCAAGTTCACTGTTATCACATATCCATGAACATCACTTCTATCTAATGACTTTTATGAAACAATTTGCTGAGCAACAACAAGAATAATCCTAAAATGAAGTTCTCCGCTAGTTTACTTCCTAAAATAGAAATTTTCATATTCGCTTCATAATGAGCAACCTCCTGTCTGCTCAATGACGACATCGATTTCATCACCGTTTTCCATATTCAACTAATGGAAAGAAAATCAGGAAAAATATATATTTATAGTAGTTTACATCATTTGGAGACTGCGTTTCGGAAATTCTTTCACCATCAAACAAGAACCTCACATTTTGGGGGTTGATCTGTTAGGAATTTTGCAATATATTAGCTACAATTTATTGGAATAATAGTAAGATTACCTGCTGACGATTACAGTAAGCATCCATCAGTTTTTTGAATTGCGTTGTTTTTTTAATTTTGAAAAAGACTTCCTCTCCGTCCTTGAGAAAATAAGTTCGTTCAATAAACCACTGGAAGCAGAAAGTTAGAGTTACCTGACTTTTTACTTTGAGATTAAGGTAGTTATCAGTCGCCTGCTTTTCTGCTGTGTTAGTTTCATTGCCATTTGTTTGAGCTTCTGTTGCATTTTTCTCTGCCATCGTCGAGCTTGGATTTAAATTCTATGTCTGGACACGTAATTGTTTGATTATTATAAATATTCGGATCGTAATCCGAGTACGTGTCCGGACGAGGTAGTAGCCGTTTTTTAGACTTTTATTTGGTTGGATCAAAATTATCTCATAAAATAAAGGCTAACGAATATATATGTTTACGAATCTTTACTTGAATTAAATAAGTCTCCCAAGTTCTGATTTTTATTGAGCCGGGAAAATGATAGGGTTTTTTGTATATATTTCTCTTTTTTTTTGCGGGAAGATAAGCATCGACTCCTAATAACAATTAAATGCTCATAAAATGTAGAGTCAAAAGCTTATACCTTTAATCAAAAGTACTCTTTTTTCTGAAACTCAAGAAAATTTTTGTGACCTCTAAAGAAACTAAAATTACCTAAATGCCCGTACTTTCTGAAACTTGACAAAAACTTATCTCATTTTACTGAAAAGTAATTATTTTCATTATCGGAGTGCTACTTAATCCAAAAAGACGAGAAAAGAACGGAAGGAAATAAATCTATGTATATTTTTATATATAGCTTGACACAAGTAAACAAATTTTAGTCACTGAAATTTGAGCGGCGATGTTATAGAAAAAAGAATGGTAGGCAATCTTTTCTTCCAGTAATTTTAGTTTTCTAAGTGCTTTTTTGAACTCCATCGATTACAATTTTGTTAATACCATCAATTTTGATGAAAGACTTTGTATCTTCTGGTAAAAATTTAATGTGTTAATGTATTAGAATCAGAGACATGTATTGCTACAAATCTAGATGTTCTCCAATTCTACAGGAGGTATAATAGGAAATACGAATTTAAGTTTTGGGTATACTCTTGTATCCTCTCAACATTAATAAAGCGTATTGTTTATTGATCACCAATAGAACCTCTTGAGCTCCTACTCGAATTAATAATTCCATCGCCTTTTTACAAGCAAATTTTTTATTTTTCAGTTATGACTTCAAAAGATAGAGATCACTCTTATTTTGTCGCTAATATTTTCCTAATTATTTTACTATGTATTCGGCTTTGCTCGGCAACAAACAATTTATCTTGAGCAACCAAAAACTATCATTACTCACGAAGCCTCTATGAGAAGCAGTCCATACCTTTGGATAGATACTTATAATTTTTCATAGAAAAGAGTTTGTTGAGCTGTTTTCTTTGTTTCTAATTTAAAGAGAAATAACCGCCGGTGAAGTTCTCAACAGACAACAGACAAAAGAGATAAAAGATTTCAAGCTTCGCTGGTGAGAAAGTCTAGCTAACATGGTCAGGACAAATCTCCAAAATCTCGAAAAGATTTTTTTCCACGAGCTTAAATGAGATCAGTCTTTTCCAGAATTCTCTTGTTCTCTTTGTTAGCGACATCAATGTAACCAACCAAATCGCTGACATAAGCGGCAGCCTGTCTCTCGATGTCGTTTTTAATTGGGATGAAGGCTGAGATGGAAAGGAAAAGTATTAACTTTCTTCAATTTCAAAATGAGTTATTACTATTGGCTTTCAAGTGATTATCTGCATAGTCAACGATTTCTCTGCCCTCATAAGTTTCTCTGAGGTGCATCTTGGCAGTGTACCAATTGACATCAGCGATGGTTTGGTTGTTGATTAAAAGGCTTTGTCTGTCTCTTTTTTCTGGTTTCGAGATTTTTCATTTTAGATAACTCTTCCCACAGGTGCTGAATAAATTTACCTCTAACTGGGTAGGCTTTGAAGAGTCTTTGATAGTATGGGACTGGCCATTGGGCTGTTGAAACGACTCTGTCGGTGATAGGTCTTTCCTGAAGAGGACCCCAGTTGATGCCAGAGAAATTCATGGAGGCTATGGTGAAACGGTGGATGGGTTAAGCATATGTGCTAGATGAGGAGGGACTTACAGACAGAAGTCAAGCTGACGACTTTCTTGTAGTTCTGAATGTTCATTTCCTTCTTTCTTTAGCTCTCTTGTTTTATTTATTTCTTTATTACAAATATACACTTTGATCAAAGTGTTAACTTACCAACACTAATCTCCTGCATCGCATTAAGGTCATTTGGTTCGCTTATTTAGAGACAAATATTGCTTTTCTTGTTGCTAAGCAAATTCATTCGAAGACGAAAGGTGGTCAAGTTTCAGGATCTGTTAAACACAAGAATCATGAGAGGCTGGATTCAATTTTTTCATTTCTATTTAGTTGAGTGATGGTCTTCTTTATGAAAATTACAAAACAGCAATTCTATATAAGCTATTTAACCTTCCTTCTCGAATTTACTTGGATGCCTATCTATCGTTTTATGAAACCAGGAAGCAGTGTGCTGATTATAAAAAATTTATCTGCTTCATAATCAGATGTGCTCATTTGAAGAAAAAGATATTAGAAATATATATTTGTTAAGAGAATTTCTTTTTCAGACGATAATCACATCATGCATTTTCCTTTGATAAAATAATCTTTGAAGATTTACAAAACAAAAAATTAGCATTTAATCACGTAATTTGAAAAAAAATTAAATAAAGGTGAAAACGCGTCAGGTCCAATGGATTCAGAGCAATGCAAGCAAATTCCACCCAATTTCAACATATAGCAAATCTGAGAGAATGGAAATTTATTTCGGTATTCCCGAAAGAAATTAAATAGAATGTAATCTTAGCCCCTTGAACCGATCAATTTTTGCTAAGATTCTCTCCGTCGTCGTAGATCTTCACATTTTCTACCTGAGATATCTCTCCAGATATGCCATTCGGAAACTTCGAATGAGGCTCTTCAACCTTTTCTCTACTATTAGTCAACACTTTTTTCTTATCATGGACAACTTCTGTCATTATCGCACATTCATGAAAATCAAAGCTTTCTTGGGCCATGATCTGATGTATTTTTGTCGTAATATCAGGCGAAATTTCAGTCATGGAGCACGATCCCTTGCTGTCACCCGTTTCGCATTGGAAAGGATTGGCCACGCTATTTTCTTCTACTGGAGCTTTATTCAAGAGCGCTTGGAGCGGATCTGCTATTGGAGTCACACAGTTTCTCAATTCTCTTTCCAATTGTTGTATACGCGACAAATATTCCTCATTTCTTGCTTGAAGCAGTGTATTTGATCTTTGTAGGACCTGAAGGAGCTCATCCTTTTTCGCAAGCTCAGCAGCTAAACGCTGAATTTCTTGATTTTTCATCGATAACTCTTTCAGCAGCCGATCATTGACAGGGTTTTCCGGCTCTTTCTCGATATCCAACGAAAGTTTCCTCGTTTGCGACGCTGATCCTCGAGCGAAAAGGGATGCTTTATGTGTGCTTTTTGGCTTGTTCAAGTCAGGTCGGGCTTGGTTGGCTTTTAGGCCCTCGTCGAAAGGTTTACCAGCAGAGACAATGTCTACAGAAGGGGTTTGTGTGAGCGGATTCATTTCGACGAATTGAATTAATTATTTAACTAACCACCTCAATAAAAGGCACGACAATTAATTGTTCCTAAAAATTCCACTTTTGTAACTTTTCGAAAAACCCCTTTTGTTGAGTTTAATCCTACGTGATCAAAAGTATCCTTATGTGCAAGCTTGTTGTCTCGTTACACTTGTTTGATACAAATTGTGGAAAGTAACTTCGAACCTCAATATCGTAGACAAATTTTCGATTTCTGTTGGGCATGTATCTAACGGATGTTTATGGATTGAATCTTAATGTCTCCGAGAATAATTCCGAGGGGTAATTAAGTATCCAGCTAGCTACTTAATAGGGCTTGTGGACTCAAGCCTTTGGAAATTAAAAATTTCCGGATTTTAAATAAGAGTTCATATGGTTCTGATCCAAATACAAATTATTTAAATTATTAAATAGGGGCTTTTGGATCCTATGTCTATTCTCTCTTTCTGATAAGGTCATTTGCCCTTTAAAAGTTGAGGAAGCTTTCAGTATGTCAGATAGATAAACAGAGTAAAAACGTTTCAATCACACTCAGGCAAATTTCTGATAAATTCTGACTCATTAAAGAGAAATATTTAGTGCCTTGTTTGGTTGCTGCTGGTTTAGTCTTCTTCAAATCAAGCCGCAAGTGCTTGCATTCTCGTTTCAGATCGCACGATTTATATAATCTCTCGATATTGCTTGGATCTTCATTATATCCTAAAAAATCTATTGGATTTGTCGTCTAACGTATTGGGGATGAGAAGCATTAATCAAAACTTTTTGGATGTCCTTGTGGATTTTTGAATAAAAAAGCTTGAAGTCGTTATCAATATCGAGAAGAAGTCGAGAAATGATTCGCTTAGGATGAAATCAGTGATTAATTCGACTCTGAGATGAACCTTTCTGCTAGTTCTTTGAAAAAAAATGAACAAGAATAGGCTGGCTTGCTTCTACAGACTTAAACTGATAGTAATACTCATTGTTGGATTTTGGTTTTGAAAGGATTTCGTTTGCTATTCCTATGAGCAGCATATTTGCTAGTTAATAACCCATCTTTCTATCTTCAGCAACATACTCTGGCATATCAGGTGGTTCTTTGATTCATTAGGGGCAATAGCAACTACAAATCCATAGCTTTTTTGATTTGATTTCCTTCAGAAACGTGATATATTGGAATTCGTTCACTTTTTGACTCAGAGCATATAAGGTTTTTCAAATCATACTGCTAATTGTAATCATCATCTCTCATTGCTTTGTAAGTTCTAACTCAAAGCGCTTTTATCACTAAATTTGTGGTTTTCACTAAACAACGTTTTTTCGAACTCTGTTCCTTGCGATTATCGATAACGTGTTATTCCGACAGCGTTTAATTTTTTTTTTATATAGGCGTTGAATTCGACTATTAAAGGACCCTTGTCGTGTTAATAATCATAATATTGATTCAATCGGAAAACAAAGCCGAACTCCAAAAGCGCAACCAAAACGCCATGTTTGTTTTTAATTGGTTCAAAGACGTCCTCAGCTCACTAGGACTCTTCAAAAAGAATGCGAAGATTCTCTTCCTCGGTCTCGATAACGCCGGAAAGACCACATTGCTCAGACGTCTCAAAGACGATCGTATGGTCCAATTCGATCCCACCATCCACGCTCACGCTGAAGAACTCACTCTCGGTAACGTGAACTTCAAAGCTTACGATCTCGGTGGCCACGAAACCGTTAGAAAGACCTGGAAAACCTACTTCCCGACTGTCCATGGTGTTATCTACCTGATCGATGCTGCTGATCCAACCAGATTCGCCGAATCAAAGAAAGAACTCGACGGGCTTCTTGCGACACCAGAGTTAGCCAAAGTTCCTTTCGTTATTCTTGGCAACAAGATCGATAAGAAGGACGCCGTGTCTGAAGATGAAATTCGTCTTGCGTTGGGTCTCGCTTCGAAGGGAACCTGGGGCACTGAAAAAGTTACTGAGATTGATGGCAGACCAATCGAAGTTTTCATGTGCAGTGTTGCGAAGAAGATGGGCTATGCTGAAGGATTCAGATGGCTCAGCAAATTCATTAAGTAATTGGTTTCTAATGAGAGCTTTCTTTTTTTATGACGCGAGAAAGGAAGAAATAAGAGGTTTTTAGGATGAATGATGAATGAAAACAATTGGTTATGTTTTAAATCATTCAGTGTCTTCATTTTTTCATATTGAGTCAATCACTATGCATTATTTCAAAAAAAGAAAAATCAACAATGAATTTCCAACAAAATTGAATGCCAAGAGACTCACTCAAATAACAATTGAAAATCTCATGAAAAAGAGATATATCTCATGGTTAGTAATGATTGAAGATGAAAAATATCTCAAGTCCATTATACAAACTTGATAAATCAGCCCTAAGCGTTTTGTAGGACTAACATTCGGTTCTATCTACCGCCTTAGACTCTATATTTTAGCTTGCAACGTGTTTTGTTTGGCTCATCAATTCAAAGTCACTTTATAATAACAAAAAATAAACCTGAGTATAATACAGTATATATATATCTTTATGGAGTCGACTGATATCCCAAAAGACAAAATTATTCTTTATAGCTTCTACAAGAGTTCAAGCGCCTGGCGCGTCAGAATCGCGCTGAATCTGAAAGGAATCAAGTATGATTTGGACACCTTGAATCTCTTCGGAGGAGAACAGAAGAACCCTGAGTTTGAAAAGATTAACCCACGAAAAATGGTTCCAGCTCTGGTCATTGATGGAAGTTTACTCATCGAGTCTATGCCGATCATCGAGTACCTCGATGAGAGTCGTCCTGAGAAACCACTTTTCCCTAAGGACCTGCTCCTCAAGCAGAAGGTGCGAACTATCTGCGAGATCTGCAACTCTGGAATCCAACCGCTTCAGAACCTGAAAGTCACAAATAAGGTCGAGAAAGAGTTCGGTCAGGATTCAATAGCTTGGGTGACCTATTTCAATTTAGAGGGATTCAAGGCTTTGGAGCAGATACTTGTGAAAACAGCAGGAAAATACTGCTTTGGAGATGAGATTACAGCAGCCGATTGCTTCGTTTTCCCTCAAGTCCTAGGAAGCGTTTTGAGATTCAATTTGAGCTTGAAAGAATACCCTACTCTTCAGAAAATTATTGACAATCTTTCAGTTATCCCTGAGTTCATAGCCGCGATGCCAGTCAATCAGCCTGATTGCCCTGAAGAAGAAAAGCAAAAGAAATAAATAAATGAAATAATTTCCTTACGCCAGCTAATAATACCTTTACATCTTTGAAATCAATTTGACAATGAATTTCATATTACTGATTGCTTTCATGGTGAACAAAATCAACGAATTTTTAGTAAATGTTGACAAATGAGATTTCAATACACAAGCAATAAGCAATAAGCATTATAGTTCGAATCTAACTGTAAACCTGAAATAGCAGACCATTTACCTGATGAAACTCAAAGCAATCTGGCTCTAACGAAAAGAAGAGAAAATTAAACTTATGTTGTAAAGTTATTCAACGAAAAAATCAAAAACTCTTGCCCCCTAAGTTATACGAACAACCAATCGTTATGGGGCTAGGGTTTGCAATTAGCCAAGAGAAGCATTGTTTAGCCATTAATGTAGACATAATTCGAAGACCGAAAACTCAACACCAATTAAGAAAATATTCACCAAATTAGACTTGAGATTTTTTGTTATGCTCGGGCAAACTCACTTCAAGCACTTGAGAATGAACCAAAGCATGTGAAAGGCTCGTGTCTGTCGATCTACTGTCTAGATTTCTTTCTCCATTGATAGGTTTCTCCTTCTTTTTCAAAAAATTGTCTTGAACCCAAAACTGCAGCGACGTAAGCACCGAAGGGAATATCACAATAACCACCAGCAATTTAATTGCCAGACTAAAATTGAACCAAGATAAAAACACTTCTCCAATAGATTGTAGCACATCCTGTATTTTTTGCGGAATCATGATAATCACAAGCTTAGAAAACACAGTAATTCCCAGAAAAACAGCGAGTTGAACTGACCATGCCTTGCGGTCAACGTCCACAGAGATAATGTCCTCTCGTAGACCAAGCACATGGTCTTTGTATGTGGATGTCTTTAAAGTAAAGTAATTGCCAGATTTGTATCTGAGATGACCAAACCTTTCGAATAATGAATCTGTTTGTGACAAGAGGAAGCAAGTTATCAGAGTGCCCAGGCTAGAGTCGATGACCACAGTGACGAAATACCAGACACAGGAGTCGCCTGCCTCACTGTTGTGGCTCATTAGCACTGCCAGGAGGACGTTTAAGAAGTGGGTGGTGCTCATGGAAAAGAATTGCTTTGTGACGTCAAGGAAAAAGACCTTCCAAACCCTTCGAGGCTTTTCAATGCGGCGCTTGTAAATCAGCACAAGTAAAACGACGCTAGCGAGTAAAAATTGTATCATCACGCCGACACTTCCCATTACATCGCATTTTTCGATGTGTTGAGATACGCTGGATGCGTGGGTAATACTATCTGTCACGTTCTTGGATGAATCCATTCGTATTTGGATAATCGCAGACTCAATTTAATTGTATAGGATTTTTTAGCGTATTAAACTGAGTTTTAATTCGTGAGTTTCATCGCCCTATTACTCAGAGTTAAGTCTAATTGATAAAGCTTGAAGCAATGATTTCGATGGATTATCTCTTTTCTTCTCAAGCATTAGCTCTCGAAATTATCATTAAAGCACTCGGATTATTGAGTTAGAAGGAATCTATAATAAATGTATTAGCCATGTTTGTTTAATACAAATTATCTGCTAGTTAGAATCCGCTTGGTGACGAATCACTTGTGACTAACAAAATTAGTCAAGACCTGATCTCATTTAACTTGATACTATCTCCTATCATCGAAAGAAAGAACAATTAAATTAGGAATAAGATATGAGTTCAAAAAGAGATGTGGTTTTCAAGTTATTGATAATTGGCAATTATTTTCTTTTGAAAGAGTGCTCGAAAGTCGTAAATTATGGAACATTTTATTTGTTTCATTCATAGTGCCATTAAATAACATCATTTCCCCATCTCACTTATAAAATTGACTTGCTCATCTTAACATCTTGTACTTTGAAAAATACGTTTTCCAGCTGCAATTTGCATCTTTAATTCATTGCTCAAGCATCCATTTTCCTCACATCATTCTTCCAATAAGAATTAAGAATTTACACATGTTTCTAGGCTGGGCCTGAGTTTACAAACAATAAAATCAATAACGCAAAATCCAAAGCCGAATCCGAAATGCTCACGGAAAAAGAAGTCGACTCTATTCCCGCGAAGATTAAGTTTCTCTATTCAGACTTTGAATTAGTCTCCCAGACTTCATATTACAAAATCTTCAAGGTGAAATCGAACAAGAACACAGAAATCCTTACAAAGGAGAAAAAATATGCCATCAGAGTTCTAGACCTCCAATCTCCTTTGGTCCAACAGGACTATGACGCTGCTGCAACCTTATTTCTCCAAGAACTACTTCATCTATGCTCAAGAACCACCGACAAAGACGCATTCTTGATCGAAGATTTCATTATCTCAGGTCAGCAAATCGCATTTGTGTCTTTGTCCTACGAGCAGATTCCAAATGGAAAGCAGTCCGAATTCATCAAAGATCCTGTAAAGTTTTTTGATGATATAGCGAGTGATGTCCATTCCATTACTAAAATTGATTCTCTGGATTTCCAATTTTCTTTGCAGAATATCTTCCGCTTCAACCATATGGAAGAGTATTTCGTTGGAGACTGGAACACCAGAGCAATTGTTCCTGTGGACGATATGAAGAAGTCTCTTGGCGAATCAACTATCCTCAAGTTAAATCAATCAAAGATAAGTGAAAGCATCCAAAATCTTAGTCTGAGCATGATAACTTTGACTCAGAACGTATCTTTCAGAACTCTACTTACTATCTCGTCGATTGAGGAAGATAAAGGCTATTTAACTGCAATGGAACCATATATCAGTGCAATAAAATCTACTCAACTCCAGAAGAGAATCCGAAAAGCTCTGGGGCGCAATCAAGAAGCGCTGAATCAGCTGATTTCAGAAGTAGAGGCATCTAGGATAATTTCTAAGCGAAATCCGAGCGCAGAGCTAGCTCAAAGTAAAACAATTCATCATCTGCTTTTGTTTATTAGCTTAGCGAACACCAAAATTGCTTGGTGCCATTCAAAGAGCAATCTTATCTCAACCTATGATATTGCCAAAAACAAAGCGATAATCGAGGGCTCTCAAGGACCTCAGTTAACAGGAGAAACAGGTATAAAAGTGTTGTTGAGGATTTTTCATTATCAACGTATTAGGCATGAGCACATATCTTGAAAGGATTCCTAATTCGAGCTATTTACTGTCGATAAACACCGCTCAAAGACACGCGGCAAAGATTGAAATATTTGATACGACTGAAGGACTAAAGAGCGTTGCGAAATTCGATGAGTTAATTTCAAGTAAATACCTCTGCTAGAAGTTATATACCAATCGAAAATTGCACAAAACCAGATGGTGTTTGCTTTGGAAGAGATTTCGCTTGCAGCGAGAACTCTGGAGCTGTTATCTCTGTTTCAAAGAAGATCGCTTATCATCTCGTCGATTTCAAAACTTTTAAAATCGTGAAGCAAATTCCGTGGTTCCCTTTCAATACAGGCAAGAAGATTGATTGAACTGAACAAATCATCACTGATTCTTAGGACCTATCGCTTGCCTCGACTATGATCCCATGGGCCAAAAGATCTTCAATATTGATATAAACGAACACTGCGTCCTATCCGAAGACACTAAGCAGCTCTCGATATTTGCTCAAGACTGCGATTTTGGTAATTTTTCACGGGTTTCGAGCTTCACGCCTTGTCCTTAGGCCACATCAATTTTTGTCGATGGATGCCAGTTAAAGGATCTTCCATAGTTGCCTTGAAATATGATCTGGATATGCTTAACTTTCTTGACATTTCGAAGAATCAGCTCTTACTAAAAGAATCATTTCCTTTATATGGTGAAATGGAATGTAATTAGAGCCTGATTTGCTATTCAATTAATATTTCATATAATCTTTTTGATATAGCGTCGTATTGGATTGATTGGAATAAAGAAGGCAACTTGCTTGCTTGTGCTGGAGCCAAAACTGTGCAAATCTATGATCAGAGGGCAGGAAGCAGAGTAAAAAACATCAAGGTCTCTGAAAGTAAGATTAAAATTTGAAAATTGATCAAATCGAATTCATTTTCTTCTAACAGGGGATGTGCAATGTGTAAAATGGAACAGTGATGGGAAATCACTAGCAACAGCATCGAAAGATGGAGTGGTTGGGCTGTTAAACTTCAATACTGAAAAATTCACGGAAATCTACAAAACCCAACAAGAGGACGGTGAAGGTGAAAAAAAAATTTGCTTTTGACTGTCATTTCTGATGTGTATTTCTTAGGATACCCAAATTCGATCTGCTTTTTCTAAAAGGAGCTGAAGACAATTAACAAAGATATAAATATGATTTGACCATTTCATTATGAATCTCAGTCCTGCTATATATTTGCATATTGCTTTCAATATAAGCAAAACTCAAAATAACTCCTTCAACCGAACGATTAAATATATTTTCCATTTATTATCAATTTTCGTAGAAGACTCATAAGCTCAACTTAATGATATAATTTAGATAAATTATATTTCAGAATAGAAAGCGATAAAAAGCTCGGAATGCGACAGGAAAAAGCAACACTTTTTGAAAATGATCTCATCATTTGTTAAAATCGTTTTAAAGGATTTTAGTGTAATAAAAAGATAAACCTGTTGAGGTCTGTCTAATTCAACCGCAAAATTCTCTCTTGATTACAAAAATCACGATCAATTATAATTTTCCAACTAGCTTAGATATGTCAAGAAGAGGAGATGAATTTCTCGATGACGAAAATTGGAAGAGAACAAGGAAACCTGCAGAGAGGAACTTCAAAACAAACTCGGCGATTTTATACTCGTCCCCTTTTTTTGGTTTCGAAATCCGAGTCCGAAAAGCACCACAAGCTATTAAAAGAAATCGTCTAAAATTTTGTTACTATCCATATAATAAATTTAGAAACTTTGAATACTAAAATAGTTTCGCAAGATCGAAAATTGTACTGACAGAATCAAAAATTTTGAACATATTGAACGACTTATGCTTAAGTGGAGCCCATGGCGCTTCCAAATGGGGAGAATAAAGAACTTCTACGTCCAACTTGCACCAATTCTCAACAAGATTGACGCTCTGCTTGAGTGGATTCTCAGCAAAGTTGAGGTTGTTAAAGAAAAAGAAGTGATGGAGGAATACTTCAACACTTTCATAAGAGCTTTCAACTTCTTTCACCATATTGTAAGAGAACTTAACATCAGTGAGCAGAGAGAAGAAGTACATAGAAGACCCAGTCATGATCAACTGAATTTTATGGAAATTGACATTAGAATTTTTAGAGAATTCCTGGAAATTAGACATTTTTGTAGTCGCTGAATCGAACCAGTTCTGAAGGATTCATGCAGAATGTCCGTCTCCAACATCTATATTACTTGGAAGAGTGTGAATACCGTCAACTTTAAGGTAATTAAAATACCCCCGCCTAAGCCGCCAAGCAGAATGAGGAGAACAATATTAGATTAGACAATCAATCAAAGGTGTCGTTGCCTGCGTCTGAGTTAGAAACTAGAAAGAGTTAGAGTCAATGGAGGAGACCAATAGCATTGCTCATTTCTTTGCGTGGGATTTATCGGGTGGAGGAGTGAAGTTTTTTCGACGCCGAAACAGTTTTGATTTATTGTTTTATTAAAAAATAGCGGCTTTCATATCGAATATGAACTTCATGATGATAAGATGAGGAATGAATGTAAAGAGACGATGTTGAATCTACAATGGATACTCTCTCTGGCATTTAGCAAGCACATAAAATGCAATAGGACGGCTCTGCCCTAAACGAAAGAGGAGAATTTTTTCACTCCATGGAGGCAATCTTGGTGCGATATAAGAAGAACCGAATCTCTAAAATATTTTTCAGAACTAAGGGTGTGGGATTTATAAGAGTAGTGCATTTAGAGGAGAACTTCTTTGCAGTTAATAGTACCAGACATTAGTTACGCTAATCAAAATTAGGAAATGAAAACACATTGAGTTGATTTTTTAAACAAAATTATTAAGTAAATGAGTCTAAGAATTATGAAAATTATACGTTATGGACAATGCGAATTATTCGTGATTAATTATCAGAACTAAATCCAAACTTTATTCCAAATTCTTCCATAATTTAAGGAATCCTTCTATAGGTATATAATACCTTCTATATGCAGATAACACCTTCAATAATCTATTTAAGTCCTCAGTCATTTTATAATCAAATAAAATTTAACTTATCCGTTCTGCTCCAAATCAATATCAAAAAGCTATGATACCTAATCCAGATAAGAAGGAGGAGCTTCTAATCAAAGATGACGGAAATCAAGCTCCCATCAACCTAATAGTTGAAGAATCAAAACAAATCAAAGAAATTGGAAAGCAAGCTCCATTTCAACTAGGCCTTGAAGAAGTGAAACAAGTCCAAAGCGAAGAACAACCATCTACTTCGCTTACAAAGAAGACCATCATTACTGGTAGCCTCATTTTCAAGGAAAATCTTTTTCGTTTACTGAAATGATCTCATCTTTGATAGAAGAGTCAGCTATGAGTTCTCCGTCTTTGCTCGCTTGGTGTTCATATGATCGCAATAAGATCGACATTATTGACATCGACACAAAGCAAAGTTACGCAAGCTTTGACGGAGTTAATGCGGGCTCAGGTAAAGCTTAGTGTTTCAAATTGTTTCGAAGCTGATGCTGCGCTAATTAATATTCGTAGGTATGAGTCGGCCATATGTGAAGGAGATATCAAACACAAAATTACTTGTGTCCTTGCATCATATTAACCTTATGTTCGCCAGTATGGCGGTGTTTGACATATCAAATAAAGATCAAATCAAGAAAATTTATTCTTCAAGTCTTGTGACAGGAAATGGTATATTTATTTTTTCCCTATCTTCATCATTTGAATAATTATATCTTTTTCTGGAGGCACTGGTAATGGAGACGTGACTTACAACTCACGTAGAAGAATCCTCGGCGCAGTCCCTGATTTTCGCAGAATAGCTTACCATCTATTTAACGTTGATCCTAATGTCTCCAAGACTGAAGATATTGTCAAGCTAAACAGAGAGTCGCGATGGCAATTTCACAGTAATTCTTATTCTGATTGAAAATAGAATTTATTCTCCGTTTGAGAATCCATGATCAGCTCGCTTAATTTCAATCCTACTGGAGAATATATAGCCACTATTGATTGTGATGGTTTATGTGTGATATCAGATGTGAGCACAGATGAATACAGATTTCAGGTGCACGGAGGCAGTATTCAAGGTGAATCTTATCACTAAAATACTTTACCTATCTGTCTTCACTAAGAATAAAGCATTAAACTTTTTTCGATATCAAATTCATAATATCTTGAAACTAATTTATTAGATGAGTGGGGACGCTGCAGATGGAGCAGTAATGCTGACGAATCATTGCTATTCTTGAAGTTCAGCAGGGCTAAACTTAATATATGGGATGCTGAGAAGACGGCGCTCAAATTGAAGAGTGCCGTGCCGCTTGACTCTTTTGGTAATTATTATGAGCTATAGAACTATTTCTTCTTTAAATTCTTTGCTTCAAGCATGATTAGTTCCCAATTAATAGAAGAAAAGGAATCATATTTCTCTTATCTTCAAATAAATTAAGAGATTAATTTATTATAGCTTTTCATACGTTCTGCTGTTTTTTTTTTGTTTTTTTTTTTCATTGAATTGACGATCGCTTTAAATAGACACTTACTGGATTGATGTTTGCCAGAACGACGGAAATCTACTGGCTTCGGGTGGTGCCGATAAGAAAATCAAGATATTTGATAAGCGAGGATCGAAAATTATCAAAACTTTTGATGACATCCACTCAGGCAATATTTTTTTATTTGTTTAAAAACGATTTATTTTAATATTAACTCTTAGGACCCATCAACTGTGTGAGATGGAGTCCAGACGGTGATAAACTCGCAAGTGCCTCACAGGATGAGACAACGAAACTGGTGGATTTCAAAACAGGAAAAGTTCTCTATACTGGAAACACTTCAGATGGAAGTAAATTATAAAATTTTGATATTCATAGCATTAATTAATTTTTAGAAATGACAATGTCCGTATGCTTCATCTAGACAACAATGAACTGCACAAGATAAGGAGAACAAGAATTGCTTTAAAAAGACCAACTAAGCAGCATAATTTAGAGAACACGAACAGGGGGTCAATTTCTCCTGACACTAAGATTTTCTAGTCATCCTTAGTTCTGAATATTTTGTTCTCCTCCGTGCTTGTCGTAAATAAGACTAAGAAGTGTCGGAGTAGAAACAAATTAGACAACGTCGTACGAAAATTAAATAGACAGAGCATGAAAATTCTGATAATTGGGAAAACTAGATGATATAATCGTCACATTGTCTATTATATTTTTGTATTAATGAGATTATCGCAGAACGACTAATATTCATAATCTCGCTGAGAACTATTAAAACCATATTTTTCTTTAGATCTTTACTGTAATCCCTGAAAATCTACTGCCTCTAAGTATCTCATATCAATAAAAATAAAACAAAATGAAATTTGTGGCATTCCACCAAAGAGATAATTTATTAGTTACTCAATATTAACTAGCGGCTAAATGAAGAGTGATCCAAAATATCAAGCATAATATGCAAAATAAATACTTGCTTCTCTATATTTTGGACTCAAACACGAGTTTTTTTTGCAGTAATAATTTTAAATGTAGCATACAATATAAACAACGAGTCTTTCCTTCCAATTGAAATAAGGAAAAAGGAAACAACTTACACATTTTTGAAGGCCACTTTTATTTTTTGGGCATTTGTTTGATCCTTAGTGGACCTTGAGATAGTTCAAATTTCAAAGTGACTCTCACACGGAATTTGTTATTCATTTAAGGAAGAAGAAATTTAGTTAATAATAATATATATGAAGTGGCAATGTCAGGAAGTTTGCACTCTCCCTCTTCCCATTCTAGATTCCACCAGGTGTTGCTATGACTTATGACAGATTTTCAAAGGATGGG
>ENA-UOTX01001512-UOTX01001512.1-compost-metagenome-genome-assembly--contig:-NODE-1512-length-16932-cov-13.133848_pt1 | contig 16932 bp, 7 predicted proteins | sample MGYA00238143_ERZ746982 | MGnify/ENA primary metagenome ERZ746982 (study PRJEB28758, sample SAMN06268862) | compost metagenome | isolation source: single cell | place: USA: California, Emeryville, Joint... | reverse complement strand
AGAGTGGTAAGGTTGGTCCAGGTGGTGTTCTTGCTGATTGCACTCGCTCCCTCTGCACCGATAGAGTTGAGTGATAAATCAAGAGTGGTAAGGTTGGTCCAGGTGGTGTTCTTGCTGATTGCACTTGCTCCCTCATCACCGATAGAGTTGTAGAATAAATTGAGAGCGGTAAGGTTGATCCAGGTGATGTTCTTGCTGATTGCATTTGCTCCTTGGTCACCGATCTTGTTGTAGGATAAATCAAGAGTAGTAAGGTTGGTCCAGGTGGTGTTCTTGCTGAGTGCACTCGCTCCTTGGTCACCGATAGAGTTGCTTTCTAAGATAAGAGTGGTAAGGTTGGTCCAGGTGGTGTTCTTGCCGATTGCACTTGCTCCTTGGTCACCGATCTTGTTGGAGGATAAATCAATAGCCTTCAAGGATTCTCTTTGCCTGAAATATGGATCCAGCAACTTGAATAACTTTGATCCGACTTGCTGCTCAACCAATAAATTGTGGTCAGCTTTTTGTATGACAGTTTGTTTTTCTTCTTCCTCCTCTGCTCCTTGGGTGCTCATTAGCTGCTGTTGATTCTTCTCGATAGCTCCTTTGTCATAAGTAAATATCTTCTCCAGCTCATCTGATTCTTCTTCTATCAAAAGTTAACTTTCAATTCAGTTTTCAAGTTTTAATCAGTGTCAAGCGAATGAAATTGAGAGAACTTTACAGAAATGAAATAATAACACTTATAGAATCAATATTACCTTGATTATCGTTCTTTGTCTCTGTCAACATTCTCTTCTTCATGTGAATTTGGTCAATCTGGAGGTTCATCAAACCATGCTTCCGTAGGGCACAGGCGACTTGCTTGCGAGCTGTGCAGATCTCTAAAGTCCCAATCAATACGGTGCCAGGAAAGTGGCTTTCTAGGTGGAAAAGTTCCTGAATGAAGAGAGTTGCTGCGCTATCAAAGTCTTTGTCCATAAGGTCTTTGGTAGGGCCAAGAATTCTGATTAGGTGCTTTTCATGTGAGGAATTTCGAGCCTCAGCCTCAAATACTCGATAAGAAGCTGTTTCTTCATGGAGTTTAAAGTTCTCATACCGAAAAGCCGTCTTGGGAGGCACCGAAAATGATTTGTCATGTTTTTTTGGGAGTACCATTTCGTTTCTGATTCTTTGCTTTGAGAATTAATTTTAGTATATTAATCGAGCTAGCTTTATATAATCATCTCAAAGCTACCTTGATTAAATGGTACTTGTGATAAAATTCATTTGAATATTAAGAGGATTAGAGACTCTCGCAGAGAGGATGAAGACCCATAGTGGGAAAGCTCATCCTCATGTCACTATCTCCAACGACCTATACCGTATAAGTCCCAATATAACTGAACTGAAAACAAAAATTATTACTTTTTTTGGAAATTCTCCCCATCCTTTACTAATTTTCAGAGGTTATATTCAGAAACACGAAATTTTGCACGAGCTTGTTCTTGGATTTGCCCTTGGATAAATTATAGTGATAGAAAACACCTCTTTAAGTTGAAACTTCGAGATATTGAAATTGAACTATCTCTCATAATTTAATTGATTGATTCGTTTCATTTCAGCAAATTGGAAACTCATTAAATAGGTCTCACTTTGCTGTCGAGATCAGCAAAATTAATTTCGTTTTCAAAGAGCAGATTAAACAAAATGAACACCCTTATATCTATGTTTCACTAAACGCATTGGTCATCTAACACAAATTCTCTTTTTTGCATTTTGCGAAGCACCTTAATTAATTCTTCATTCGCACTCCTATTGAATAAAATCATTCATCATCGCCATCTTTAATCCTTGGCAATCTGCCTGGAGTTTGCAAAAGATAGGCCGTTAAGCGGTCCCAAGCAGCTTTTCCAAGACGCAGGAACCATACGAAGCGCAATATAGAACTTTATGCAGAAAAATTAAGAATAAATTAAACTTTGGCAACATTCTCGATAAACTTACCTTCCTTGCTCGGCTCAAATTGTACCGCATCCATAGTTTTTCCTCACCAGCGTTGAATAATTTCGTCATTATTCCCAGAGTCACATTTATTGTACAGCATAACCTATCCAGAACAAGCAATTCATAAAAGCCTCTAAATTTTAGTTAACCTGTAGAAGCTCACAATTATCCTCTGCTAATGCAAAATATAGAGCCGTTCTTACAAACTATTGAGGAAAACAAGAGATTTCCCAATTTAGACAAGGACCATATCCTGCGCATTTAAATCAGACTTCGCAGGGCCTCAAGCCTTCATTTCTATTTGATAAGGCAATGATTATTTCGAGCCTCCATGTTTCTCATTAATTTCAACCAATTCTTAATATTAGAAGAGTAGATATATTTATATTCATTCAGGCTCCTTTTCTATAGAAAATCATGATGAAAAGTTTTCATTGCGAGCTTGATGCTATTCGAGTTGACTGAAGAAAGAAAGTTTTTAATGGGAAAGAATTCCACCGAATTCACAAATAAAAATAGGAAGAGTAGTTTGTAAGCTCAGCATATCAGAATACAATTAGTGATCAGATTAAAAAACAATTTATGTAGACTTTATTAGTTCCAAGTGCGAAACCAATATATGACTAGACTCAAGGAATTTTATGCACTCCATTCTAACAACATAGAAAAAGCACAAGATTTTTGAAGTAATATGAGTGTTAACAGGTGGCTTGGAATTTGACTTCAAATGTAATATTCAAAGCCACATCATCATTATCATTAGCATTCGAGAAAACATATTTTTTTGGTTTTCAAAAATCAGAATGTAGGATTCCTCTTAACTTCATGCACAAAGCACCATTTGAGATTCCTTTGGTCGTCATTGACATTACAATTGCTCTTTTTCTCTAAATACCGATATCTTTGAATTTTAGGGTTTGATGGTTTTTTTTTAAGAGTGAGAAAGCATATGTGAAGCATCTAGTGATAGAACACCTTGCTAGCTTTCATCTTCTTCCAAGGAAGTCCTTTCCTATCGCCTTATGATCGATCACGATCATTCTCGATTGTAGAATTCTTCACTTTTTCACGAAAAATCCTTTCATACTCATAGCCTACGCACCTCATATCATAATCTGCCAGCTGAATACTCTGCAATTTGGTCCTTGATGCAAGAACCTCCTCAGATGTTTCTCGAAATTTATGATAATAGGAGATTAACTTTAGTATTCGTCTTTTACAGCTCCATTCAGCTTCTTCAAGAGTCGAGATTGCGGCGGCACTCTCATATCCAATTGCATTTGCAAATTCGAAGCTAACTCAAGCCATAATGTAGAATCTAGACAACTCGATTCATTTCCTTAAGTCTTTGCCACTAAAATTATTATTGCATCAAGTACTCTCAGCCACCAGACTAGCAACTGAGAGGCATTTTCTAGATAAGTATTTCTGCCTTATTCAATAGAAAAGGGCTCTTTCACATAAAACTTAAAAATACGAGCTCTACTACCAATATTCCTAAAAAATACCACTTCGTATTGTACATCAGCGTACGAAACAGGTTTCTATCTCGAAATAACAACAACATATGTATTCTGAGAAGAGGAATCTCTTATGAAACGAACTAAGAACCTTTGAACAGTCAGAGTTTTGATTACGTCACTTCCAAATCATCAACGGTCGCAACTCAAATTTTAATTTTTCCAGTAGGATCCAGGTCACTGACCCTGTCAACGACTATATAAACTCTGAGATTTTATAATCAATCAAATTTAAAATAAACAAAAGAAAAGAGAACAAGTCAAGACCTCCTCTCAGACGCGGAGAATAGCAAGAGACTCAGAGCTGCGACCAATTCCCCGACAAAAGGCTCTGAGAGAAAGTATCTGAGAATGAAAGGATTACGACAGCTCGAAAAAAGAAGAAAGAAATAATAAATTTCAAAGGATAAAGAAAGAGATAAACGAGTACCCTAATGAGAGAAAAAACTTTATAATTTATGAATAAAGAGATTTTAAAGAAAAGATAAGTTAATTGAAGTAATTGGAACTGATTGTGTGTGCTACTCTTGCTATAAGTTAATATAATTTCATACTTGTTCGCCAAAAATACAAAGAAATGCTAATTCAAAGAGCAAAACACGAAAAAATATGCCTTTTTCTTTAAGAGGCTTGAAATTAATTTTCTTTTGATATTAGGGATGATGTTTTTGAATTATTCAGCAATTCTTTCCACAGAGAGTTAATGAGAGAATTTAGGATTCCAAACAGAGAGATCCATGAAAACAGAGAATCTTTGGTTGTGTTGTAATGGGTGTTTGCTATAAGATATCACAAGACCTATCGCTCCTCTGAGAATGAGTGAGAATAGAATTCCTCAGGTTAATTTAAAAAAATGAATCAGTTTAACGAATAGAATCAGTATTCTAAAAAAAAAAATTTCAATTTTCTTACCAGTTTGAATTGGCATAATTTCTTCTGAACTAATGAAAGAAGTTCTTCCAAATTTAACAACAAAATATTGTAGAGCTCATATAATGAATGTATTTCCTCTGGAAATGTCATAATCTGCGTTCCATCTATGCTCTTGTTTTCAAGAAAAAAACTGAATTATCAGAGCCAACCTGAATGGCATCTGTCTCATGAGCATATTGAAATTGAATGATCGTTTTTGCCTAGAAATCCTGTTATATCATTCTATAATTCCATAAAAAAACAGTGCGAACCTACCATAAGCAAGGTAAATCAAGCCAAGACGATCAGCTCGTATATGATGATCTTTCAACTATATTTGCGCAAACAAAAAATAATTGTGAAAGAACTTCCAATTACATGAACCATTTAAAGAAAACATTTAGTACGGAAGCAGCTCTCAAAAACTTAGAGACTTTAATCCCAAAACAAAACAAAAAAACTCAGAGACGTAAGCTCTAATCAACCTCGATTCTGGCATCTTCAGCCTCAAAGTTCTTATCCATTAACGCAGCAATCTCTTCTTCATCATCTGAGTCTTCAGGATTCACAATTTCTTCAATAGGTTTCGCTTGGAAGAAATATAATGGACTCAAACAATATGACAATGTACAAATTTTCTTAATCACACTGCAAAGCCTGCCCTTCCTGCTCAATCCCTTGCTTCTCGCAAGAGCCTGAGCTCTTTCAATATGTTCTCTTGTGCACCGCGTACAATCTTGCAATTGCTCCACTGGCACAGGTTCTTTCTTGCTTGTATTCTGACTGAAAAAACTTCCAAACGTAACTTTGGCAGCAGCAGGTTCTTGAAAAGGGATGAGTCCTTGAGGAAGCACTTTCGGGTTAATCTGAACTCCCATTATGAAATGACCGATGAAGGTGCCCTCATTAAAAAGTTCAATCCAGAGTCCTTTATTTCTTTCACCTTGAACGCTTAATAAATTGAAGGAGCCGACTCCTAGTAGAGTTCGGTTTCCTCGCTTCTTTGATTCAAAAACTTCAATGATTAAATTTTTTTCTTTGCCAGGGAGGTTAATTTCGAAGTATTGTTCCCAGAAAGGATACTTTCCACAGTCTTTGGCGACAGAAGTAGTGGCTGTTTTGTTTCCAATGCTCAGGGTGAGGTATGTGCATGCTTTGTCGGGCAAGGCGAGATCATTTGTGAATTCCACTCGGTTTACAAAAATAATGTGTCTGTTGGACATGTTTTTTTGGGGTTGGCTGGGAATGGAGTTTTGAGGAAATTTAATTGATTATAGGGGCTTTCGGTTTTGTAAAAGTGTTGAATTGAAGTAAAAAATCGCTTTGCGAAAAAACTCTAAGAAACGAGATAAAATAATTATCGATACGCGAAACGGCTCAATAAGCAAAAATGACAGTTAAGCTCGAGCAGTGTAAGGATAGGCTGAGCAATAGGGATCATGAAATTTTGAGGGTTGTTGCGAGGTTTTTCGTCGAATCTCCGCGAATTGGGCCTTGCTCTAATTTTTCTATTGAAGGAGGCATGTGCCTGGTGTTTTAGGATGTTTTTAGCCGTTTTTTAGTTTGAGAAATTGAAATAATAAGACTTTATTGAGCCGTTTTGATAACTTCAAAAGCTTCAATTTCTTCACAATAACGTTGAAGAACGGCTCCAATTGCTGAGAGCCGTATTCACAAATTAATTTTGTGAGATGATAATGCACCTACTAGGTGATGAGGGCAAAAAGAACAATGCAATTTTCGTAATTCATTCCAATAGGAGATTGTTTTCCTGAATTTAGCTTGACCTTATCATGGATTACTAACTGTTCAAATAAAATATATCCTCTTTCGTCCCTTTTTAATTATCGTTTCTCTATTATGTTGTACCGAAATTAATTTGAGGTCAAACATACTCTGTTAAAGAATAGGAAAAAAATCTAATTATTCAAAGCCAAGACTCACTCCTTGCTTGAAACCGCAAGCTCAATTAGAAAAATCGAAAGAGAAGTAATTTAACTTTAACGAACGGAGTTGTTTTATTTTGCTCGCTTTTGCAGATAATCAAAAAATGAGAGAGAGTTGGCTAGCTCGAATTTTCATCTCTCCAAGTTTCCAGGAGCTTTAATGGATAACGGAAGAAGGAATTATAAACAATCCCTCCGATCAAAGTAACTCCAAAAGAATGATGAATTAAAGTAGAAAACTATAAATACAATAATTAACAGTTATATCTTATAAGTAATAAATGACAATTAATTAATTAACTTCGATATATTCAATTAGAAAAGGAAACAATAAACTTTTCCCTTTAGATACTACTCACTGATCATGCTTGTAACAGGAGCTGTTTCGATCTCATGCATTATGAAACTTGGACACTCCTCTTTTATTTCTAAGTCAAAGCTCTGCAACATCAATAATTTTGTGATCTCCTGTTTCATTTGCTCTCTCGTCAACGTCTCACCTTTCAGCCAGTCATCTCTCTTCACCTGCTCTAATGTCGGTCTTTTACGCGGGTCATAAGCGAACATACTCACCATCAGATTTTTAAAATAACCACTCACCCGATCGATATCTCGGTTCCCAGGTATCCGCATTGAAGCCATCCCATGTGCTCTCCAAAATTCTTGAATATCCCTTTCATAAATCAGAGAATAAAATTGATTGTCTCTTGTTGCTTTCTCAAACGGCTTATGCCCTATCACCATTGTAAACGTCACAATCGCTGCCGCAAACAAATCAGCTTGATTCTGATAAAAAGGCTTTTTCTCATTCATTTCTGGAGTAAAATACGAAGAAGTCCCCATAGGTCCTTTGCTCTGCTTGCTTGATTCAAATTTCCTGGTACATCCAAAATCACTTATCTTAACACAATAGTCTTCATCAAGCAAAATATTCTCAAGTTTTATGTCTTGGTGGCTGTACCCTTTGCGATGCATGTACTCTAAGACACTAATAATTTGTTTGAGGTAAGTGCGACCGATTTTTTCAGGCAAGCTGCCTAAAGTTTTCACCAAACTGAGCAAATCATCACCTTTTGCATATTCCATTACAATACCAGGAGCTGTCCAATTCCTATCTGTATCGTAGAGGACAATTGCCTGATGATAGCTTTTTAATTCGATGATATGTTCATGGTAAAAGTTTGAATGCCGCAGAGCCTCGCTTTGGAAGGAATGTACATCCCAAAAATGGCGGCTTATCTTGATAGCAGCGTAAGTCCCGCTTTCCTCGTCGTATCCGAGGTAGACGTTGGAATATCTTCCTGTGCCTAGCAACTTGATAACAGACCATCTGTCGATTTTGGTAACACTTTGTTGAAGGGAAAGAGCCATCTGGAACTCAGAGCAGAGATTTTGGGTTACGGAATGAAATTAAGTAATTTTACGATGCTTCCAAGGTAGAAATTCGGAGGAACGAGAATCTCTCTAATCAGTGTTTTCGAATCTCTGGAAGATAAAAGTAATTTTCAGAGAAGCGTTAAAACTGAATATTTTGATTTTAGAAATCAAGTCAAAAGAATTTTAAAATTTTGGTACAGTGCTTCGTGTAGACCAATTGAGGCTGCGAGGAGGAGTGTAAGGGTGAAAGGGGAAAGATGGTTCCGTTTTTGCGGATTTGAGAAAGAAGGTGTAACTTTTTTAGGTATGGATAATGTTCCATATAGATAGCATTAAATTATGTTCAAAAGTTTCAAAAAATCAATTCTGAGAGTCAGACATCGCTGGAAGATTGACATAGTTATTTCTCCGGATTGTTCCAAGAGCCTATTTGTTGAATTAGAATTTACGAACACGATCAAAAAATTATTTCCCTTTGCTGATCGAAGACAACGAAAGCATCGTAGGTAATACCGCTAGGAAACATGAGTTAGAAAATCATAACTTGAATTAAATGACTATATAAATTTCAATTAGCTGCCAATTATGCTTAACTATCAGTGATAAAGTGAGAAAACTTTCATTATTGACCTGGTAAGAAACTTGTTGTATAATTCTAAAGAAACATTTTAAAGCTTTTTTTTACCGTAGTATGTACTTTCTCCTTCGTGTTCATCTCATCAAAAAAGTTATGCCTAAGTCGCCGAAGTCGTTTCGAACGCATTCCAATTAAACAGCAAATAAAATCCTTGATCCAAAAAAAGAAAGGTTATCTTTACATTCGCCACTTCGACTCTGGATAATCCTATGATCGACTTAATCGGTATCGCGGAACTCGTTACAACAAGTATCTTCTTTCTCGTCATCTTTCAACCTCACACATCCTTTCTTTTCAAAGTCACAATAGCTGAAATGATTGCTGTCTTTATCACTTACCCGACGATTCATGCTGACAACCAAATTCAAAACAAATTACACCACGAGCACGTACTCTAACCTACTATTTTTGAGCTTCATCTCCCAAAAGGCACAAAAAACCAAGAAGAACTTCCCTTATCTCTATTACCCTTGCTCTCTAAAGCAAAGAATCACTGAGACACTTTCATTATACAATTCACCAGGAAAAATCATCAGTATTCTACTATGATTGCGCTCACAGTCCTGATTTAACATAGGGATGATAATCATCTGTTTCAGTTGGAGTGTTGCAGTCGCTTCGATCGCAATTTCATACAACGTCGCGTACATTCATATATTCTAAAAAGGCTTACAATACACTCATATTCTGCTAGTTATGAGATTACAAGACAATACCTTGACAATAAATATCCTATAGTCACAATTGTCTTGACCGGAATTTTCAACGCTTCAATCGCTTGCAGCATCTTCAGCCAACCTTTCTTTAATTTCCATGCCAAAATTGCAGATTCAAAAGTACCTACCCAAGCAGTCGAGACACTTATCTGATTCTCTTATTTATAGGTAAATCCATTCACAGCATTTTTCTCGCAATTCAAGTCGCCAATCAACTCTCTCTTCGGTGGGTTCTGGATTTCCCTCCTGATTAATAGCGTATTCAACTTCCCACAGCACATAACTTTTGAGTACTATTTCTATCATGTTGCGCAATTCAGTAACGGCCTTGATACTCTTTGAAAATTCATATTAATTCTATGTTTCAAGATCTCAGTCGAAATTTGGCTCTGGCGCTTGGACTTATCTCAACGTTCATTATTGGAGTGACAGCAATGCAGCCGGTTATGTTCCTCAGCAGAAACGTGGTAAAATTCATAATCTTTCTCGATGATTAACGAGTCGAAAAGCATGAGGCGAGGAAAGATGGAAAGAAGATGTCTTGGCAGCAAGTGGCAAAAGAGATTATTAAGAATCATGGAACCTCTTCACTATTCGGAGGTAATAAGCTAAGAATAGACCTTTGCTCATATCAATATAGGTCTCACGTTTAAGGTCGTGGAAATTACGCTTAGAAAGTGTATTTCTGTTACCATGTTCTTGTTGCTAGAAAAGCAATCGAGGAATTTCTGGGAGAACGTATTCCCAGCACACCTCAAGCAGTTAGATTTTTAGGTTTTGGATGAAATGAGTTTCATAATAAGTCCAATTCCTCATAAATATGATAGAATTAAATTCGGTCATTGATAGCAAAGTGAACTTGAACCCTCACATTGAACGTAAAGAATGAAAAATATCTATCGCGATTATGTTCTCTTAAAATTCAATGGCATGCTCTAATAGTTGATATTTGTACAGAGGATTGATAATGCCGAGCTCATTCACTCTATTCTGTTTGGGTGAGACCATAATAAATCATATAAATTTAATTTCCAGATGACAGCAGAAAATTCTAAAGAAAATAAAAACATTTTTGCTGAAAATGAACGAGAACTTCTCGAAACTGCTGATCTTTCTGCGTTTTACGCGGAAATTGATAGCATTATTAAGTTAGTTAATAGAACTAGAACCACACTATCTGGAGATTTTCAGGCAATACAAGCCCAACGATTGAATAAAGTCAGAGCGAGTACTCCATTTTTCTGCGACTATTTCGCTGAGCGATTGAAATTATTTGTTGCGGATTCGAGAAAAGGAAAGAAAAACGAATCAGAAGCTATCCTGAAACTTTCAAAAAAATGTCTTCAACTAGAATTGATCACTTCAGAGGAGCATACTGTCATAAATAACAACGTTGTTTCCACTAATATAATGATTCAAAAGAATGAGGAAGTCCTCAAAGGAATACCGAATGATGAAAACAATTTTGGGATAATAGGTCCAGAGACAGATGCTAACTCCCTTGTGAACAGTTTCAATGTTCGGCAGCAAATAAAATCAAAATTTCCTCACGATGCCGAGGATTTGGACCAGATTCTTCTTGAAAAGTTTGAAAACAAGCCTTTGAACCTCGAAGCGAACGAACGGAATGAATATGAACTCGAGTATGAAGCAAAAACGGAACTAAATGATTTGAAAAAATCGCGAAAAAGACAAATAGCAGAATCGAAACAGAAAAATCCTCTCGACGCAATCGCTGAGATGAATGACGAGTCTTCCTGTGGCCAAAATCAAGCACTCTTGTCTATTTCGGATCTGTCAATGGCTCCGTCGTCATATTCAGGTCAGAAGCTGTTCCTTGATGAAGAAGAAAAAGTTGCTCATGACATGATGATAATTGACACATGGAATAACTACAAAACAGTCAAGGTGCAGATTCCTGAGGTAGCGAGCAAAACGAAAATAGATGTCTCTGATGCTATGGTTGAGTTATTGAACCAATACTCTGAAATCTCGACAATTGAACATTATGAAGAGATTAAATTCATCGAGGAGCAACTTCTGAAAATTTGCCTCGAAGAAAAAATCTTTACTCAGGTCACAATCGCTCATTATGGCCAGAGAACTGGGCCTTCTAATCTTCGCAACGCAAACTATAACATAAGTCTCGATGGAAAGTTGGCTAGCTACAACCTAGCTCAGAGCATGGGCATCTTATATGAGTGTTTTCAGAAACTCATAGAGAACCAACTAGGCTTTCAGTGCATATTTTACCCATGCAGTCGCTTTGGCATTCCGAAACTGCTGATTCGGCAGAAAAATCTGATAATGATCGTTTCCATAAACGATGAAGTAGGAAAAACGTCTTCTGGGTTAGTGTCTGCATATAGAAACTCCAGTCCCCTTGTGAATCAATTAATTCTGCTAATCAAGCTATGGAGCAGTCTTCAAGGCATATCCAACGATGAAGAAGGATTTTTATCTTCATTCTCATGGGAAAATTTGGTAATCGGCTTCCTCCAAAGATATGACTCAAAAATCTTCCCATCTCTTCAAAAAGCATCAAATATATCAAGAATTAGAGACATAACGCTAGTGGATGGAATTGACAGAGTGAAAGAGGTCAAATGCAATCTTCATTTTGAGTCTCCTCGAAGTCCTGAAGAGTTAATGGCTTCCACCACGCTCTACAGCTTGGTTGGGAAATTTTTCCGTTTTTACCTTGAAAAATTTAAGCCTGAATACATGATATCAATACGTTGCGGCAAAGTACTGAAAAATCCTGAAGGTAACGATTACCTCTTTAGCATCGAAGATCCTTTCTTTCCAAAATTCAATCTTGGAAGCTCATGCCGAAGACATAGCCTCCAAGCAGATACTATCTTAAACAAAATGAAACAAGCTCTCAGCAAGCTACAAAGGACCGATTTAAACTGGATCCAATCATAACTTGAACTATATATAGAGACATTTTTTTTCAAAAAACCATGATTTCACATGCAATGTCTGCGACACAGGAGCTTCAAAATAATTCAACGAGTAAGTAATTGATAGCACACTTATATTATTGAGAGTGACATTTTTTTGATTGACGAAATCACTATTGCAGATTGAGAAATTTAGCCTTGAGTTCTAATTCCAAAATAAGGAAATCAGTTTTTATTTGCATCTTTAGTACCTTTCAAAAAAAAGATATCAAAATGAGCGACGAGCTAACCACCTTAGAACTCGGCAGTTTCACCACCATGACTTTTAAAGTCCACCCCTCTGTGTCTTTGCAGATCATGGACGCGATTTACAGAAAAACCACCCGCTACGTCGTCGGTACATTATTGGGCCGAATTGAAGCAACCTCCATTGAGATCACCAACTGCTACCCAGTTGTTTTGGCAGAATACTCTGACGACGAGGATGGAAAAGCTGAGGAGGTGACCCTTTCTTTCCTATTGAACCTCCCTGATTCTTGTTTTGTTAATTTAGCTTGCCATTGATTCCGCCTATAACAGCAGAATGCTCGCGCTCAATGCCAAGAACACCCCCGATGAAGTCGTACTCGGATGGTTCTCCGACCTCAACGAGCTCGACTACGACGCAGTCAAAATTCACGAGTTTTACACCTCTAAAGAATCAGGATTTGTCGGCAGACCTCTCGTTTTCCCTAGCCCTTTGATTATCTTGGCAAAAGTTCTTGGTGAAAACAGCGTTTTCAACTTGAGAGTAAATTCAAAGAGATGATAATACCATTCAGCTAAACCGATTTGCTATTTAGGGTTTCCTCAGCCAACCTTTGAGCTTCTGCAGAGATAGCATTAAAGTTTTCCAAGAGATTACTCTCAGTTACGATTTCGATGAAAACAGAACTAAAGGTACTTTAATCTCAAAATGGCTCAGCGAAAATGACTCTTTGGTGAAATAGTGAGTCCATTATGGTTGGATAACCAAAGCAAAACCACTGCAAACGAAAATCCTTTTGATTTGATCAATCTCGACAACCTCGAAGACCAGCTTAAGGAGACTGTGAAACAAATTAATAGCATTCAAGAATTCGTGAAGAAGGTCAATGTAATGAACTTTGCTAATAAAATATGGCTTTATCTAAATTTTTTGGCAAATATTCGCAGAGTGGCAAAGAGGAAGCTGATCCAGAGGTTGGAAAGGCAATCAAGAAGATGATCAACACGATTCCAAACATCAGTGCTACTCAATTCAAAGATTCATTGGCCAAATACAAACAAGATGTGATGATGATTATGTATCTTACTAACCTGGCGAACAGTCAAGTCCAACTTTCTGAGAAACTCAACAAGATTATATAAGTTTGCTATACGATATTATCAGACTTTTTGATTGAGAACCCAGCGATAATTTGTTGATCTTTTGTGCTATGATTAGTGTTTGTCTCTCTTACGTCTTTGCATCAGATGTAATTACCTCTTACACAAAAACAATGGAAAAGGTATTGCTACAAGCAACAATTTTACAACTTCTGTGTGTATGTGTGTAAGTGATTCAATGAATTGGCTTGGGAGAGATAAAATGCAAATGCTGCTGAGAGAAGGGATAAGAGAAAAGCGCTACGACATGAAGATGGTAGTGTCTACGGCTGCAGACAAATATCAGAGTAGAAAGTTTACCTGCGTGCTTCAATATTGGCCTTATTGCAAACAAAAGTAGAAATGAGATTTTCACATTGCTCGAAGATCGTATCCTACCGAATGATATTTAAAATATTTCTTCGCAGAATCTTTGAATTGTACTATTTTGACAAGGTGCTATCAAAATATTTATGAAAATGGAAGTTATGAATGCTCTTTTACATTTAATTATGAAGCAATTAATGCTTTTCTACTAATTATATATTACCCTACAATACTCACTTTCTATTATGGATACCTTGGAATTTTCAAAACTGCAACGGAGTCAATACCAGTTGCTTTGAAGATTTATCAAATTGTATGTACTAGACTCAAGTTTATATTTTTCTTAAGAATTATGAGCACGAACGATTTTTAAATCAAGAAAAATGAGCGAATTCAGGTTCATTAAAAAGACGATATAAAATCAACTTCTCATAGAGTAAGTATAGGCCATCAAGATATTTGCGTGAGTCAAAACAAAAATTTTCTGGCAATTTTTTTCTGTTAGGCAGACAAAATTTAATATTTTTCTACAAAGCAAACGCTTGCAGCTTTTTCTATATGAATAAAATAATGAATAAGCAACTTTCATTATGAATTAAAGCTTACCGTCCTCCGGAATAGTACTTGTAGAAAGTATTCTTCCAGTTGTTACATCTACTGTTTTTATGGAGCTATCGTCAGAAGCTACCACAAGCAATGTTCCTGTTGAATTCCAGCGTACAGAGTTGACATAACCTGGAAGTTTATTGATTACAAAACGTTTTACTTTTCAAAAAGTTACTTGTGTCTATATCTTTAAAGGTCTTTACAAACTTCCCTCTTCTACTATCATAAAGTTTCACAGATCTATCATCGGAGCAGGTGGCCAATAAATTTCCGTTCTTTTGCCAATCTATTCCGATTATACCTTTCAATTGTTAAATTTCAGTCAATTGAATGCCACTAATGAAGAGCCTCTTACATCCATTGTGAGGTTCTAAATGGTCTTTGAAGAGAAGAGTCTGCTCGACGGGATCAATAAAATTCAAGTTTACTGCATTGAAACTCACTGCTATCAACCCATTGACAGCATTCCAGCGGCATTTATTACGGACTATGGCAAACAAATGGTAAATTATTTAGTAATCACCTAATTTACCTGACTGGGCTCCACCAAATTCAAAATGAAAGAGGTAATTATCATCGCTGACGTCTGAGACTAGACAAACCCCATCGATATCCATTGTCACGATTTTTTTGCCTTCTTTATCGAAATCTAGACTACATATATCGTCTAGTTAATCAGTGTTAAAGTATATATCAAAAAGTTCCAGAATACCTTTATGTTGGCCATGCCATTTAGCTTTTTTCATTATTTGCCAATTCGTCGAATCAAAAAGATGATACGCCGTTGTGTCTGTTACGGAAAGGAGAGCAGTCTTTTTCGTTTTTGCATTGCAAGCGATGTCGTAAATTACTAAAGGAATCATTAGACCCAAGAAATAGAACTATACAAAAGAAAGCACAGATCCAATTATCATGTGAGCTAAGCTCACAAAGAACAATATAACTACTTACTTCCTTCTCGATCTCCAAGAGTAAATACTTTCCTCATTCTTCTTGAAGAGGTATCAATAACATCAAAATTGCTTTTGTCACAATACGAATTCGACGAAATCAAATACGTCGAGTTTGGAACTTGCTCAACCAGCGTATACCAACCTTTGACTAAATATAATGAGAAACAGCATATTGAGTGATCGTTTACCTTGGGAAGAAGAAAGAAAGCGTTTTACTGGTTGAGCGCCTTGGAGATCGTAAATTTTACGAGATTGAAGACTGTCTTCATGAATGTAGACAGAGTTTTGTATCCAAGAGCACCATGCAACCTTGAATTTGAAATTTTGGTTGACGGTTTTCGTTTTCTTCTGCTCGAATCGGCGAATTTGCTCAGCTGTGTACTTTACTGCGTCTAGGATTAGCTCCATATTCTCAAGATATTCGGTATCGAAAGCCAACTTTATAAGTCATTGCGATAAATCAACAGTCGATCTTAACTCAGTGTCAAATAAACGGTATGAAAAATTTCGGTATCTAATTTGAAAAGTGTGTGTGTGTTGTCCTGATACCGTACCTGAGCTTAATAGGAATAATTGAGTATGCCTTTGCTGCGAATCTCTAACTTTGAGGTTGTTTCTTAAAATTTCAGGAAATTAAGGTGCTACCTGCTTTTATGGTATGAACTTGAGCTATCTTGTGGGTTATCTGCAAACCGAGAGTATTGGTAGAGAGACAAATATTTTGGAGGAGGATCTGCGAGAGGAGAGGGTTTTAATTAAAATGCAAGATTAAAAGCCTTTTAGCAGCATTTCTCAAGCTGGAGTTATAGCCCTGGAAAATTATGTGTTGAAATCCAGATTGGATTCTGACATTTGGAAGGTGTCGTTTGCAGAGCAAGTGTCTCGTCTTAATCTCTTTAGTTATAGGTGGTTTAAGGAGTCCTTCTATGTATATATGGTAGATTTCACATCCTTGATTGGAGAAAGTTGGCATTTGAAAAAGAAGTTGTATATAGCACAAACATTGAATAGGAAATTGGGTTATATTGCTGCTAATGGTTCGTGCATAGAATATTAAAAACTACAGAATGTTTAGCTACCTAAAAAATTCATTTCTCCGTCATTCAATCCAATCAAAAATTCTTCGAGCTTCTCAATTCTCAGGCTTACTCACAAATCAATTGATTTGAATCTGTTCTTTATCCTTGCAAAGGTTATTGTTTAGGGAATGTTAAACATCTTTTCGACTCGTTTGGACTTCATCTAACCTACTGCAATTACAGTTGTAAATATTCTTCAGTCTAAATTTGCCTTATTAGTTACTGAGTGAGAAGAAGAATTAGTTGTTGTTAATACTTTAAAAGTTTCAAATTTGAAGAAGTGAGATATTCCGAATTTAACCAAAGCCGCCTACTTTGAGCAATAGGGACCATTCTGTCCATGCTTGCGTTTTAAAGGGCTATTCTCATGTTTTCCTATTCCTTTGGAAAGATATCTATCGTTTTTCTTTTCTCTGGAAAGCACAAATTCCGGTTCGATTTTTCACATTCAAAGAAATTTACTGATCGATTTGATGAGAAGATGTCTGGCAAGATCAGGAGGAGTTATTGACACTTGCTATTTGGGGAGCTGCATAAGAAAAGGATTCAGAAACAATTAAGAGAACATAAGAAAACAGGAGACTAGGGTTATCTGATCTTTT
>ENA-UOTX01001511-UOTX01001511.1-compost-metagenome-genome-assembly--contig:-NODE-1511-length-16934-cov-47.423504_pt1 | contig 16934 bp, 10 predicted proteins | sample MGYA00238143_ERZ746982 | MGnify/ENA primary metagenome ERZ746982 (study PRJEB28758, sample SAMN06268862) | compost metagenome | isolation source: single cell | place: USA: California, Emeryville, Joint... | reverse complement strand
GAAAGGCGCGTCGAACGGAGAAAGTAAAGCCACAGGCGATATAGAGAAGAAGAAACAGAGTTTGAAAGTAGCGACTGATAAAATTGAAGGATGGAAGAAGAAAGTTAGAGAGTCGGGCTTCAAGTTGAAATTGAAATCCCGTTAGAGGGACATCCATCATAATTTCTCTTGATGAATTTCGCAGCCCGATGCCATCGAGTTCACAGTTAATATTTTGGTATTCCTATTTTTTGTGTATGTGGATATATTCCTATTTGAGCGATGATTCATTTATTTAGAGTAGATGGCGCTCGATCTGTTTATATTCTCATTTGATTTTTCGGTTGAGATCTGTGAAGCGCCGAGTAAGGGTGAAGAGGTGCGCATCAATCAATTTAATATCGGTAATGAGCTTCAAAATAATCTCTCTTAATATGATTCATATGCTTTTTTCATTATGATTCACAGCACGTTACTTAGCCAATTCCGAGTTTTCCTTTTGAAATTGGTGGAAAGTTCCTGGAAATATTGGAGTATCTGATGAGTTGCGCAATTTGAAATAAAATAGTTTAATATAAGCGAGAATCTGATCCCATGGAGCTGAAAGAAAATGATATAGGTATCTACTTAATTAGATATATCCAAGATCACTAAATCAAAACGCATTCCTAGTGTACACAGATTTTGGATATGGCATTGTGGTTGTCCCTCCAGGGAAGCTATTTGGTAGTTAACATGCATTGATGATATTTTTCTATGTTGAAAGCATTGGCTGACATAGATAGTGGTGAAGAAGAGCAAATAAGGTTACAAAATAAGGCGGAAAACGAAACGAGCAGCTCGACAGAAAATGAAAGTTCGAAGATACAAATGAGGGAAGGGTCAGAGAAAAAAATGGCGAAAGAACCTTGTGATTGGAGTGCTTCATTAACCAAAATCCAACTCAGATGGGGTGGTACTGTCACTCTCGAGGTAATTATTTAGAAATTAAGGGTATTGTAGCAAAATGAATACTCTATCAGGAGAAGCTCATCAGGATGAAGATCAAATTGAACGTTAAAACGTTTTATGGCTCGAAGAAGACGATCACCCTCGAGGTGGATATCAATATGACCATAGAAGCAGTTAGAAATCTTTTGCTTTCTCAACATTTGGAAAATGCGAAGATGATCTATAATCTGCGCCTTGTATATCCTATGGTAGGCTGCTTTCAACAAAAAGAGTCATGGAACTCAATGATTGTCTCTAGGGAAAGATGCAAGAGCTCAATGTCAACAGCGCTACTGTCGAGCAATGTAATCTACCAGACGGAGCTAAGCTGATTCTTCTTGTTCAAACTACATTTACTTGGGACCCAAATCTCAAGGGCTCTGATATCAAAGTAAGGCATCAAGATTTTCTCCCTTGCGCTTTCTGCCTTCTTATTTAAGAAATTCGGCGATTTCAGCAATAATATCTTTAGTTAAGCAATAGCAACCTCACAGCAAGCAAGGCGGGCGAGTCTGATTATCAATTCCTCCTCGGAAGCTTACAAATGTCATCAGGCCGTCATTACTGGGAAGTGAAAGTACATCTTAATCCTTTGTTTGGAAAATTGGAGATTTTCCTCGAAATAGATTGATAAATACAGCGAGGAGGAAGATCTGTTCATCGGAGTCACGAGAAAGGACGTCAATTTAAATATTAGCCCTTTGGAGTCAGGAATGTTCTGGGGTTACATGTGTTGCGGGTAAGAGTAGTGAGTCAAAAATGGTTTAGATATATTTCGCACAGCGCAAAGAAAGTTGGTGCTGAAGGAGAATTGGTCGAATATGGTTACGACTCAAGAGTCGGAGACGTGATTGGGGTCTTGTTGGAATACAAATCAGAAGTAGCGAGTCTGTCGTTCTATAGAAATGGGGTAATTAAAATCGCGTTATTCTATGTTATTTAATCGGTTATATCACAGGTTCGATGTGGTACAGCGTTTTCAAACCTCGTGGGGTCGTTCGTTCCCGCAGTATGTATGAATTATGGAGAAATTCAAGTTACTCTAGATCCGAAAGCACCTCTACCTATTAGTTAAAATTTTTTCTGGCATAGCAAAAACATCATATTTAGACATCAGAAAAATGATTCCTATATTTTATATTTTGATCGACATTCTGATGTTACTTCATTAAGGAAGGATCAGACTTTTTCAATGTAATCTCATCTCCTTATAGCATTTCTTCGTTGGATCATATGATTTTATTCTAACACTCTTTGGACCCCTTCAACTCGAGTCTAATTCCATCGTCTCTTTTCATCATATAATAGCTCTAAACAACAACAATAACAATATTTGAGTCGCTGCCTTCCATATATTCCACTGAAAATTCGAAGAGGTTAACCTTTAACGAGCTCAAATTCAATATTTCTGGCTTGCTAAACGGTTTACATGGGATCAGAACGTAGAGTTCGATTCACTTAAATTATTATTGTGAAGCGATATTAATAAAAACATCGCAACAGTATTAACCTTTTAGAGATAAAACTCTCAGTCATTCCAGACCCCGCAGCAACCAAATATGAACCACGAAGAAAAGGCGAAAGAATTCTACAGGAATTTCTTTTTGCCATCAAAAATCTCAAAAAAGACTCTATCCACAACGAATTCAAAGTCACCGGAGGCGATTAAACCAGAGACCCCGAAAAAGAGGTTCTTTTTTACAAAAAGCGTCAAAGAGGACCCTTCAAAGCAGACCCCAAAAGCACGCTCGCTTGAAAAAATTGAGGAAGTGAATAGAAAATATGAGCAAGACCTTCAATTAGCCTATTATTCAGACCTTGAGCATTTCGCAAACACTTTTTATAAGAAAGGTTACTCTCTAGCCACACCAATCCCTAACATCACCCTCACTTAGACATAAAGAGCTTAAAGACTGCAGTTGTTTCGATATATTTGAAAAACGTGCCTGCAAAAGAGCCAGAATTTTCCAAATTTTACTTATATTACATTCTAAAGATGAATGAGATCTCCAACAGGTAACAGAGGCACGCTTGACGTCGTATCAATTTTATCAGTCCGTATTATCTAGAGTTATTTATCGAAGGCAGCGACAAAGCGGCCTATGGCAATTTCTTGCACATTTACGATAAGCTTCCGGAGAAGTATTTGGAGAATGTAAAAGCGGTTTATGCTGTCAATGTGAGCACAAATGTAAAAAATCAAACGATGCTGTCGTGGAGCCAGGGATTCTGCTACCAGAGCAAATTAAAGTATTTTCTACATGGCAACAAAAGAGAAAATTAATTGCATATGCGTAGAGTTTTAAGTGCAGCAGAGTTAGAGAAGGAACCCATCTCCAAAGCTTTTCTTGAAGAGCAGGAAGCTAATTTAAAGAATAATATTGACCAAAGCTCGAGTTCAGATGAATTCACACAAACGCAATTTTTCCAGCGATCGCTCACAGATCATGAGCTTGAGAACGATATCCCAGTGCCGTTGTTAAAACTCGTTCGGTTTTTTCTCTCAAAGCCAGAATTTACTGCAACAGTGGGAATTTTCAGAGTAAATAGCACAAAATTCGAGGAGGATCAAATAGAGCGTATTCTTGCAAAGCAACATTATGACCGGCTTCAAGAGATCACCAATCCATTTATGATTGCAAGTAAATAAGCGCGTGACTTCCCTCACTCAATCATATTGATAGATTGCATTAAGAAATTTATTCGAGAGCTTGAACCAGGGCTACTCTCGTCAGAGAATCTCGATAGTTTAAGGGAGCTTCAACGTAAATTCAGTTCTCTAACGCATGTTATTAACAGTTTATGATAGAAAAAACGAATTTTCAGGACTCAGCAGCTTTAAAAGAAGTGCTTAACAGCTGGGAGGCACCTAACCGACAAACGTTTATATTCATCATGCAATTTTTAGATCTGTTAACGCTTCAGAAAGCCAACCAGGTAACGCAATCATGCTCAATTGGTCTATAAACCTGGTTCTAGATGTCGCATTATAATCTGGCTGTTGTCTTTGCCCCAAACCTCATCAAAATAACATCAGGTGAATTAGGACTCACTGGAGTAGCAATCGCGATTTTCCATGCGCTACTTGGCGCACGCAAACAACTGTTACCTGACCTCGTCGACGAAAGTTTGGTAGAATTTGAAAAATATTTTCAGGATAAGATCGAAGAGACTAAATCATAACCACTATTTATGGACGCTGGCTGTTTGGAAATACTCATTGGGCGAGAAATTAATTCCTATTGCTACTATTAGATGACTCTGTCTTTGGTTGTTTTTTCTTTTTTCAACGCATTACTCAGTTTAATTTATTGATGCTCATTCAAGGAGAACGCCTTCTGTTATTCGACTGACCGAGGCCATAGTGTAAATTGTGCATTATTTAAAGCAATCAAAAAAAGAGAGAGCTCTTGATTTTGTTTTAAGAGAGAGATTGAGATAATGATTCAGCACTATTAGAACTCTTAAATTTAATTAAATAGGTCTGTAAGAGGGTAAAGATATGGCTACAGCCGCGTCGGGTTTCTGTAAATCCCTGTTTAGGTGTCTTTGCTGCTGTTTTAAGTCCTCGAATGCAAATGGGTCTGGCGAAGATGAGCGTTTTCTTCGAGTTTTTCCTTCGATTTCTCAAGAAACAAAACTTTCGTTCAATTGCCTCAATGACGACGACTTCATCCATATTCCTCGAGAGGCTGAAATCGATAAGTTCATTAACTTTCATAAAGACGCCTCGAAATTATCGGTAGATGACGCGCTTCAAGCCGAAGCGTACATCGATGAGCTGAAAAGATTGAATAGTAAATTAGCGAGAGGCCGCAGTTTTAAAGAAGGGAGCAAACCTCAGAATAACGCAATATATTCAACGTCAGTTCCTACGCATACCAATATGTATCCGCAGTTCGACACTTTAGACACCGAAGCGATGAAGCCTCCTTCCCGTTTGATTATTGATGTGCAGCGAGGTAGGTTTTTCTGGCCTGATGAGCTGAAAAAGCTGAGAAACCCTTTCGTGCGTGTTAAAATCGTGAGTATTAAGCCTAACGCCAGCAATCGATCAAGCACTGAGTTAAGCCTTGAACACGATGTTTTAGAATCGTACGAAACACTTTCGAGCACGGACCCTATAAACCCAGAGTGGAATCAAACTTTTACCCATATGTTTGACTCTATCGACATGAAATCTTCGGATAAAGGGTTTAGAGTGAGTCTTGTGTATTATGGTGAAAATTCTGAGCACGTTGTGATTGGAAGTGAACAAACTTTTTTCCTAAAAGAGCTTATCGACCAACAGGTAAAGACAAAAGAGGTTTCGTTTAAGCATGGGAAGTCCTTGGGACTTATCGCTAAGGTGGCGATCAGACTGCAGTTTATTCATGATGAAATTTCAGTGTCGAAGAAAGTCATGCAGGCGATCGATTACCGGCTTCAACAGCTGGGTAAATTGAAGAACCAGCATATCGATGTGTTTAAACAGGCATTGCAAAGGAATGTATTGTATGCCAGCACTTATAATGCTGAGTCAAAGGATTATACTCCTGCTGGAGAAGGTTCCTATGTGTTTGAGAACGGAATCACCATGACTTAATAGCTTTCTCTGGAATTTTCTTAGCATTTTCATTATCTCTATGCATAATCCTTGTTATTTTCAAAACATCCTAATTGAGGACAAGTTGCTTTGAAATGCGTTTTCGCTTCCTTTTTATCTTATATTATGTATATATATCAGCTATCATAGCTATATGATGGAGTTGCATTGTTTACATTGTCCGATATTAATGAAGTTAATCCATCACAATCACCATCCTAATTGCATGTACTCACTCATTGACATAGCCCCTTATGGGTTTTCACTTAATGAATCTATTCTCATAGCAAATAAATCTTGCTTAGTTGTCCTCTGGAAATGAAAGAGACCACTAGGAATCATTTTTTAGAAGGTGAAAGTTTGCTGTTCGTTAAAGTAGTGCTTACGAACTCTACTTTAAAAGAAAAGAACATGTTTTTCAGCGATACATAGAGAAGCAATGAATTGTCTCAACGCAGTGACTTCGAATCAGATGCATATATAAAACTGTGTCAATGCAGAAGTCAGGATATCTCTTTAGAAATCTTCTCTATTCAAAATACGATTGCACTCTCTCAACACCTCGTTTCTCTTTTTGCCTATAAATAAATTATCACGCATGCCTTCAAGATAGAATTGATGTACCTAAATGGTATTGTTCTCCCACGTTGCACATATCGAACAGCTTTTTGTTATGCTTTTGCAACAACAAAGGCTTGTAGTAGAGGTAAGCCAAGGTACCAACAACTGGAAGTGGCCAGATCACGAATTTCTTAAGCATGAACATTCTCAAACTCCAAGCAAGGTTTCCGGCAAATAATCCATTTCCGAATGCCTTGTACTCGACGTCCCATCGGTACTCTCTCTTTGCAATGTAGCCCCAATCTCTCTCGACAACGGTCTTATAGAGACTAAGGTTAACAGGTTACTTTAGCCCCAAAAATGCTAGCTTTGTCCTTACTTTGTGTCGAAATTGATGATGTATTCTTTCAAGAAATTTTTTCTGAGTTCAGCGGCCTTCAATTCATCCTCAGTCCAGCCTCTTTGGTACTCCTATTGCCAGTGATAAGAGAAAGTTTATCATAAAATGTACCCATTCCTCGCGTGCTCGGAGATTTCTTCTAATCGTTGCCGACATGTTTTATTGGATGTTTATCTCTCGTTATTTTAGTTCAGGAAAGAAATTAGATTCAAATATCTCAAGTAGAGTTAATAACCACAATTCCCGACTGCAGCATATCTTTAAGGGAAAATGTCTCTGCAACTCAATCTTCATCATCCAAAGAGAAAGCACATTCATTCCGATTCTCAAAAATCCTCAATTTCTTCCTTGAATAGTTATCATGGAGAAATAAGCTCTTGATGACCAGCTTAAAACCCATCATATAGTTAAATAGAGCATAGTACATACAACAAATACAATGTAAGTATGCTCTAGTTACAGCTTCCCATGGGCAGCATACTTTAATAAATAATTTGAAATCAGATGACTAACAAACAATGAAATTTGGTAAGTTACTCCTTAAAAAAAGCCGAAGTTCTCATCAGTCACTCCTCTTGTTGTAACATATTATGAACAGATTCTTCACAGATATTTTCAGAAATATCTCTGAATCAATATCGAGGAATTAGTTTCCTTTCAGATTTGTAATAATCTCATCCTTTTCTTTAATCTTACTCACAAGAGCCTTGATCACGCTCTCGAGATTATTTTGTCCGTTCTTTGCCTCCTGAATCAGTGATTTGATATCCATTTGCGCAAGTTTCGGCCCCGGACTCATAAAACCGGGCCGTGCTTCAAAGCGATGTGCAATCGTATGAGCGTCACTTTCGCTTCTTACTTTCGTTAGCTCCCAGCCGTGTTCCGGGAAACCTTCCATTCCATCTTTAGGATCTCCATCAGAATTCGCGTCTTCGTTTTTCGTATCTTGCTGGCTGTTTTTCTTACTTCTTGGACTCTCAAGTGGGTTATTGTCCTTTGTAGGTGCAGGCTTCATAAAATCGCATAGCATGAGACTTCTCATGGAGCCCATCATGGAATGGTTCATCATGTCATTTGGGAATCGGTCATTATCGAACTCATAAATGTAAGGATCAGTGGGAAAATGGGACGTATTGACAATGAATTGGGTGGTGTTGTGGGGAGCTGCGCACTGATTGTCCAATGCAGCTTTTTTTAATTTTCTCTCAAGCCAAAATTTCTGTCTCACATCTCGATAGTTGATTTTCTAAAGAGGTAATTGATAGCTAAGAAATCGAATGATATAATGTTACCTTCTTCTTTGTATGCGGCTGGAGAGATTTCTTTAATGATTGGCGAATGGGATTATTGTTGTTTTCTTTGTGATTTGTTTTAAACCACGAATTTTTTCTAATCCTGGGAGGTTGATTTTCTGAGAAAGAAGCCGACTTGGTCAGATCTTTGGCGAGGGGAGACCGTATTGGTAAAGCATCAGGATTCATTTTGTTGGTGGAAGTCACTCAAGATCGATGATAAGACTCAATTCAATAAAAACGATTAAAATTAATCCGTGATGTATATTTGTGTCTTAATGGATAAAATGACGAAAATAGCAGATAAAAAAAATACTCCGTAGTTCAAAACCAGCGATTTGGTATTTGAACATCAAGTCGTTTTGATTTGATTTGCATTTAAAACTCTTGAAATTCATTATTCAATCATTCACTAGATTGCACTGTTAATCGTGATGGAGGCTGTTGATATTAATAAATGTGATTTTTAGAAGCAAATACATTTTTTTGAGATAGAGTAATCAATGCTCCTTTAGGAAAGTCTGGTGAGTTACATACATGCCTTTTTGTTTTTGAATATATATGGTCTTAGTAATTAATGGGATTATAATATCCGAATAGATCTGCACCGTACCAGTTTCGTGTTGGGATATACTCCACAGGAGGACCTTGCACCCAATTCGCTCCATCATAGATATCACCTTGTCCAGTATACTGCGAAATGAAAGGATAAGGGTATATCGGGCGCGTCATGTTTGGCAATGTTCGAGGTGGGGGACCCATTCCTTTTCGCCCAGGAGGCGGACCGGGAGGTTTCGAGTCATTTGAAGTTCGAATTTCATTCGGGGCTTTACCTTCTTCTACCCATGTAATCATTGCTGTGAGCAAATCCAACGTGTTAAGACCGTCTCCGCCCATGCAATGAGACATTCCTGGCACCAGATACAAGCGAACAAAGCTTTCGACCCATGTACGCCCAACATCATGGAGCAGTTGATGATAATAAGCAACAGTGTTTGACGGTGAGATATGTGGATCGGCCATTCCGTGCCAAAGAATCAACTTACGGCCAGAACTAGCAAATTCTTGAACTTTGGTGTTTGTAGCATCGAATAGAGGGTGGCGTGGACGAAGTGCGTCGAGCGTGTGCTGGGTGAATTGCAGATCATTGATGGTAAAATTAGGCATTGAAGTCTGGAATGCCAGGAATCGCAATACTGGTGTCACTATAGCAATACTGAATAAAGGGTCATCAGGGTGGGCAGCAACATAGACTCCGTCCCAATTCAACTCTGATCCAGGAAGCTGTTGTCCTGCAGTAAGATAAGCTCCTGTTTGCGGATCTTGTGGGCCTGCATAAAATTTCCTGACAACTTCCGCTTCAGCGGCGGTCAGGCATTGGCTCGTATTCGTGGTGCCCTCGGGACATTGAATAGTAGCAGGATCGAATTTGCAGGCTGCAGGATATGAAATAATACCGTCTTTGACACCGTCCAAAGCGTCACAAGCATCCATTACAGCCTGATGTAGAACTGGCAATTTTGCGGACAGGAGAATGTCTTCTCCGTTTTCATCTGTATTCGATCTGGCTAGCCATCCGTGATATAATGTGTTTTGAATTTGGAACAACATGGCGGGTGCTCCAGCAATAATTCCATCGAAATCTTCAGGATAGCGTTGTGCTTCCATCAAAGCTTCTCGTCCACCGTCAGAGCATCCATTGAAGTAGCTATATTTTTCTGATTGACCGTAAAAACTTTTGATGAGTTTCTTAGCAGCTAGAGCGGTGATATGTTGAGCTCTGTATGCAAAGTCAGCTCTTTTTTGCTGATCTTCACCCCAGGAATCAGGATCATTTTGAGTATGTCCCATATCTGTTGCGGCCGAGACAAAGCCACCGCCCATTAAGACTTGACAGCCATCAGAGGCACCAGACATGAGAGAAATAGAGCCACAGAGACCACCACAGCCAAGTTGCAAATAGCGCTGCGTCCAGGTTTTAAGTGGCAGAGTCACTTGGAAGTTAACAGCGGGTGCGAGCGTTCCATTAACTGTACAGAGTGAGATACCAAAAGTGGTGGTTTCCTGTGCTGCGGTGATTTTGCTACCGGCACCTCCAATGTCGGTCATGTCAACTTGCATCAATGAATCGCAACTTGTAATTGGATAAACGATATCCATCTGCTTTTTGTGAGCTATTTCAGCGTGAAATGTGGTAGAAACAACGTATGTACCGACCATAAGCCAAGCCACGAGTACAATTGATGCTGCGGCTATTATGTATAATTTCTTTGTGACCATCGGTGCTAAGATATTCTGAACAAAAGTCCAACAAATTATTTATTAAGGCCCACTGTCAACGCAAATTATTCGAATTAACTCATAAGTCGTTTTCCAATCGAAAAAAACTCTTTTAGAAGAAGAATACAGAGAAGCAAGGTATTTTTTCATTAACTAGAAAATTTTGGCTGTTTGTTGATAAAGGTGAATTGAGGGATCCTGGTAAAGTTTTTTGATATTGGCTTTTTAGTACATAAGTTACAAGAGAAATGTTAGCAATAAATCGAGATAAGTGAGTAATCTTTTCAGAATAGCAAGTAAACAGATTACAGAATGATTCCCAATTTCGTTTTTATGCCCAAGAGACCTCGACTACCTCGCAGAACAGCGATTTCAATGATGAGTTTGATATAATCGCTTTCAGATTTAATCATAAAGCAAGATGCTACTGAATTTAAAGATCGTGTAATCTATTTATTGTATATGTTGAGTAAGAGACGAGCTTTATTTCCCTTATTTCTATTTTCGTCTCGAAATGCATCAACAAAGAACAATGTAGCCTTAACTCTTATTGTTACTTTATGAATAAAGTTGTTTTTCTCACATTTTGAGCTAAATTTTTGTTTTCGTGTCTTAATTCGGACTGCTCAATTTACGATCAGGTTGCCTCATATTTTTTGTTTAGATCAAGTTTCAACTTCATTAAAAATTTGAAATGAATTAAAATTTAATGAAAAATTCGTTTGTTTAGATTGATCTTAATGAAAAAATGAAAAAACTGAAATACTAGTGTTCTGATATTTGTTTTTGAATAAATATTAAAGCCAATAGTGGAAACAAAATGCTGTTAGCCTTGAGATGATTGGAAAATAAGAAATAATGTCGGTTTACGTATTCAAAAAGCCACCTAAAAAAAATCATGAATAATTTTCAGATCACCAAAAGAAAAATTTCAGCTGATTATTTGGTATAATATGAACAAGAGAAAAAACATGACAAGAGCACTCACAAAATTGAATGTAAAGTTTAGCTTCTCTAAAGCAATTAGTGAGAACAAATTTATTAAGTGTAACTTTTATGAGGTATGCAACAATTCGAAAAACTCCGGGATAAACAGTCTTTCGAAAAAATTTTACTACATTGTTCCGAATTAATTAGGAAGCTATATTATTTCTATCAGAGTGGTACCTTGTAATTTCAAGAAACTTAAAAGTATCAACAGTTGATTTTGAGCAACAAGCATGAAAACATTTTCACCCTAAGCCATCACCTGTATATTGAAATGGGAATTTCTCAAACATTAAAACAACAGCAAAATGATGAGCTCTGTCATGAGTCTTTTTTATTAGTGTTTTTAATTACATATGAATCTAGTCTTATTATTGATTGACAAAATCATAACGCCCGATAAAGTCATCACCATACCATTTTCGCGTTGCGATGTAGTCTTCGCGAGATCCTTTCTTCCAATTTGTCCCGTTATAGATATCACCTTCTCCTGTATATCGGGATACAAAAGGGTACGGATAGATAGGGCGGGTCATGTTTGGTAATTTTGGAGAGGCGTCCATTGGTTGAGGACGGCCAGGACCAGGACCAGGACCAGGACCAGGACCAGGACCAGGACCAGGACCTCTTGGCATTCCTGAAGCTGCATCTATAAACTGGCCGAAGGAGCTGGGTTTTCCAGTGTTTGAGGCCATAATTTCGTCAGGGGCCTTTCCTTCTTCCACCCATGCTACCATAGCAGTCAGGAAGTCCACTGAATTCAGACCTTGTCCGCCTGCACAATGGCCCATTCCAGGTAATAGATAGAAACGTACAAAATTAGAAACCTGCTCTTGTCCCAAATCACGCAGTAATGCATTGTAATATTCCTCTGTGCAAGAAGGAGAAATATGCGGATCAGCCATTCCGTGCCATATAATCAACTTACGACCTGTAGCGGCAAAGGCTTGTAGTTTTGTATTCGAGGCATCAAACAAAGGGTGTCGTGGGCGAAGTGCGTCAACTGTTTCATAAGTGAAGGAGACATCTTTCATTGTCAGATGAGGCATTGGGGTGGTGAATGCCAGGTACCGTAAAATTGGCAATGGCACGCGACCGCTCAAGAAAAGCTGATCGGGGCTGTCACTCACGAAAACTCCTCGCCACTGAATCTCTGAACCATAAAGAGGTTGTCCTGGAGTGAGATAGGCTCCTGTTTGGGAATCTTGTGGGCCTGTATAAAGCTTCCTCACGACATCTACTTCAGCGACAGTCAAGCACTTGGTCGCCTTGGTTGTATTTGCAAGACACTGAATGCTTCGAGGATCAAATTTGCAAGCTGCTGGGTTTGAGATCAGACCATCTTTGACACCATCCAAAATATCACACTCATCAAGCACGGCTTGATGCAAAATTGGCAGTTTAGCAGACAATAAAATGACCTTATTATTCTCGTCGGTATTCGACCTGTATTGCCATGCGTGGTATATTGTGTTTTGGACTTGGAATAACATAGCAGGCGCTCCAGCAATAATCCCATCAAAGTCTCCCGGATATCTTTGTGCTTCCATTAGAGCTTCTCGACCGCCATCAGAGCACCCATTGAAATAACTGTATCTTTCTGATTGGCCATAGAATTTTCTGATGATCTTACGGACCGCACGCGACGTGATATGCTGAGCTCTGTAGGCGAAATCAACTCTTTTTTGAGTGTCCAAACCCCATGATGAGTTGTCAGCAAAACTATGTCCCATATCTGTTGCAGCCATAGCAAAACCACCATTCATTAAGAGTTGGCAACCGTCAGAGGCTCCTGATCTCAGTGTAATAGAGCCACAGAGACCGCTACAACCGACTTGCAAATAGCGTTGCGTCCACGTATTAAGTGGCAGAAGCACTCTAAAATTAACTGCAGGCTCTAATGTGCCTTTAACTGAACACACAGTGATATTATTGCTCATAGTTTCATGCGCTTCAGTAATTGAGCTTTTATTACCTCCAACGTCAGTCAAATCTATCTGTGTCAAGGAGTCACAGCTTGTAATTGGATAAACTATTTCCAGTTCTCTACGAGATAGCCCGGTCTGAAATGTGACATATCCAACCAATGATCCAATCGTGAGACCAGCCACTAGCAAGCTAAGAATTATCACTGCGATGGATTGGCTAATTTGTGTCATAAGATACTGACTTCGCTCAGAATTATTAATTAACAAATATAAAAATGTTGCTTCAGCTTAAATATTTTGACAATTCAGTGTGATTAATTACTGAGTGATTCTTTCGAAGCGATAACGCAATAATTTATTCGAAGGCTTCTTTGCGTTTCATAACTTAATTAAGAATCCGAGTACTAAACAACGCATTTTCCTCCGAAGAGATGACAAATTAATTTTCTCCATTGCTATTGACATAAAAAAATTTGCTTGACTCAAAATGGAAAAAATTTAAATCATCCAATTTTTTCAAGTTCTCAAACGCCACTTGCCACGAAAATTCAAAGAATAAATTGCTTTCTTGTCTTGGGCTTCTATTATCTCTTAAGGGTTCAATAAAAAAAAACGAAAAAGCTGATCTATTTTCATATATTCTGAAATTCTACCCAACGTTTGACTCAAAATTTTGGTTTATTTGACAATTCTCAAAATTGATCGCCTTCAAACTGGTCTGATTTACAGATAATTTTGGAAAAATGATTCTTGGATGCCTGGGGAGTGAAATTTCTTAAAAAACAAAAGAAATATTATCTTCCTCTCGGAGACCCTCAGTAGGAAGTTTTCGCTGATTCTCGATTCCATTAATTGTAATTATCAGCTTGAAGAGTATGAATTTGTGATCCAGTAGCGCTAAATCAGCGTCAGAAATACTGATTTTTGCCTAAATGAAGAAACTCATATTTTATCTGGATGGTATGATAATCGACTTGAATTAAGAAAAGGAAAATGCTACGAATAAACAGTAAGAAAATTGAAAGGGGGAAAAATCAGGACCTGTTGCCTTGGATTCTGAGCGGCAGCGACTATTGGTTTTAGGATTTTCTGAGAGCTACATCTCGGTTGCAACATCGCTATGAGGTTTATGTTTATATCCTCTCACTGTCATCAAAAAAATGATATATATCAGTCATTTTAGATGTTATGTTTATAGTTAACTTTCTGATATGTAAACAATAGGGCCTTTTGAGTTAAATTCAAGATCTCACATATTAAGATCTCAGCAATAGAATTAAGCTTGATTTGGCATTCGAACTAAAAAATTCTCTGCATGATTAATAGTAAAATATATCAATAGGTTCATAAGAAGACTCATAAATATCTATTATATTATTACTTTTCATTGAATTCTTCATAATGGGATTAATTAGGAAAAGTCTTATTGATTTATGAATTCATAACGCCCAAGCAGGTCTGCGCCATACCAATCCCGTGTTGAGACATATTCCGCAGGAGGCCCTTGTTTCCAGTTAGCGGCATCATAAGTATCCCCGTGACCTATATATTGCGAAGTGAAAGGGTATGGATAGATAGGCCTTGTTATGTTAGGCCTTGTTGAGGAAGCGTCTAAATTTCCTTTAGGAGGTCCCATTCCTGGCGGACCGTTTCCTTCAGGAGGTCCCATTCCTGGCGGACCGTTTCCTTCAGGAGGCCCCATTCCTGGCGGACCGTTTCCTTCAGGTTTTTTAGGACCATCTCCCCCTAAGTCCGGTGCACCAAATGGACTGGGTGCTCCAGCGTTCGAGGTCAAAATCGCATTAGGAGCTTTTCCTTCTTCTACCCATGCCACTATTGCACTGAGCAAATCCAATGAGTTTAGACCATCTCCACCCGTACAATGAGCCATACCAGGTACGAGATACAAGCGTAAAAAGTAGTTAACAAGATCATGTCCCAGATCACGGACTAGTGTGTTGTAAAACGAAACGGTACCTGCCGGTGGCATTTGTGGATCAGCCAATCCATGCCATAATATCAGCTTACGGCCAGTAGAGGCAAAGGCGCGCAGCCCTGTGTTTGTGGTATCATATAAAGGATGACGTGGACGAAGTGTATCGAATGTTTGCTGAGTAAATTGCAACTCGCTGAGAGTATAATTAGGATCCACCTTTGTAAAGGCTAAGTATCGTAAGACTGGCAAGGCTATGAAAGTGCTGAACAAAGGCTGGTCAGCAGACGCAGCGACATAGGCTCCACGCCACTGAGACTCTGAGCCATAGAGAGGTTGCCCTGGAGTGAGATAGGCTCCTGTTTGAGGATCTTGTGGTCCGGTATAAAACTTTCGCACTACCTCCACCTCTTCGGCAGTCAGACATTGGGTGGTATTGGTCTCACTTTCAGAGCATTGAATGCTTTGAGGAACAAATTTGCATGCTGCAGGGTTCGAAATGAGGTTATCTTTAACACCATCTAAAATATCGCACTCATTAAGTACGGCTTGATGTAACATCGGCAATTTAGCATTCAGCAAAATAGCTTTATTATTCGCATCTGTATTCGACCTAGCTTGCCATCCGTGATATAGTGTGTTTTGAATTTGGAACAAGAGAGCGGGTGCTCCAGCGATAATTCCATCGAAAGTTCCGGGATACCTTTCTGCTTGCATTAGAGCTTCGCGACCACCATCGGAGCATCCATTAAAGTAGCTGTATGTTTCAGACTGGCCGTAGAATATTTTGATAAGCTTGCGAGCGGCCTGCCCAGAGACATGCTGAGCTCTGTAGGCAAAATCAACTATTTTCTGAGGATCTTCACCCCAAGCTTCATCTGCTACATGATGGCCCATGTCTGTCGCTGACATTGCAAAAGTACCATCGGATAAGGCTTGACACCCATCGGAGACTCCAGAAACGACAGCAATAAACCCACAGAGGCCGCTACAACCGACTTGCAAGTAACGTTGTCTCCAAGTTTTAAGTGGCAGAAACACTTGGAAATTAATCTCAGGTGCTAATCTCCCTTTAACTGAACACACACTGTAATTATTATGGGTAGTTTCGTTTGCTTCGGTGATTATGCTTCCTTCTCCACCAATGTCTGTTAAATTGACTTGAGTCAAGGAATCGCAACTGACAATTGGATAAACAATTTTGAGCTCTCTACGGGATAGTCGGGTCTGAAAAGTGACATATCCAACCAATGCTCCAATCGTGACACCAGCCACCAGCAGGGTCAGAACTGTAGCTGCTGCGTATTGACTTAGTCTTGACATTTTCTTGAGATTTATTAGGTCAGCAATTTAAAGAGGTTTTATCAAGTAAAGCTACTATGATTCAAATATTCGGATTATGATTCAGTAAAATTAATTCCTGGGCTAACCTTTTCAGAATAGTAAGATGCTACTGAATTTTAATATCGTGATATCTCTTTATTGTATATGCTAAGTAAGAGAGGAGCTTTATTTCCCTCATTTATATTTTCGTCTCGAAATGCTTCAACAAAGAACAAAGTAGCCTGAATTCTTATTGTAGCTGTATGTTAGTTATTTTTCTCACTTAGATCATTGATTTTGAATGAATAATCGTATGAACCGTCTCTCGTAAAATTTTACGATAACTTTAAAACCAATGCCATTATTAAAATTTACACTCAGAATAAGTCCCTCTCAGAGAAGTCTGTGTTGTTGAAATTAATGGAAATACTACTAACATCTTCAACAGTATTGTTTTTCTCGGGTAGATCTTCGGAAGGATTAACTGAATGTAATGCTTCAGTCAAGTTGCTTTGTCAAGTTTTTCAAAGGCAAATTTCATTGCTCGAGTTATCGCCTCATTTAATTTCTGGTTTTCCTCAAATAGGCTGTTTTGATCTCTGAACATTTTGGGATCGAATTGCTTGAAATTCCTTACGAAATGAGACATCAAGACCTTGATCCTGAGTAATCTGGA
>ENA-UOTX01001508-UOTX01001508.1-compost-metagenome-genome-assembly--contig:-NODE-1508-length-16955-cov-4.247423_pt1 | contig 16955 bp, 11 predicted proteins | sample MGYA00238143_ERZ746982 | MGnify/ENA primary metagenome ERZ746982 (study PRJEB28758, sample SAMN06268862) | compost metagenome | isolation source: single cell | place: USA: California, Emeryville, Joint... | reverse complement strand
AAGAGCAAAGAGGAAGCTCAAAGAAAAGCTTCTGAGCTCACTGATAGAGCCAAGCAAACGTTTGAGAGAGCGAAGAGTGATATCCAAGACAAGGCAATCGGAGCAAAAGAGACAGCAGGTGAATATATCGAAAAAAGTAAAGAGAAAGCTGGTGAATATGTTGAAAAAGGTAAAGAGACAGCCAGCGAGTATATCGAGAAAGGAAAAGAGATGGCTGGTGAATATGTAGAGAGAGGCAAAGAGGAAGCTCAAAGAAAAGCTTCTGAGCTTACTGACAAAGCCAAGCAAACATTTGAGAGAGCAAAGAGCGATATCCAAGGCAAAGCGGCTGATGTCAAAGACACTATTGCTGATAAAGCAAGTAAAACTTACGAAATAGCTAAGAGCGAGATTCAAGACAAGGCAATCGGAGCAAAAGAAACAGCGAACCAATATATTGAGAAGGGAAAAGAGACAGCTGGTGAATACATCGAGATAGGTAAAGAGAAAGCTGCTGAATATATTGAAAAAGGGAAGGAAGAGGCCCAAAGAAAAACTTCTGAGCTCACTGACAAAGCCAAGGAAACACTTGAGAGAGCGAAGAGCGATATCCAAGACAAAGCGGCTGAGGTGAAAGACATTATTGCAGATAAAGCAAGTAAAACTTACGAAAGGACCAAGAGCGAGATCCAAGACAAAGCGGCTGAGGTGAAAGATACGATTGCTGAAAAAGCAGCCAAAACTTACGACATAACCAAGAGCGAGATCCAAAACAAGGCAATCGGAGCAAAAGAAACAGCGAACCAATATATCGAGATGGGTAAAGAGAAAGCGGGCGAGTATATCGAGAAAGGAAAAGAGACAGCTGGTGAATACATCGAGATGGGTAAAGACAAAGCCGGAGAATATATTGAGAAGAGCAAAGAGGAAGCTCAAAGAAAAGCTTCTGAGCTCACTGATAGAGCCAAGCAAACGTTTGAGAGAGCGAAGAGCGATATCCAAGACAAAGCGGTTGATGTCAAAGACACTATCGCTGACAAAGCAGCCAAAACTTATGAGCAAACGAAAAGCAGCATTAAAGACCAAGCAGCCGTGGCTCAAGAAGCTGCAGATGAATACCTCGATAAAGAAAAAGAAGAGGCTAGGAAAAGATCCCTTGAACTCATTGACAAAGCTGAAGAAACGTACGAGAAAGCTATAGACAAGGCATCCGAAATTACGGAGAGTGCTACTGAATACTTAGAGGGCAAGAAAGAAGAACTGAGAGAGAAGTATCCTGAAGTAGTGAGCACAGCTGAACGAGTATGGGAAGCAGTTAAGAGTGAAGTCGAAGACAAACTTCCAGTCGTGAAAGAAAAAGTCGCAGAAATCGCACAGAAAGGCAAAGAAGTCGCTGATGAGTACTTAGACAAAGGCAAAGAGGAACTCGAAAAGAATTATCCTGAAACCACGGAAAAGGCTGAAGAAGGATTCAGGACTCTCGGTGACGAGATCAGAGACATTCAAAAGAAGGGAGTTTTCCAGAAATTGAGAGAGGTTGTCGGAGGCGAGTCCGAAGAAACGACCAAAGATATCAAAGAAACCGCGAAAGAATTAAAAGAGGACCTCGCGAAGAGCAGCGGCAAATCATTTGATAGGATGACTGATGAACTCGTCTACGATAAGGGCAGAGATATGTTCATGAAAGACTTCAAGCAAGAGGCTGATAAAAAGTTCTCGGAGCTCAAGTCGAACCACAGCGATAGGAAACTAACTGGCTTTGCCCGATTAGCAGAGGAGAGGTTTAAGAGATATCAAAGCGGAATTTTTGACGGTACAGATAGATTTCTAAACATTCCACTAACTTTGTAATAGACCCTACACCTGAAGTCTTCCAGGAAGACACAATGAGTCAGAAGTCCGTTGAGAGTCCTAAATCCAAATCTATGTTCAGAGGGCTTTACGAAACAATTTTTGGAGTAAAATAATCTTTTTGTGACTCCTCTTATCTCCTTTTTTACTTCAGGGCTCGAAGGCATAGGCGTAATTAGCTTGGATGTGTATAGCTTATTCACTAATAATTCAATCTTGGTTTTTTTCGAACCTTTTGAATGATTATTTATGTACTTAGTTAATATTAATGAGCGAGCATGGATAGGTAAACTTTTAATATGATATGGCTTAGATATATTGAAATGAAATGACTTGTGCACACAATTTAGAAATTTAATAACTAATTCAAAGACCCTAAGAAATAATCAAAACACAACCTTTTAAAGCTGTGACTTACAAATAGAAAGCACGGGCAATTAATTACTCTCATATTAATCGTCAGGAATCATATAAATTTTATCAAAAGATTTCGTATTCTATTAATAAAATTGTTCCTTGATAGCCAAACAAGAGCCATGTTCTCATTCCTGGATACCTCTGCTGATTATTCCTTTAAGCTGGTCCTGGTGGGCCCAGCTATGAGCGGCAAATCTGCGATTTACGAGCAGTTACGCGACAACGATTTTCCAATCACATACGAACCGACCACAAAATCTGATTCTTTCACAAAAAGAATTCAAGTGAAGTCAATGACGACCAAAGTCGAGGTCTGGGACACTCCAGGTCAAGAAAAGTACCGTTCGGAAGTGGCGTCGAAAATAGAAGGCTGTGATGCGCTAATCTTCGTGTATGATCCCACGAGCACTTCTTCCATTGCCGAAGTAAAAGAGTTAATTGGGCAGTACGGAAGCCAGTCCACGACAAAAAACGTGTTGAAAGTAGTCGTAGCGAATAAATCAGACCTTGTGACCAAGGTCATGGAGAATCCATTCCAAGGTGTTCAGTATCGAAGCTTCAATCTGCAACATTACAGCCTCTGTTCAAAAAAAAGTGAGGCTGTGGAGAATCTTTTTGAAGATATCGTAAAGAAGATGGTGAACTACCAAGAAGAAGGTCTTATCAAACGAAGAAGCCCTAGCAAGAGACCAGATGAGATAGTAACACATCTGGAAAATGGACATCGAATCGAGGGTTCCCCACAAAATACGGTGATTATATTGAAAGTCGAAGCTAAAAACACGAGTGGATGTAGCGAAAGAGCCTCCTGCAAAGGTTGTGCTATTTTTTGAAACTAAGGACTTAAAAAAAGTTCTACTCATAATTATATTTGCTATAACTTAATGCGCCTTTAGTAAACATCATTATCTTCTTCATCATCATTAACCTCCTGTTTTGTATGCATCAAATCAACGAATTTGTAGTAGAAGAAGAAGTCTCTAGTAGCGAAAAAATTTTGAGGATCATGTAAAATTGTCAAGGACTTAGTTGATAGCAAATCAAAGAAAAAAATTAAGCACAGTACCAACATAAAGATGTATGTTTTACTAGTATGGACATTAATAACGAGCAACTTGAAAAAAATTTGCTTCTCTACCTCACTTGTCACGTTAAGATGAAAGTGTTAGATTATATGCATATCAGTTAAGAGAAAAGAATTTTCTTCTTGACTAAGATAGCGCTTTTATCTATAGGGCAAGTTATGAGCTTTGATGAGCAGTTTTCGCACGCTACGACATGACAGCAATCCAAGAAAGCGATTTCTCTTTGTGCTGAATTGCATATAATGCACAATTTATCTGACTGCGATTTATTGATGGAATCTAATGATTCTGAAAGGCCTGTGAATATGATTTTATGCTCCGGATGCTCTGTGGTTTGAGAATAGTGCTTTAGATCAGAAGAGATGTCTGTCTGCAAAGCAGTCTTTTGCTCCTCTAGAGTTTCTTTCAATTTCTTCAATCTTTCAACTTCAAATTGGAGAGATTGAATTTCCTTTTCGATGTCGCCATTGGTTTTATTATCTGGGATCTTGGTTTTTATGAGCTTTAATAAGAATTAACTGATGAAGACGCAATTTCTCTTACAATAGATGTCGGACCAATCGTAGGTGGTTTTCCAACGTCAGTATTTCGTGTACTCGACGAAGTTGCTCCAATTTTCTCTGCTTGGTTTGGCGATGTCATGAGATAAGAATTTACCAGCAAATGACTTTTTATTTTAAAAGAAGCCTTATTATATGAGGTAAAACCTTCTGAAAATTAATGAAAGTGCTTCTCAACAGATTTGTGGAAAAAAAAAATAATTGATAAAAAGAATGAACAATCAAGCATTTTTGGAATGGTTGATTTGTGTTTGTCGAACATTTTTTTAATAGAATATGGGAAGCGTTTCTGATTAACTTGAAAAAGCCTTAAGTTGAGAAAGGCTGCTTACAATTGATCAACTAGCTTCTTTTCAAAGCCCATTTCAATTTAATGAGAAATATTTGCTGTTTTAGCAAAAGCCTATCTGCAAATGCTACCATTTGATACATACGCATGCTTCTCTAAATAAAAATAACAGAAAATCAAAGATATTTTTCTTTTCCGGCTAATTGTGACTCGATTCGATGAAATAGAAAGTAATCTGACCATCATTTCTTTAACTGTGAGCTGCTCAATCTCATAGCTTAAGGAATTTTTTTTCTCTCTCTCAAAAAAATTTGGAAAGTGGTAAATAAATCAGAAACCGGTCAAAAAAAACTAAATCATAATGAGAAGAGAAGGCGACTATTTCCATGGTATGGTATGTTTCTATTCATCCATAACACTATAGTTACCTCTTCGCTTTTCTACTACGAGTCTGTTGTGTTGTATCAATTAAAATTTTTCACAATTCGACTCAGCAATAACACACCAGAAAACTAAAGATGTGACACTTGGAGTTGTCAAGAGGTATTTGAGTAACTCATCAGATGAGGGTTTTCTACAAAAAAAAAGAGGCAAAATTTTTCCAAGATTCTTGTCTTAGTTTTCTCTTCCAGTTTCATAGTCACGAAAACATAAGAGTCATTTAGCTGGTTGGAACTCTTCCTAATCTGACTAAAAAAAAAGAAAAAAGATTACCATTGTCTGTTTCCTCATTAAACTTCATGATTGTGTGATTCACATACCAGTTCAAATTCCTGTATTTGCTAATAAAGTTAAAACACCCTCAAGATCTGAACTCTTAATAATTAATTATTCTTTTTCTGAGATCGAAATGAAAACTCAGGTTGCCTTCATAGTTGCTCTCTTGTTCCTCGTTTTGGGAGCAGAAGCCTCCATTCACACCGATGACTTTGCCAAATTCATGGGAAGAAGAGAAATCCTCCGAGGAACCACCCCAAAGTCCGCCATGCTTAAGCAAAACCAATTCTGGTTTGATCAACTCATCGATCACTTCAATCCTGAAGACAGAAGAACCTTCAAGCAGAAATACTACGTCACCGACCAGTTCTGGGACCGTGAAAACGGCCCTGTCATCCTCTACATCTGCGGTGAAGGCCCTTGCAGCGGAGTTCCAGAGAAGAGATTATTCATTTCAACTTTAGCCGAGCAAAACAAGGCTGTTGTTCTTTCCCTCGAACACAGATTCTACGGAGTCTCCCAACCATTTAAGGACCTTTCAACTGAGAATCTTAGATATCTTACTGTTGAGCAGGCCCTCGAAGATCTTGCCCACTTCATCCATTGGGTAAAGACCAACTCCACCCTTGGAATCGGTGAAAACAGAAAATGGATGACCTACGGAGGAAGCTATCCAGGTGCTCTTTCAGCCTGGTTCCGCTATAAGTACCCACACCTCACTGCCGGTGCCGTCGCCTCATCAGCTGTCATCAACGTCATCACTGACTTCGGTGACTACGACCACCAGATCTACCTTTCTGCCCTCAAAAGCGGCAAATGGTGCACAGACCGCATCCAAGAGCTCATTAAGTACGTTGAAGGCAAACTTGATTCCGACCCAGTGTCCATTAAGAAAGAATTCAAGGCAGAAAAGCTCACCGATTTGGAATTCCTCTACTACTACTCTGACAGCTTTTCTGGCATGGTCCAATACGGACAACGCGTTCAAATGTGCGATCTCATGAGAAACGATTCTTTCCAAGAAAGATACGATAACTTGAAGCAAGCCATCATGGGAAATAACCCTGAGCCATACTCTGCTGAATATGTGAGAAACGACACCTGGTGGCCTGAAAGAGACCCAATGAGACAATGGACCTGGCAAACTTGCATCGATATGGGATGGTTCCAGAGCGCCTACCATAACGCTTCTGAGTCGTTAAGATCTTCAAGACTTACCGGCAAATTCTTCCTCGATTTCTGCGAGCAGGTTTTCGGAAAGGGCTACATTCCAGACGAAAAGCTCTCAAACTCTAAGAGAGGAGGATTGAAACTCGACGTCAGCAATTTGATCATGGTCAATGGCTGCGAAGACCCTTGGCTATGGGCTAGCAGAACCGAGGACTTCGGAAACGTCATTGCTTACACTATTGACTGCGAGGGTTGCGCCCATTGTGTTGATATCAAGACTCCAGACGAAAAAGACTCTTGGAACCTTTGGTGGAACAGACAGAAGATTTCTTACCACGTCTCTCAATGGTTTAAGAATTAATAGAATTGGTAACCAGCAGAAAATACACAAGTGAAATCCTATGAGACTTAGGAAATCTTTCCGGTCATATACATGAAATTTGAGATAAATAAAATTGGTTTAAAAGATTTGAATGATCAGCCCTCAACAAACTTTTTCGAAAAAATCATATTCTGATAGTAGCATGATGCAGCATTAGGAGTTTAATCGCTGTTTCCTTTTTTTTTTCTGAAAGAATATAAGTGCTATGTTGAGTTAATAGATCATCTCTCCATAGAAAATTGAGATTGAAAGGGATTTTCATCGTCTTTGTGGCCAACTTCAAGTTTGAGTTAAAAAATTAAGCCGATTCAAAATCAAAACTTACGAAGCAAATTAATAACAAGAGCACAAGATTATCAAGTCGCTCGAAAATATGTTGTCTCACGCAGGATCGCAATATCCAATCAGCTCTTACAACGAAAGCAGGAATTCTCCTCTCAGACCGCTTGATAAGAGCATGAGTTATCATGAATTATCAGAAAAAAGGAGTGCTTTTCTCGAGAAGGTAACTTTTCACGAGGATATAATCAAGGCTAACTTGTATGTAGATTAAAAATATCGTTGGACACGGAAAGGGCAAAAACTATGAAACATTGCGAGCTGCTTATGTGAATACGGTATGAGCTATTTTGCGGAATTGCCTAATAACTTGCGTTTGGAATTCAGATGGAGAAGGAAAAGCAGCGACAGGAGCAGAAAAGGAAAGAGAAACAGAAAGATCTGGAAAGACAAGAGCGACAGAATCGACGAAAAACGATCATCGAAGGGAACACTCACACGGTTTCTCTGGAGGATATGGCATTGTTAGACAGCCCTTTTCTCCCAAAGGACACTCCTAACACGTATTTTCATTTGAGTAACTGAGTCCTGAAAACAAGTATTCTTAGAAACGAGGATTCAAAAACGTCAGTTCGAAGACATGACACACTTAAAACAATGAAATTACCCAAAGTTATAACAAAAAAATCGACTGCTAAGCTACCGTCTAGGTTCACTTTTGACGAGCCTCCCTTGAATGCGAATGCCGGTACAGATCAGCTATCTTAATTTATCCTGATTATGAAATAGAGGGTGAAAAGGTTATGAGTAGACTCTTGCAGCATACGGAGAAAAATCAAAAGCTGTATTTCCAATACGATCAGCGAGGGAAGGTCACATTAACGAGAGATGACCCTGAAAAAGGTGCTTATGATAACCAGAGCCTATTCAACGCGTATTTCAGAGAAAGTAGATATAAATTTTACTAAGTTTGGTGGATAAACTTTACTTAAGTTCAACAAGATGAAATAAATACGAAGATTGCTAAAATGAAGAGAGTGGACCCGCTACTAGAAGTCTATCAAAAGAGAAGAGTGCAAAGCCTCAAGCAGAAAGCACAAGCAGTTATTCCTATACGTATCCCGTTCTTTTACTACTAACAATACAAATGTGACTCAATTAATTAGCTGAAGAGCTGGAGAAGCATGTTAATAACCAGATGATGATGTCTGAGAGCATTAGAGAACTCATAATAGGTACACCTTAGCTCGTAGCACTATAATAATATTCTTATTAGCCAGCAAATCTTTCACAAAGGACAATTCCAAAGAATATAGCTTGATCCTACCTCCCATTCATACCTCGAGGAATCAGTCGTTATATATGTCTCCAAAAATTGACGCTCAAACTCTACCAACTGAAACCTCGGGAAATGGGACTGAGGACGCGTTAGCTTTTGAATGGAATGACTATTACAAAGTTGACCTCGATGTTCGTCCATATCTTGATCCTAATGACGAATTCTTTGAAACAAAACCTGAAGAGTCTCATTTCGACAGAAATATTGAGGGATCACTCTCTGGAGCTCACTTGAGACTCTCGGTTGCTCAGAACAGAAAAAAATTAGAGAAGAAGCTGCAAGCGAAATATCAAAGTTTCGATCGACTGGCAGGGCTAATGGATGCTCGCTCCGCACGTCAAGAGCTGATTCTCTCACAGAGTGTGACTGAACCAAGTGCGATAAGGTCATCGAAGACGTCAAGGGCGTCTTTAACGAAACTTATTAGTCCCAACTCGAACGCTCAGCCTTCTGAAGCCGATAGTAACGAAGATAAGGCCCGCATCCCAAGAAGGAGATTTGCGCCAAGTCACTCATTTAGAGCGCCAAAAGAGACTACTAATAAAAAGGAAGGCCCTAAAAATGAGCCTAGTGCACTTGATCTTTCTCCAAAAGTTCAAGAGTTTGAAGCGAGTGACTCAAAAACGCACAATACGGAACTCAGAAAAATGACCTTAGGTGAGAATATACATGTAGAAGCCGGTCAATATGAAGCCCATGATGGTTCAAGCAAAAAGCTTCGAAGGCCTTCTCATTTCTCTGGGTTGCATGCAGAGACATTAGATCAAATCCAGAAAACAAACGATTCTGTAGAGTCTTCTTCAAGTGGATCTGCTATAGATCTCTCGCATTTCATCAGATTTGCGGCTGCCGCAGACTCGGGAAAAGAGAATAAAAAAGCTGAAATACCATTTAAAAATACTCCCATGGATAAACTCAAGAAGAAAATAATTAGTTTGGCTGTCCAGCGTGGATCGAATAATATAGCTCTGGCCAAGGGTCAAGGAAAGGTAAATGTTGCTGCCGTCAGTGAGCGAGCACAGGAAACGAAAGCCCAAGGGAAAGAGCTGTCTCGGACGAGAAAGATGAAGGATTTAGTAGAAGAAAAAGTTAAATTGCTTGAAATTAAATTGGTATTTCCGTTCAATGAAGGTTATTGTACTAACTATATTTTAGGAGGAGAGGAAAGGAAAAAAGCTTTCGAAAGAAGATAAACTCGAGCTAAAAAAACGGTTTAAAAAACTGAAAGAAGAGTTTGATGCGTTTCACAGCAACCCATAGCAAACTGTCTGATTTAATGATCTTTTAAAACCATAATCTTTCAATTTCAAAAATAAACTTTTAAACTTAATGGCATGAAGTAGGAAGTTGTTAGATATTTCGGTGTTTATTTGTGTAAAAGGCATTCACTAACATTACTGAGCAAATCGCTTGCAATTGAGAAGGCAGGAGAAAACAAAAGCAAAGTTAAATATTACATTTCATTAAGGATTGTGTAAATTTTAAGCCTGTTCAGGGGGTAATTTTGATGTAACAAACAAATATATCAAAAATTCAAATAGAAATTATTACAACAATAGGACACTTGAAAATAAACTAATTGAAGCAAGAGTCATCTAGCACATTCATATACCCTTCGATATTTTCACCGAAATTGAGATCAATAATCTTTTGGAAAGTGTTAGTGTCTCGCAGCGGGAATTCGGTCTCAAATCTATCGATATTGACTTCAGAAAACTGTTTCTTGAGCGAATCAATATTGCCAGTCAGATTCTGAATGCTATTTTCTCCTAACACCTTCTTTAGGAACATCCTTATTCGCAGCATTCTGCTCCGTAATAAAGCATATTCAATCTCAAATAAATCCCTGATTAGCACTTCCATAAAGTGCCAACGCTCCTCTAGTAACTTTGGCAGCTGCGGACCATAATTCGATTCAATAAACCACAAATTAAACTCTTGATCCATCATAAAATCCATCCCTATCAATCGGAAAACCCCACTCTGTTTTTTCCATGTTTCTTTCGACATTCTGAGGATATGAACCACTTGTTTTTTAAATTTCTGCCTCAACTCATCCAAAAACACCTTTCTATTTGTAATTCTCCCCTAAAAGCGATTAACTAAACCTTCAATAAGGCAATTAGAGTACTTTTCTAAATAGGTCTTCTGCAAACATCTCAAAAGTCGAAGTCTGCTTTTGAAGAAGCCTTGTCTGAGCATCTTGAGACTCGAAACTGGCGATAATCGCGCCGGAAATATGCGTGTTTGTCAATTGAATTTCTCTCTAAATGCATCGTGATACTAAGTCAGAATAATGGGAGGGTTTGATTGTACCTCAGTTCTTTTTGGGTCATAACTATAAAGTGCGGATCGCAGGAACCCGTCATGGTAAAATGCGATCAATGGATTGGTTGAAGCAATCAGGACGTAGATCCTGAAATCAAATTTATTGTTGTCATAAACAGTGAGAGTGTTCGAAATATATTTTTGCATGATTGAGTTTTGTTTGAGCACATCACATAGAGCTCCATTCTTAAACTGAACCTTTATTTCATCCTCTAATGTTTGATCGAGCAGGTGGATTCCGTCTCCTTGGTGAGATCCAGAGTTAATTTTGCGGACAAATTGGATAGGAGTTTCCTTCTTGGCCTCCTCATAAGCTTTGGAAGTAATAATTGAGAAGAACTCCCGGCATTCTGTCTCATCTGAGCGAATGAAAAACAAGATAAATGAAATAGTCATCAGAATTACTCTGCATGTCATAAGAAGCCGGAAACATGTTGTCTGGATCAAAACATGTTTTTGGAAGGTTCAGATTCTTGTATTGGCTAGGTGTGAGAGTATTAATCAGGGAGCTTTCGGAGCCTTTTACCGTAATAATTTTAAAAAAGATATCTTGCTAGTGGCATTGGCTGCGCCTTGGACGATCGAGTAGGACTGAGTAAAACCTGATTAAGTTAGATATTGAATTGAGTTGAGAGAATAGATTACAATAATGAGGCGAGTTGATTGCTTCCAGGGACTGAAAATATTTTGTATCTTCAAACAAGATCGCTGTCTCAGGTGGTAAATAGGATTTAGAATCACTATTTTTTTGTTTGTTTGTGATATTGTTGACTAAATCATCAATCATCTCTATTCAAAGTGTTTGAGAGATGTATACAGAATGCTGAGTGTACCGAAAGGGACCGTGTTCCAAATTTGATATTTTTCAAAAAGGTTTGAAGGATCCAGCAGATTGAGCACATCAACTTTATCGCAATAGTCAGGATCTTTGTTTAAATGCACTTTGGGAGTTATATCAAAAGTCGTATAATTGTTAAAGCTGTTGTATAGTCCCAAAATACGGAAAATATTGAGCTTTTTCGCGGCTGCCAATTCTGGGCTCTCATCAGTCAACTGTGTTTTAAGTTTATCAATATATTGGTCCATAGTGCCTGAGTTTTCAAAAATATCCTGCTGCTCTGGCGGCAAAAGCTGCTTGAGATCGTCCACTAGACTGGGGATCGAGTTTGTTGAGGTCGCCATGCAAACTTGCGCCAGAGGCCTGATGAGAAATTTCTTTGACATGGGATTTTCATTGTATTTCTGAGGATTCTGATTTTCTAAGGTCCCTTTGAGACAGTTAGGTCAGCATTCATTAGTCCAACCGTATTACCTCTAAGATTGCTGGTTTTCAAGCGCCACATCGACATCATGTCGCCCATAATAAGCCGAGAATCCATCTCTATGTGAATTTCATAAGTTTGAGAAGATGGAGAGGACACAAGGCTTCTTACCATTTGAATTTGGGGCGAGTTGATATTGATAGCTGCTTGCTCTCGCCAGGAAGACCCAAAAGAACCAAATGTAAAACAACATACGCAATGCGGATTTCTCTTGGTACGTTAATTAGATTTTATTTGGTTAAAAAACGTATTTGGAAACCGAATTTACCTATCTGAAAGGCTAAAAAGAAAACTTTGTGTTATTGAATTGTTTGTTGCGAATATTTCTCATACTTAGTTATCCTTACTGCTGTAAGGAATCGGTGCTGAAAGTGGATCAATTTTGACGTAACAGCAATACGGGATATATGATTGCGCAATACAGCAATCCCCCATTATAAATTAATTAATTCATAGTACACTACTCCAATAGAGAAACTGACACACATTAAAGGAAATACTGATAACTTTGGTTCTCATCGTGCAGATAATTTTCTTCTTAAAATTAGTTCATGGACAACTCTCTTGAATTATAGAGAATCATTTACTACTACTAGAAGTTATGTAATAAATCTGAGTAAAGACACAGTTCGTTAAAAAGTAAAAAAATTCTGCTTATCTCTACTATAAAAATTTTCAATAGCTAAAAGATACTGCAGCACATGTTCTTCTTCGACATCAAATCTTCCGGCTCCTTTTCCTTCTCGAAAAGAAATCCGCTAACACAGAGTTTCTTATTCGCTCTCTTTCTTCTCTTCTTGTGCTGCTTATTCTCTTTTGATATAATCTCAATGCCATTGGTGTCTAGATTGCTTCTATTTTTAAGGAGACTCGGCGAAACGGTCTCAAGCTGGATCGATTCGACGGCCCTAGTCGGCTTAGTGGAAATTTCACCTCTTTTGTCACTCTCTGTATTCAGGACTGCACTAGCTTCAAATGAAGAGCTCATCTTCATAAGATGCAACGAAATTAATTCGTTTATCGTCTCATTGAGCGCCTTCATCAAGCTTGGTCTCACTCTTGCAGACAATTCAAATTTTTTCATATTGTATTGATTCGCAATCTGGTTAGCTTTTTCTTTGGTAATGTCGTTGCCTGAAGTATCAAGTAGATCATTTTTATTCCCTATGAGCACTTTAAGGAGATCCTTTCCGTTCTTTCCTTCCTCGATTTCCTTGATACGAGCCTCAAGTTTCTCAAGGCTTGACAGGTTCTTGAGATCATAGACAAAAAAAGCTGCTTGACTGGATGATAGGTGGGCCTTGCTCATGGGTTGAAAGCGCTCTTGACCAGAGGTGTCATATAATATCACTTTGAAACTGCCGTGGTCTGTTTCACCTTGGTAGATGCCATCTTCCACTCCGATTGTGGGCTTATAGGTTGCAAAGCATTGCTTTTCACAGATTTGGGTCTTAATGGCGGTTTTGCCAGTCTCGCACTCACCAACAATGATGATCTTGAAGAGGTATTGGCAGTTTTGTAATGCCGATTTTTTCTTCACCATTTTGATTTTGCTTTGGAAACAATCTAAACTCCTTTCAGTAAAATAACGATAAAAAAGCGATTGATTAGCGACATTTAAAATTTTGACATCTGACGAGGTTTAAATAGAGGCTCCATTTCCATGGAGTAATAATCTTTTTCTGTGAATACTCTCAAGAGAAATCAGTTGCATTATTATCAAGTACGCCCTTCTCGTTTGCACAACTTGAAGTCTTCATTGTTTCTGATTTACAGCTAGCATAGTGTAGGAAAATGATTTTTCTGGTCAGATAGAAAAGACACCTTGTAAAAAAATTACCTCACATTTTGCCTGGAATTTGAAATTGAAATTACTTATGAAAAAGGAAAAATTGCAACTCACATGAAGCTGATGAATTATTCAAAATTGCACAATTTATCGCTATCAGAATGCTTTTTCCTATTTTATATTTGACAAGGGCAACAAGAAACTTTGAGCGCTGTCGATCCAAAAACTCTCGCACAAGAATATACGCAAGTGCTTTATCTTCTCAGCATGAACATAATTTGATTGCGGTGTGATAAAAATATGACCACAGCATTTCCAAGCATCAATACTAGCAAATTCAAATCATTATATAAGTGAGAACTCATTTTCGAAGTTACCCGCTCCACTGACAAAATGTACAAGAAGATTGTGAGGAAACGCGTTAGTAATCAATCTCCCCACTACAAAAGCAAATCCGAGGTAGAGCAGAGTATACTTATTCGGAAGAGAATCCCAAAGAGTATCTTTCGCATTCCAAGCGCTGCCCTCGCGACTTGAAATGTATTTCAAATTTATGGCTATCCTTATCGCCTTTCGAAATTAAATTAGCTTCAGAATCAAAAATATTCAAGTACCTTGCTCACTATGTTCGCCAGAATCAATCCCACTGCTTGATATTGGACTAAGAATGCGCAAAGACAGAAATACGTCACTGTATTCGCAGCGACCAAACCCCAGTAGAAGTTCATTTCTTTTTCTTTTATCGTAGAATTGATGTAAGTTTCTGTGATACTATTAATTCCGGTAAGGTAAATGTGGATTGTGAAAGTCTTCAGAGCCATTATACATGTCTATATAATAATGAACAAGATGAGAGTTGATTACTACTACTAGCAAGTCTGGTTAGTTACCTCTGATGACCAGTTAGTCCCATACAAAATCGTGAGTCCACCGTAAGAAAAGTTGAAGGCAAACACGATCAAAGTTAGTCCGATCAGATGAATCATCCAGAACACGTTTTTAACAATAAAGTATTCACGTTTTTTGAGATTCTTAGTGTCTTCTCGTTTCTCATCCTCTGTTTGGCTGAGTTTGCCAAAGAAATTGAAGCACAGCTCCTATAAGATTTCAGCAAGATTGCCTTTTTTGTCAATGTTAATGAAAATTTACCTCCAGAGGCGCATAGATAAATCTCGAGACAATTGATCCAAGGTTAACTACTAGTGTGTACTCAGCTGCAGCGTTGAGCTGTTTGTATATTTTGTTAGATAAATAGCTGGAAAGTGTCTCGTATATTACATCCATAGCCGAGCCCAAAAGAAATAATTTTTCTGTAAAGATTGTCTTGAACATTTGAATGAACGTATATTTCTTGCAAGTTACCAGCATTTCTGATATTCATAATATATTATTAGGATAGTTCCAGCGAGAGTTCCGGACCTGGATGAATCTCAAGAGGATATTTTATCTTTGGGTCCGAAGAGATCTTATGGACTGTAAAATACTCCGCAATCGATAGCTTGTCACTTTCCAAGAAATCATGATTAGGCACGACTTCAATCATGAAGTTTACCCTCTTTGACACATAATATATGAACTCACAAGTAAAGTTAAAGAAGCTGCTAATTGTGCTAGTCCAAACGCTACAAGTGGGTCGGCAATACGGAAATACGTCAGTCCAAAGAGAACGATCGTCCTGTTAAATATTGTGATACCCTAATAAATAATAATTAGTCAGAGAGATAGACGACTTCTCACCTCGGAAGAGGCTACAATCTTGTAATTCAAGTTAAGCTTTGATTTGCAGATAACAATTTCAACTGCGCTTTCCTGATAGTAGGATAATTAACTATAAAAGACAAATTCCTTACCATTAAAATAGCTGCGCAAACGCACCAAGTAACAGTATCAAAACGAGGATTCAGATGACCGTACATGTAGTTCCAAAACAAACTCATCGCTGGCGCAATGACAGCTGTCGCGTAAAAGCCAAGACGCATCTGAAATTTATGATTTGAAATGCTTCAAGAATTTGTTATAAAAGATTACGAGATTTTGGGAAGATTTGAGAAGCACGTTATTGTATTCCTCTTGAGAGGTATAATTTGAAGCAGAAATTGTCCGCTTCAAGTAGACACGAGCCAAACAATTCTTTGAAAGGAGAAGTGCGAGATTCAATAATATGGTGTAATGCATAGTTAGCCCTGAATCATTGTTATCACAAACATTGCGTTGGATGTTTACCATATGTCTCTTTATCTATTTTTCGAATGACGACCGTGTTCAACGAAAAATCAATGAATTTTGAGAAGATCTTCAGAAAGAAGAGGTATGAAAACCACGTCAGGATAGATTTCATCATTTTTTCCAGTTCAGATTTGTTTAGGTAGCAAAGTACAAATTAGTTATTTAAATCCAACAGTAAAGGTTTATAAAGGATAAAATTTATTTAAATTGCCACCTGGCGAAACCGATTAATCACATTTGGAAATTCATGTTAAAATTGTACACGCGTCCAATCCATATTTTTCTACTAATGATTGTTTTGATGTGTTCATTCTTGAAGTGTACAGAATATACAAATCCTCTGAATTATTGAGAGAGGTTTAGATTTCTGATTAAATGATAGAATCCGTGCGATGAGTCTCATTTTAGAAAAATGTGAAGACAGCTAAATAGAAAGCAGTGAATGCCTTATGCATGAAGCAACTTAAGACCTTTTTGAAATACATCGGTTTTGGACTAGCCTATCCTTCCTATCAATTTTTTAATGAAGCTCTGATAATTTTATTCAAGTTCTGATCACATCCGAATTCTGGTTCCATGAGCGCCAAATGTCCTTCCTTCAAATTGAAAAATGTTATAAACCGAGCAAAATCACATGAAAAAAACTAACAACTTAATCAACACATAATCCTGAAAAAAGGTCATTTTTCATGAAAAAAAAAACTTATCATTTCCAGAAATCTTTTGATGTTTCCTTCTTTTAAAAGTAATGGATCATGAAACCTCTATTTCCTCCTCATTAAAACGCAAGATTGAAATTGGTCTCATTTTGTGACGTTTTTATTTGCGTAATATGATTGCAGGTAGGTAGACGTTGGTTTATATTCATAGCTGGGCTTGTAAGACAAATATGTTTGATTTGTGCTTATTGAAGTATGTTGAGAGGATTGAGTATTCGGTTCCGAAATTTTAACCTCCTTTTCAGTCATCGTTTCTTGCTCATGAGAGCCAGCAAGTTTATTCAATTCTATAGTAGACTCGTTGAGTTTTTTTTGGTTTTCGTCAGCGCTTTCCGTTGTCTTTAGTGCCTCAGGCTTTTTATACTCATACTTTGGTTTATATTCGTACTGCCGTGGCACGTACCCTTGTTGAGGTTTTTTCTCTTCAGTCCGTTGTGGCGGATCTTCAGCTTTAATTTCCGCTGTTAAAGCCGCGTTATTTACATAATTCTGTTTGTTGTCAA
>ENA-UOTX01001507-UOTX01001507.1-compost-metagenome-genome-assembly--contig:-NODE-1507-length-16963-cov-9.072901_pt1 | contig 16963 bp, 9 predicted proteins | sample MGYA00238143_ERZ746982 | MGnify/ENA primary metagenome ERZ746982 (study PRJEB28758, sample SAMN06268862) | compost metagenome | isolation source: single cell | place: USA: California, Emeryville, Joint... | reverse complement strand
AGTAATTTGCAACTCTCTCCGGAAACATTAATTACCAGGGAGTAAGTTGTTGTCCAAATATTGCTTTAATTCATGATTGCCTGTGAAGCTCTGATAATCAACAAGAAAAGCTGTTTAAAATGCTGGATTTATTATATGAAGGTCTGAAGACAATGAATGATTCATCGAGCTGTTTAGCTTTGATGGTCTTTCTCTCAACTCTCTTCATCTTGGTTGTGAAATATGAGCACCTCTCAATTAGACTATTCATCACAAAAGCTCTCCAAGTTGGCATATTTCGCTTTTTTGTGAGGCTTTTCAAAATTTGAATATGATTCGTTCCTTGTCTATGCCTAGGCATAATCAAGAATCGTCTAATTGATATATATTCGATGCTATAAACTCATCTTTCATTGAGAATATGTGCTCCTATCATGAAATCAATTGTGACTTGCTCACTTCAGCTGACAATTTGAGAAGGTATGTGCCATTCATCCTACGCCACTCGCGAAATCTCATCTCGAAAGACGTATTTTATTATTCTTAGATCCTAAGGGCTATCAGCAGGTCTAAGTTTTACTACAATTTCAAAAAAATTGCATCAAATTTAGCCCTCTAGGACCCATGCTCAGTATTTATTGTTTCTACCACCATTCCTTTTCATGTAGAAGTCATCGAATTGATTGGTTAAACCATGTACATACTTTTTCACTACTGCCTTCAACCCTCTACATAACGTAGTGAATACTAACAAAAACTTGAGAGGCACTCTGTACTACACCAAATATCAATGATTTACAGCTAGGCTGGCTTCAAATCTTCAACCAATAGGTATCGCATCTTAAGAAAATATGAACTGGTTACAAATAATCACTCCACAGAATTGCTACAGGTCCTTTGATGGAGCCATTAACTCAAAAAAGAAATACCTTGGAGTTTAGTATTTTTCTTGCATTCTTAACAATTCAGTTGATTTTATTTCATGACCAATCATTCTTTAAATTGGAATGATAATGATTTAATAGCTTGATTTTCAATTTCTTCGCGACTGGCTTTGAACTGTAGTCATGCTTCTTTTTTTGTTGTTGTCTCTCCCAGAATTCCATTGAATAATCATTCAGCTGATAACTCATCACCCTAGGAAGGCTTCCATTGGTAAGCCTTTCTCTCCATGATTATCTATGTATCTCCTTGCCTTGTTGCTTCAGAAATAATTTTAGATTACTATCCCAAACTTTCCGTCAATTTTTTTTTTTAGAGTCTGAAATTGCCCGTAATTAAAACAGCACAATTTGGCAAATTATAAAGCAGTAATCATCGGCTCAATTTAACCCAAATTTTATGTTTGCAGATTTCATTGGATTAGAATAAAAATTTGATAATCGATTCACTGGATCTGAAAATTGTACAAATTAAAATTCTTCTTTACTCCAGTTCCCGGTTCCTACGAACACTGAGGTCGCATATAAATGCAAATCCAATCTAAGCTTTATAATTAATAGAAATTCTGTTCAAGAAATAATTTCTTCAGCTTATTGACTTTCATTTTTCAAGACCTGCTCACTTTTTCAAAGGTCTGGCCACAGAAACCTTTCAGTTCATATTTCAGCAATGAAACTCAGATAGATGAACATTCCAAAGGACTCTGAGATAGCAAAGCCATAATGCACGATTAAGTCAGAGCTACTCAGAGTTGATTTAAGTGTTTATCCATCTGGAGATTCGTGATGAAATTACCGAACCCCAAATGAGGTCACTAATGGCTGCCAATGTCCTCAAAAGTTTAATTTATAGAAAATTTCAATCGCATTCTGTCTCCTTATCCAACGGAAGCCCTATATATACTTCTGACTCAATTTTAATTGAGTGAGTCGTACAATAACTTCAAGTTTAGGTTCAACATTAAAATATATCAAACATCGCATAGTTTTGTAACAAATTGACGGGAGAAAAGTTATCTGGTATTTGCGTTATTAAGGATATCTTGGTCCGGCCTCAAGTTCGTTGAATTCTACCTTAAATACTTATTATCAATATTTTTCGGATCATTTTCTTTTTGTTTTATGCGGCTGATACCAGTCTTTCGGTGAAAAGAGACCAAATATCAGGTTCCTATTTTAGAAGACAATCAGCCAATAGCAAGCAAGACCTATAATTCCATCTAGAATCAATTTGTAGTCAAAATTGTCAATGCTAACTCAACAGAAAACGGAAGTTATTGAGCATTAGTCTTGGATTATAGCAAAGGATATAAAAGCCATTTCTCTGATAGGAATAGAACTATGAATTGATAAGATACAGGCTCTAAAAAATACTGCAAAATCCTTTTTTCTCAACTGGTTTTATATACGCCTCCTCAATGAATTTATCAATCTCCTTCCTACCTTTTTCATCAAACGACAATGCAAAAGCCGACTTTTTATGAGCGTCAATTACTGCTTTATAATACAAAAGCACCTCAGGAACAAACTTCGACTCATTTTTCACATCGAATATAAAAAATTCGACTTTGCTCTTGATGCCAGCCTCTTTGATCGACTCTTGCATCTTTTGTTTCAACTCTTCAGACCCAAATCCGACCAATAAGCAAATTCCCACCGGCTCTAAACTCGGGTTTTCACTTAACCCAAGGATGATCTTATCGCTGTATGCATGATAATAATTTTGCTGGAGTAGAAGTCTCTGTGATTGATAGTTCACCATTGAGGGAGCTTTCTCTGAATGGAGTTTTTTGTACAACTGCAGTGCTCTTTTTCTACTGTCATCGTTTTCTGGATCAAAGGTTATTACGAGAATATTGCTGCTGCCGGTAAGTACGCCGTTAATGTAAGGATCGAGGAAAGTATCAGATATCAGGTTGTAGTTCAGATCGATCCAGTATCGCTCGGTTGAAATCGATGCAGTGCCTCGCTTGATATCAGACCAGGCTAAAAAGCTGCCGTTTGAGAGGTATTTTTGCTTATGCCAAGTTTCTTTTGTTTTTTTCCCTTTCTCCACTTGATCATTAGTAGAGGTTAATTTATTGAGCTGGTGAACCTTGCTGATATATGCATTTTCCTGCCTGTTTCCTTCGTCTGATCGATTTTTTAACATTGCTGACTCAGCCGGCGTATCCGTGCCAATGGGCTGCGCTTTTGGATCCGTCAGATTGACTAAATCGAAAAATCTTTCTCGGTGAGGCCCGATTACCAAGATTTCTATGTTGTCGCACTGGATAGTGTTTTTAAAGTCAATTGCTTGCAGACTCGATTCACTCATCTTCCAATTATTTCCACTTTATTTTCAGATTTGAATTCCCAAATAATTTATTATTTTTGAAGTGAAATAAATCTTTAGGAAGATGAAAGTATAAAAAAAGCTACAGAAATATGGAAAATTTGTTGTATAATGGTCATATTTGTTTTAAGATTGTACGTCTCAAGTAGATTTTTAAGATAATACAAAATTGAAAATGTTTTATCCTTAAACCGCGGATAATATCAAAAATCTTTGAAAAGTAATCCACGTCTTTAGGTTGCAGCAAACCTAAAGGAGAAGCCTGGATACTGAGTGTCTCAAGGGCTTTATTGCTTATCCTGAATGGTTGGTTTCGAAGATATTAATAGCTTGGAAATTGGATGCTTTCTCTCAGCAGCAGCACTCAGAGCTGATCTTTCATTTGAATTCAGGCTTGCCAATATCTCTGAAACACAATCTCTTACTTCGCTGATTTCCGAGTAAGGGGTCCTAGTGGAAGAGCTCCTCCACCCTTCCCTACTCTCAACTCTACACGCGATGAACACAGCTGCCATAGCAAGGAGGCTCGGAACATGTCGCATTACTTTGAAATCCGTCAGCATCGAGTCCAACACAAAATAGCCCAGCGACATCCCTTTATCCGTAAGCCTTGAGGTTCTTCCAAACCTTTCAAAGAAAAATCTGGCGGTTGGGACCGTGAGTTTAAACTTAAGGGAATTGACGATTTTGCCCTCCATTTCTATAAGCTCTTCTTTATCGTAGGCGTCGTCTGTGACATAAAGAAAATTTTTCAATGGAGGTGGACGGATTTCTTCATATTTGGCTGCGATATATAATGATGCTATTCCAACCAGTTGCAAATTGTGTTTTGGAATAAATGCACAGGCTATGTATCGATCGATGAGGTTGACCGCCAGATAAAGTGTCTCAGGTCGCAGTTTGAACTTCAAATGCACGTCAATGAGCCAATCTATCAGGACGGAACGCATCTTTTCTGTGATTTCTTTTTGAAAACTTGGGAAATTTCCACTCTTGATAACGTATCTCGCCTATATAGCAACATGGTGGATAATAAGGCCTTTCATGAATAATATTTTACTTCTCTCTTTTTCGCATTGGTGACTATCTCTTTCATATACTCAGGCACTAAAGAAAGATCTTTAATATTTTCGATATCGTAAGGGTCCATATCAATGGTCACTGAAAGCTTTGGTAGTCGTCGAGTACTTTTGGCTCTGTTTGTTTGGTTGAGAATGGTTTCTGAGGGTTTTATGCTCGTAAGATCGAGACTCAGTGGTTTTTTAGGTTTATTATCAAGCCCCCTGTTGGGTAAATTGCCTAAAGAAGTTGTCGTGGTGACCTCATTAGGACCATCAACTGAAGACTGAGATCGGTTTTGAGGATCGTTTTGGACGAAATCATTTGCGATTTCCTTTTGAGATTTGATTTCTTGCAAAGAGGATGATGCTCCAGAATTGGTCGAGTTAGTTGGTAGTGAAAGCGTGCTTTTTGAACGAATGATAATCTTCTATTATGAGGCTTAAACAAAGGAAAAAGTAAGATTAACTCACCTTTTTCTTGAAGTCGTTAGTGCGTGAGTTCAAAATGTCCGGAAGATTCGTTATATCATTCCCGAATGTACGTTCGGTGACGCGATCAGTAAGCTTGGGCATTTTTATTGGTTCCTTGGATAACCTTGAGTTTTGGGAAACTATTGATTTCAGGTGGAGAGCAATTGGGCAAGGGCCCGCTCTCAAGTTGGTTAGGCTGTTCAAATGCATTGCGGATGGAGTCAATGAACTTTTCTGTGAGTCAGAAGATTCTTAATAAATACGGCTTATTTCAAATAGAAATAACTGCTCTAACAATTAACGTATATATTATGAATTCGCATACTAATTCGCACTTCCCACACCAACAATGATGTGAAATTATTTAAAAAGATGGAAAGAGAGCCTGCAAGCCATAGTGAAAGATCAACTAATTGAGCTAGTCAATTACCACAGCATGCCATTGTAGTTTGGTCAAATACTCATTTTCTAGACAATTTGATTGAGATTGCTTTTCCTTTTAACTAATCATCCAAATTATTAAAGTCATTTACAACGAAAGCTAAATGACAATCTGGCTAGAGAAAAGTGATATTTTATTCCAAATGAAAAAAATAGGTCAAATTGAGGAATAGCGATCTCTATCCAAGATTCAATCTTTCTTGAGATACTTACCCTAAGTCTTATTAGAATCACTCATCGCCACCCAACCGCTTAATAAGCTCAAGAAAACTTAGACTAAATCGCTAAGGAATATTTAAGAAAATATGGAAGGTCATCGAAATTCGAAGATACTCTAATAGAAGAACATCAACAACTCCTCCGACAACACCAACGACCCTGAAAGGTCAATCTGCTCTCCTTGTGTAACCTAACAATTTGGGAGACGATTTATGAATGAAGTACAATAAAAAACCCCAACGATCAATTTTTATCTAAAATTAAAACTCTGAAGCAAGTGTTTAGCCTTTCATCTAGTTGAATTCTTCACACATGTCAAAAACCGACCTATTTGTTCATTATCTCGAAGAAATCGGATTAATAGAACAGTCCGACTCGGCCACATTCGCGGGCAAACTTAAAGATGCGAATGAAGATAAGGAAATCGTCTTTGAACTCACAAACTATATACAGCAACTCAGCGCATCCTCTCAGTACGACCTATCGTCTAGAGTCTACCAATACTGGGTCCAACACAAGTACGAGTCCGCCATCTCTTCACACGGAAGGAACGGCTATCACGCAATCGACAGTAACGATGGTGGAATAACTTCAGTTGGGAGAGTTTCAGCTTCGAAATCGAGGAAGAGCACCCCGGAAACAGCGAAAGGACATAAAAGGTCCTTCACGGCAAGCGGTGGTTTACAAAATGGTAAAAAAACAACAGTTCCAACAAAAAACAGACCTCTCTCCAGCAAAAATCCGCAGACTGAGCGCGATTCGAGATGCATAACTGAACCTGGTGAAGCCAAAAACAAAAACGGTGTCAATAAGCGCCTTTCCGGTGGAATGCAGTCCCCTGATCAAGCGAGTGCTCAACGGAGTACATCAGCAAAGCAAAGATACGAGCAATTGTACGGACATCGGATCATACACGAGCATAATCGAATGCTCCGAAAGGAAATGAGCGAGCAAAAGCTGTTAAAAGAGTGCACTTTCTCTCCCAGGATCAACGAGCACAGACTCAGCGCCAAAAGCGCCAGTGAAACTCCCAAAACGTCTGTGTTTAACAGACTCTCAAAAACCAAAACTCCAAGAGGAGAGCTCCTTGCATCTAGTCGAGAGAACCGTGAAATGGAAGGCGCGACATTCCAGCCAGATTTGAGCAAGTCGAATAAAGTGCCTAAAACAGCTAGAGACAGTTCCGCACAGGGTCCTGCCAAAGCAAGCGAACGTCTCTACCAAGATGCGCATTTCAAGCAAAAGGTTCTTCGAATGAAAGCGGAGTTAATAAAGGATAAAGAGTTAGAGGATTGCACTTTCAAACCACAGTTATTCTCTTCCCCCATCTCCAAGGACCATTCACGAAAAAACTCGGATACCACGGAAAGGCTCTATTTGGACAGTTTGAGAAGGAATAATGCGCAGAAGTATTACGAAATGACTAGGAATGCTGATGATCCAGAATGCACGTTCCATCCAAGAAGAGTTACAATGGACCACGGATCAAAATCAAAAGATAAGAAGCCAGAATCCGACACAGACATCTTTACGAGGTTGTACCAAAGCGCTCGCAAAAGACAGGAGCTTGAAAAGGAATTTGAGGAAGAAATAATAGCAATGGATACGAAGCGACTACAGCATATACATGCTGAAGCTAGTCCGAACCTTACGAGAAAGGCCAGCCTTCAGCACGAGAAAATATTGAAAGAAAATACTACATCTACTCTCAAATTCGATGATCATAGCGAGAAACCAAGCATTATCTTAAAGAAAGAAGACACGAGGGCGTTTGATCGACTCTATGATGAGAGCAATCAGAGAAAACAGAAACTTTCGTTGCTGGAGCAAAAGGTTATGAAGGAAAGAGGAATGACGTTCGCACCAATGACAACGAGAACGAAGAGTTCACTGCAATCGGCTCATCAGAAATCTCCAAGCACTAGTGCGAATAAAGAGAACAGCAACTTATTAGTGGATGATCAACAGAATGGTTTCCCCGATTCAGTAAATATTGAACAGCTGAAAGAGATCAGAACAAGGTACCACCATCTTCGCTCCTCCTCAAATGAGCAAAAATATTATCAATAGCAATACGACGTAGGTACTTTTAATGATCATAGCGAGGAACTGATTCATAAAAAATGACAAAGAATTTTTTTATTTGAGATCTCAAATCCGCCAAAGTTTCAGAAAAATAAAAAATGTATTCGCTTCATCGATAGCCTTACCTTTTTTGTTTCTGGTTTGAATGTCGAATCCTACACTCCTAATTATCATTCGACATAAGCCCCTTAGGAAGTTGCTATTAGTTTATCCAGCCAAAAATTCAATTAGATCTCCCATATTTTGATCAATGCTTGTCTCAGAGACTATCTAATTCTAGCTCTTTCTGATGTGACAGCAAGGACTTGGAAAAGGGAATATAGTTTTCTTAATAAGCGTAGAAGCGGGTTCATAGCATCGGAAAAATTGAGATAAACCTGATGAAATAAAAAATATTCATGAGTAAAAAAATCTAAGTTTTTTGAAGTTAAATATGAACCGAAGAGATAAAACAAGGATCGCGAAAGTGTGTCTGCTCGGGAACGTTGGGGTCGGCAAAAGCAGCATTGTGAGAAGGTTCACACTCGATGAATTTCGAGAGGATGAAATGACGACAGTAGGCGCAGCCTTTACGGACAAGACCATTCAGCATCAGGATAATGTTTACAAATTCCAAATTTGGGACACCGCTGGCCAGGAAAAATACGCGCCCTTGACACATATGTACTATCGCGACGCCCATGTCGCTTTATTGGTTTATGATATAACCGATCCGGCTTCATTCGAGCGAGCCAAGTCTTGGGCGAGGGTCCTCAAGGATGAAGGGTCGAAAGGTGTGATAGTAGTTATCGTTGGAAATAAATACGACTTAGCCGAGAAGCGTAGAGTTGAGGAGGAGGATGTGAAGGCGTTTGCTAACGAAGTGAAAGGTTTGTATGCATTTACGAGCGCTAAAGATAACACTGGAATTATTCAAATGTTCTATTCTATATGCGAAAGGCTGGAACAGGACACTTTCAAAGATCTCCCGGCACCAAAAGCCTCGAATAATACAGATTCCCAACAAAATATTCAGCTTTCGCCTGGAAAAACAACCAGTGATGGAGATTCAAAATCAAATCAAAAAGGAAAAGATCAATCTTGCTGCTGATAAATATAAAGTTATGGTTGGTAATGTTGTTTTTTGGAGCACTATCGAAACGTTTGTTTACTTTTTCTACCTGAATGATTTATTCCCTGTACCTTCGTGAAGGCTCTGAACATGACTGAGAATCTAGCAATGCTTAATTTTGATTGTGAACTCCAAACCTCTTCATTTCTTCTGGCCAATAGCCAATTTGCTCTCCTACAATGCTTTTAAGTGGCAGAATTGAACATACAGTTAGCTGTCAGGGAGAAGTTAAAAGAGAGTGATATATTTATTTTTAGGTTGACTAGGTCCCTGTAAGTTAAGAAGAACTAGTGTGCTATCATCATTCATTCGAATCCACAACATATAGTTAAAAACAATGGCAACTGAGTTAATTTCTACTTTATTATTTACGAAAAGTTCGATGGGATTATCTTTTGTTTTAACTTCCCCTTTCTAATTTTAATTTAGCAACATTTATTTGATGTATTATGAAATCAGTGTAATCTCAACGTTCTGACAAGCTAGTTGTGAAGGAATTACAGAAGATTTATTGTTTTTGCTAGAATTTAATAAAACTTTTTGATGGAATTATTGTCACCGACTCATATTTTTGTGCAGAATTAATCAAATATTAATCATCTAATTGCTATTTGCGCCGTCACGAATTTGGTTGAAGATGACACGAATTTGTTGTCCGACTTCCTTAAAATCTTTGTTTTGGTAAGCAACAGCGATCTTTTGAATGTTAACCAAGGTCACTGGAAGGTTAGCAACAAGAGATTCAATGCCTTTTGCGACCTTCGCCTTATCCTGGAAGGTTGGGAGCTCTCTTTGCAAGAAAGCAACGAGTTGTTGGTTGAAAGCAGCAGAGTCTTGAGTGGTATTCATCACCTTGTAGTATAAGTCCTTGGCAATGTCCATGATGACAGGGAAATCTTGAGCCTCAATAGCCTTCTCAAGGGCAGGGATCTTGGAGAGGAGTCCGCTAAAGTCTTGGAGCATTTTGGTGAAGTCAGGAATCATTGCCTTGTCCATGAAACCTTGTGAGCCTTGGAGAAGAGAGTAGATGTTGCTTTCGAGAGTGGAGCTGACACCAACCATATCAGCGAACTGGTCTAATTCGAAGAGTTGTCTCTTGACAGGGATCTTGACGTCTCCAAAGATGAAGATCTTGAGGAGATCAGCGAAAATTTCTCCGCTGTCGTCATAAATGCCCTTATAAAGGGCGTATCTGAGGTAGAATGTGTTCTTGTTGATGCTGTAGGAGTTGGAGAGGATGTTCATGGAGAATCCCTTGAGAGTAAGATTTCTGAGTCCATCTCGGAAATATTGAAGGGTCTTAGGGACTTTCATTGCGGCCTTGGAGCAGTAATGGGTGGCTTCAGCGAAGTTGTCTCCGAAGGCGTAGATGAGCTCTACTGGGTAGTCCATGAAATTACGATGGATGATTGCAAGAGCAGCTTCTTTGGTTGCGTTGATATAAGCCGAGCAGTTTGCGAAGGTTGGGTTCGTATCATCGTAGTTGAGGCTCGCAGCGAAGGATTCCAAGAAGGTGGCCACTGGGTAGATGGAGAATCTAGCAGAGGCTGAGCAGATAAGTGCTGAAATAACAAGTAGAGAAATAGCTTGTGCTCTCATTTTAGTTTCTTAATGTTAACTCGTTCTGAAAACAAGAAATCGATTATTAATGAGACTTTTAAAATTTGGCTCAAGTTAAGTATAGGAAGCACTCAAATCAGATAACTTGGTAAATTCAATCGTAAATTTCCGTCGATCGATGGCATGTTTTTGCATCGAAGTTACAGATCGTGCTGCCCCAGTAGCCATGAGTTTTGCTATCTTCATGGAGGATTTCTGTTGACTCCGAGAAAAATATACGAGTCTTACAGTGAGTCACAACAAGAGCCATTATTACCATATATATATGCAATTAGATTAATAAATTAGGGTTTGAAAATGAGTGGGTTCACTTATCACCGCATATTAGGAGGCTTAGCCGCCAAACGAAAACATTGTATTGTAGTACAATCTATGGAAAACAGATCTTCAACTTAAAGCAAGAGAAAACTCAGTTCCAGAATCATCATCAGGAATAATTGATAATATTGAGAGACTAACCCATATGAGAGAGTGAGAGAGAGAATAAGATTGCGAGAGCGCTTGTAAGTGCTTGTAAGTGCAATTTAGAATTGGAAGCGACACATGAAACTTCAAATCTATCGAAACAGGAGCAATTTAGATCAGTAACAGGTAGATGCAATTCAGAATTCTGTCCTGTAGGGGTTGGCTATATTACAGGAAATCTTTTAGGTTTCGTGATTGTGTATTTCACAAGACTACATATACCGCTAATAGTTGAAAAAGGTTGCTTTCAATTTCGATTCTATTACTGCACGAAAATATTGCTTGAATCGATGGCAATGAAACTACCTCGAATTCATTATTTGCATTCCTTAAACGGAAATTGCAAATCCGATCTCTGCATTTAAAAAAAAAAGAATTGCTTAATTCAAATTTCTCTCATCCAAAGAAAATTCTATTTAGCTTGAATAAACCCATACTATTTGGCATTTTATCCACCCGGAAACTGAAGCCAATTCCAATACTATACTTGGATTGAAACAACACATTTGGATTCGAATAGGAAACGCTTTAATCGCTTAATATAGTCCACATTCTGCACAAAATACGATAATTCGAGACAGCAGCTCCGGATTTGAGTTTTGAATAAAGAACCCTGAGTATTTTCTTGCTTTATTGGATCCGATAGATGTTATTTCCTCCCATATTTATTACAAATTGAAAGTACTTAGCGAGTATATCAAAATCTTTACAATAGAGTGGCAGAGATTTCACCGCTCGGCATAGAAGAGTAGCCATTAAGGAACTTATTCACAGTGTACCGACCAAATTAGTTGTGATGTAAATTTATTCCTGTAAATAGACTCATGTGATGAAATTGAAACTGCATTAGATCAATATCTCAACTTCAATAAAATATATATTTGGTTCTCCTGAATAGTCTGAAACCAAATAAAAAAACTGGAATTCTCAAGAGAATTAAACAAATTACAAAATATTAAGCAAACTATTCAATGGGTTGCCGTTGCCAAGGTATGGTTCGATCAACTTCGGATGAGCTTCATGCGGTGCACATCCCTCAAGGAGCCAAGCAAATTTCCAACTTCCCCGTTTTAACCCACGTTCTGTTGTCAGACGCCGCGAGTCCATCAGCAGCAGGCAAGCATAATAGCACTTCAGCCTCCAGGAAAGACACTGAAAGCGACGAGCAGGCGATTTATGAGCTCCCAGACGGCTCAATTTACCAAGGCCAATGGGCTGATGGGGTGAGAAGCGGTAAAGGTCGGCAGATCTGGCCGAATAAAACATATTATGAAGGTGAATGGAGAGACGACCTTCCAAATGGTCATGGCAAGAAGCTGTTCCCAGACGCGTCTTCTTTAGAGGGCTCTTTTACTGCAGGAAAAGCAGATGGCCTTTGTATTTTTAAAGACAAAGACGGACTCAGAATCCAAGGTGTTTTCAAGGATGACCTTCCTTGCGGGAAATGTACTGCCAGTTATTATGATAGAACGACATATGAAGGAGACATGAAAGGGATGAAAAAAGACGGAGTCGGAAAGCTCACAAAGCCTGACGGCACAGTCTATGAAGGCGAATTTAAAGATGACCTCAGACATGGAACTGGTATCTTGACCTATCTTGATGGTCGTCGATATGAAGGACAATGGAAAGACGATAAAATGAATGGAATTGGCGAGCACAAGTGGGCTGATGGGTCCGTTTATAAGGGAGGTTATCTTGATGATCTCAAGCATGGTGAAGGAGAGTTTCGTTGGGCTGACGGCCGGATTTTTAAAGGAGTTTGGGTGAACGGAAAGAGAGAAGGCGTTGGAATAATCATCAAGGAGGGAACTGAAAAGAAAGGTGAATGGCGAAACGATGAGAGAGTTAGATGGTTGTGAGAAGAATTTGTAAATTGAAAACATGAATTATTCATTTTCATAATTTTTGAAAAGATGATTTATTGAAGATTTGAGAATTGTGTAAGGATACATATTGAAAGTTTATATATTTTAACCTCGGGGTACCTTCCAGTCGACCGTTGTATTTATACCCACTCAGTCCTAAAGCAATTTTTGAAGACTTTCGTGTTAGCTGATTCCAACAACAGCTTAGCTGTCGCATGTATCTTCAGAGTCAGTACACTAGTGACTGTGACAGCATTGAATTCATGGTATTTTTCGTTTGGCCCAAACATGAGCTGCTTGGTGTCTGATCCTAAATCAAGGAATAATTGAATTTTGTAAAACGAAAATTGGGTGTTTTGCTTATTTTACTTGTGAGATACCGAATCTATTGGCCTCGTAACATGTAAACAAAGATTTCTAAAATGTAATAACTTCAGGTACTTGAAGTATATTCTCTTCAGAAGGTAAGCTTCGTTTTGAGCTTATCACCATTCTTTTGCACATGAAATTTTTATTGGATTCGCTCTCATTACAGTGCATAGAGGAGTCGATTTCCCATCTCAATTTCAAATCTGAATAAAAAATAAAAACTTAAACTGGTTGCTTACTGAAAATTTGGCTCTTCAGATAAGAGTAATTAAACCAGGCACCATATTTATAAAAAGAGATCCAATCAGCAATCATGACTCATAGTCTCTAGAAAATCCAAAGCTGCCCTTCCAGTCAAACGAACCCACATACTCAAAGAAATCAAATACCTACACAGGTCTATTAACGACAAATGTAATTGCATTTATTAGGAAGCCCTATCGCATTCAGAAAGATCGAAATCAGAGCGCTTTCGTCCGAACCAAGGCCAAAAGTACAAGCAAGACATGCAGCTCTAATAATCAGAGGTAATTTAACCACTTACACTGCGTAAGTATCCCCCTCTTTCAAATTGCAGGCAACTTGTCTTGGTTGCACTCTTTTCGTGTTCTAAATCTTTGGATTATAAATTATGTTGTAGGCAGTTTGTTTTATAGTCATTCCAAATATTCAAAAAGTGGCTCGTGCTTTTGAGGAATTTTGAGAAGATTTAATTGGCGATTCAGGTGGTTGGAAATACTCGAAAATAAATTGTTCGATAAGCTAATTGAATTCTTTTTTTAATCAGCAAAATCTTTTGGCTGTAGTAGGTTCTTTTGATCAAAACGATAGAAATGGAATTTAAGAAAATAAAATAAATCTTCTTCCTTCACGTCTTATCCCTCTGGGCGGAGAAACACAAATGAACAATTGACGTGTATATATGAAATCCCAATTAGTGGTAGTCGCGAACCTATTGCAATCTGATTCAACAAGGAAGAAGAGTAACTTGAATTATTTTCTTTGAATTAAAAGCGGATTTGTTAAGCAAAGAGCGATTTACCCGCTATCTAAGTTAAATTTTCCTTGTGTGGTTGATAACTATTATTTAAAAAAATGTGCAACCTAATTGGATAATAAATGAAAAAGTTAATTTTTGGCTTTTTGAAATTCCAAATTAAACTTGCAGAGAGGAAGATTTTTAAATGTTCTCTCTCTGTACTCCTCTTTTCTGAAGAGCAACCAGCGTAAATAGCCTCAAAACGTAAGAATCTTGCCACCGCTGAAAATGCGTTCGATTTTGAACTGTACGATTCTGCTCCTTGAGATTTCTCTCTCATTATCTAGCCATACATCTATTGATTATGGCTTCAACTCCAATAAAATCTATGGAGAATCGAAAATACTGAATGCAAGAAGGAACGATTAGATCGCCTTACTTTCTAATGCCAGCGTTTTATTTTGAGAAGAACCTCTCATAATGAGCTATGCCTAAGAATTAGTGGGTCTTTCTTGAAGTATTTTAAGTATTTCTGGTGTTATGATCTCTGCTAAATGGCGATACTTCATGAAAGCCTCGCCTCAGTTACGATTAATGGTCTGAGAGATTTGAGAATTCAAATATGTAAATTGACTCAGCAAAAATGCGTGATAGCTTTTTTTAGCTTTCTCTTTTCGCGAAATTGCTCCTGTGGTAAAAACATATAGCTGAGTGTCAGCTCCATCCGGTGCCTTATAAATCACTATTGGGAGTGCAGAAGAAAATACTTTGCAAGGAATCTTTCAAAACATAGCTTTTTTCATGTAAGTTCAATCGTAATACTATTCACCTACACTCATTAATTTGGCCATCCAATTGAAAAATATAGATAGCAACAAGCAGTTCTAATCCAAGCCGTCTATCGCGTTCATTCCACAGAGGCATGCGCCTACATTTCAAGCTTATCATCCATCATTGACCGCATACTCGAAGTAAGAAGCTCTATATTTGCTATCAAAATCGAATCTGCCTGAGTTTGGCATTTTGAAATAAACCTACTTCGCCTCAAGAGCTCAGCTTGAAAATTTCTTAGCTGAAGTTCCATAGCTGTCATCAAAAGCTACCAAAAGGGCAGAAAAGCAAAAAATTTTCTCGTAAAGCCTTGTAAGACTTTTGAAGACCAATTCTGGATCTTTTCTTGAAGAAGACGAATATTAACACACACCAAAGACAACCCACATCCTATGGCAAGGCAGCTTGGAGCTTTAGCCTTGAACTGACTGCAAATTTTTGGGAGAAAACATGAATTTTACGTAAAATGCATTCATCAAAAGGACATTCTCCAAGCGAATAGATAATGCATGAAAGCTGCACTTAATGTCGCACACAGATTCGAACTTTAAAGAGTCCAAACAAACTATTCATTTGAATTTGAAGCCAATAGCGATTCTAACATCTGACTCGAATGTTAAAGGGGGTGGAAGTTTGAATGATTTCACAATGACCAGAATTTCTAGAGAGTTCCGCAGTCAGCAGCTATGAATTTACCTGATAACAAAGTTAACAAAGCAAGCACCAATTTGATTACTTCAGCTCATATACAAAAACTACTTTGCAGATAAATAAAAATTAATTGAGTTCGCCGTACTCCACAAAAGAAAAATGCAGTTTCACGGCGAATACATGATCGTTGATACTTATGTGCCGATCTAGTTGCACCAAGACGCTCAGTTTGTTTGTTAGCCATTTTAAGGTGAATTAATTTCCGTCAAAAAAGTTCTCAAATACACATATAATGCCATGAAAAAATGCTATTACCAATGGCAGAGCGGAGTTTGTTAATGTATCTCAATAATTATCTACTTTCTCAGAGGTTTTATCACAAAATCGTCTTCAAATCTAATCAAACGAACCTCTTAAAAAAATTATCAATTTTCAACTTTCCCATGCATTAAAGCTCTTGTACTTAGTTTTTTTAAAGTTTCCTTAGCATTTTCATGTTCATGTCATATTATGTCGTCGATTAGCGTTGGAAACTTGAGCATGTAGTTGCAATAATCTGGATGAAGGAGGACCCATCTCTTAATAAAATTAAAAAATTGAATCTGTGTTAGAGTGAGAGTAGTTTATTTTATTTACAATCTTTTTAAACGTTGTGATACTCAAACGAAGTGCTTGCTTCATGAAGAAGGAGACAGCTATCTTTTTGACTTTCTGGGTAGCTGCAGCATTAGCAGCTTGCCCAGCCATCGAAAATGGCACCACTTGGAGAATATCAGTTGATCCTACTGAGCATACGATGTTTTTTGAAAATGTTGATGATCCCAGTGGCTATTATAGCTTTACTAACTTATCGGTGGCTGTACACTATATGTTCCCGCAATACTATGTAAACTCAACTAACGGGTTTGCTGCTACTATCAATCCAAACGGTTCGACACTCGGTTTCTATAATCAAGGAAATACAATAAGTATCAACTATCGAACCTTGTTCTCCTCAGGTTCTAGCTTAAATCGTACGGGTATTTTCTCCTACAACACTTCGATTACAACGGGGTTAGCATGTATCGGATTAGGTTATTATAGTACTTCTTCCTACACACCTGGTGATTCCTATTTTGTTTGTCCCTATAATTCAACTACCGTTCCACAAGCCACCTGCAATGAGTATTCATCATGCTACCCTTGCGACTGCGCATGCAAAAGTTGTAACGGACCTGTCGCTGGCTCTTGCACGGAATGTCAACCTGGATATTATTTGCAACCTCCTTATAACCGAGGCTGTAAGACTACCTGCCCAAGTAAATATTATATGAATGCCGCAAACAACACGTGTTTACCCTGCGCTCCCAACTGCATCACTTGCTCAGGGCCAGCAGCGACTCAGTGTCAGACTTGCTTTGTCGGGTATTATTACTTTTCCGGAAATTCAACTTGCATGGGAACTTGCCCAACCGGTTACTGGCCTGACCCTGTTACGCTTACATGCAAGTCTTGCCATTCTCAATGTGTGACTTGCACAGGACCAGATGAGCACTCT
>ENA-UOTX01001505-UOTX01001505.1-compost-metagenome-genome-assembly--contig:-NODE-1505-length-16996-cov-14.124121_pt1 | contig 16996 bp, 8 predicted proteins | sample MGYA00238143_ERZ746982 | MGnify/ENA primary metagenome ERZ746982 (study PRJEB28758, sample SAMN06268862) | compost metagenome | isolation source: single cell | place: USA: California, Emeryville, Joint... | reverse complement strand
CGATAAGCATCTTCATGAAAGGAACACCTCTTTCAGCGTCAGGGTCACTTTGGATTGGCAGATATATGATATCCCCCAAATTCTTTTCCTTGGGCCTCCATACCAACTTTTTCGAGAGGAGGTAAGGGATGAGATAGTAATGCGACTCTACTAGCGTCAACAGATGAATAAGCACATACCCCAAGCGTCTACATCCCATCTGAAGATTCAAATGCACTTCCGCGAGGGTTTCTTCCAATGAATCACATAGATTATCAACTAGCCTCCTCGCGATCGGGTGAAGCGAAGATTGCAGGTATTCAAGCACTCCGATAGGTTCCTTAACGGAAAATCTCAGTTTGCAGAGGTCTAAGTGGATTGAAGGGATGGAATTAGAAAAATAATTTACCTTCTACAGGCGCATTCAGGCCTTTTATTATCACTGATTGGTCATCATCGTTAGGTGATAGTTCCATCTGAATCGTGCTATGCAACCATTTAAACAGCCATATAGGCAAAGAACCGCTTTGGTATTTCATATGATCTCTGAGAAAGCTTTTTAACTCAGAATTCTTGGAGTTGTGGATCGCTGCGAAGTTCAAATCGATTTCTAGCCTGACCTCTTTATTTTCGAAGCTCGAGAGCGCTCTTGCTAAAAACAACGCTTCGATTTCAATAGAATTTGTGAAATTTTGATGAGGCGTCGTTAACAGCTGTACTATATCCTTATCATAGAGAATGTGGTTTTCAAGGCCGTTTGCATTCTCATTGTAAGTAACGTAAAGGAAGTTAAGCACCCCGAATAGATTTTCCACGGGGTAATCGTTGGCTGTGAGGTCACTCTCGCTTTTCTCCCATGACTTCCATCGCTTATAGCTCTGAACAAGTATCGATCTTATGAGGCTCCAACAGGTTCTTTTTTTCGTGGTATCCTCCAGTTTTAAATAGAAAGGAATTAATGCTTGACAAACAATGATGAGCAGATTATCAGTCAGATCTCTCAGTTGCTGCTTCGAGGCGATGATGTAGCTTGGAAGGTCCTTGTCTGGCTTCTCTTGCTTGATGAAACTCTCTTTGATGAGGTCTTGACCTATTGCGAATAATAGTTCCAATCTTTTGTCGAAGCTGCTGTCATTCTCGCCTCTGAGGATCACTCTCGTCAGATAGTATCTCTGAAGCAGTGAACTTAAGCCTGATTGCAGGGAAGGGTCTTCATCTTTCAGAAATTGAGTGCAAGAGGCCGCGACTTTGTTGATTTTGCAATTAGATTCTTCACCTTCCTGCCAAAACTTTGCAAATTCGCTGTATGTTTCTGCAGATGTTTGAACATTCAAACCGAACTCGTCTGTCTGAGGGCCTTTCTGTGATGAGTCTTTCAATGTCTCTTTCTTTAAATAATTTGGAGAATGACGAAGCACCAACAGATTTTGCACCAATTTCTTAGTCTTCGTTTGCTGGTCGCTCAACTCAGGACCTTCACTATTCAGAACTAATTTTCAATAAAAATGCTATGACAAAGAGGAATCACATTTCAATATACCTGAAATAATTTCGGTTTGTAATGCTTCACAACCATGTGGAAAAACTGTCATGTCGCTAAATAAAAGCATGCTTTCTCGAGCTAGTTCCGGCAATTCATCAACAAACCGATCGAAGGCTCCTAAGCATTTGTGTAGATACTCGCCCTTTTGGTTTTCTTTCAACACCTCGATGTCTTTTGTCTTTTTCAAGACAGTCAGAAGTTTTTCAAGAATTTCGTTCTTGACACTCAAGCCACTCGAATCGCACAGATTAATCCTACTTTCCAAAGCCGCATACCAGTTAAATAGAGAGTTTAGATTCTTTGGGGAAAGAAAAACTCCTAAAACCAACATCTTTTGGCTCTTTAGATACCCAGACACCTTCTTCCTCCTCTTCCTTTTCTTCGATCTATTTTCTTCTTCTTTCAGCTTTCTCGTTGTAAAGGTAACCTCAGGCGAGAGAATGGTCTGCACGAGCTGAGATAGCATCTCGTTTTTAAACACTTTCATCATGAACAGCTTTTTATCGTTAAAATCCTTCGGATGTATCGGCACAAGCTCTTGAAAGAGGTTTATTTCGCTCCAATATTTGAATTCATCTTCTTTTCCGACAAATGATATTAAATGAAGGCTGTTTTTGATGAAATTTATCCAACGTTTACAGAACCTGGTTTTTGAGAAATTTTTTGAGATTTTGTTATAAAGCTTGGCAGAGTGTGGATTGCTCTTCTCGACCTCGAATTCATTTTGCAGGTGTTTCATTGCTGTTTCGAGGAAAACATTGATGCCTATTTTGAGGAAAGCTGGCACAGAAAGCCCTGCTTTTGAAGTAAACTTCTCGATCATGCCAAATATCCTTCTGGGCTGCTTGTTTTTCGTCTGTCTCCAGATGTTTTGAAGGCAGTCCATCCAGTTAAAAATAAATTCAAGGTAGTGCGCAAATTTCACGGAGTCTGGAGAGGGCTTTTCAGAAAAATAGGGTGAGTTAAAATTCCCAGCAGTATCGTAATGCGTCATCAGCATATCAAGGTTCTTTGTTTGCAAAATCTCTAATTCTCTCAAATTAACTCTTGACATTTCAACTTGGATATTCACAAAATTTTGCAAATGATGCTCGAGGATGTCGGAATATCTTTTCGGTTTGAGTATTGTCGATTGAGCAAAGAAAAAGTAGTTGGAGTAGGTAAAAAGAACGGCGGTGGGATGAGAAAGCCATTGTATGCTTGTTCTTTCAACAGAATCTCGCCGATCTTTATCCATGCAAGGGATCGCGAAATTACAAAGAAGACTGTGCAATAACTCCAAATAACAATCTTGGCCGCGAAGTTTCCGAACAGCTTGATAGTATTCCAGGCTCTCTTTTTCTCCCCCTGCTTTGGGGCCAAGCCAGCCTTTCTCAACTTCTGCAAATTGCTCTTTCACCAATGAGAACTTAACGTTATTGCATTTTACAATAAGGTCCAGAATGAGCTGAAACTCTGGTTTCTCCTGGGGAATTGCCTTCAAAACAGCGAGTATTCTCTTCTTTTCTGGCTTGAAAGGTATCATTGAGTTACCCGTAAAGGAGAGAAGCAGCATCCCTTCGAGTATCCCTCCATCGATCAAGTACCTTTTTCTTAAGCTTTCTTCCTTGCAAGAGTCTAATATCATTCCTAGCTCGTGCAAATTCTCCCAAGGCTGTCGATAAAACTCGCAGCAGAAATCCATAAAAGCTAAAAACTCTTTATCGTTCTCATACACGCTTGGATCGGTCGCGTATCTTTTATTTAGAAGAGCAAAACGAAGTGCGAGGTAAAATCTCGTTGCGATGTACGCGAGCTCGGATTTTTCAAAAACTTTCGTTGCTACAATTTTTTCGAATATTTTCGTCTTAATTATTAGTTCTTCAAGTTTTTCAGCAACTGGATTAACCGTGAAATCCTCTGATTTTTGCTCTATTCTCTCAGCAAATTCTGCCGTCGCAGTCTTCAAGCTCGAGCTTATAATCTTCGTTAGCATATACACTACCCAAAGTGCTTTCGGGCCTTTATTTTGTGATTCAAGCGTCGCGTATGGACTTAACTCAGCTATGAATCCTGGGTCATGAAGCTTTAAGATGCAATTTTCTAATTTCTCCAGAAGTCGACTGAAATCGAAAGCCGAAAGACAGATGTCATAGTGCGCACAGAGCTCTAGCGTGCTAAGAAAATGCAGAGTGCTCACTGAGGCTTTTTCGCAGTTTAAGAAATCGAATTTCAGCACTTCCTCCTGTGACAGCTGCAATATCTCTAAAATAAGCTTTTTACATTCGGGAGCAGTTGAAACAGATCTTTTCGCTCTTTCTGCGTAGAGTTCTGTGCGAATTAATACATGAAAAACTTTTGAAAGATTCAGCTGCGTGTTCATCAGAGATTGCCTTGAAGTCGTTGGGAGCTCGCCGCATTGGTTGAGATATTTCGTAACAGAGTTGAGCAAAAAAGTTAAGGTTGTCATAGATTGACTGTATTGACTCTCAACGAAGAGCTTCTGCACAAAGATATCAAAGGTTTGGCGAATTAGCTCATTTGGAATAGCAATTGATGCTTGTCCTTCGGAGCGTGGACGGATGATAGATCGACTTGCATAGCTGATGAAATCGAGCATTGTTGTGGAAAACTCCTCTAAGAAGAGTATCTCTGACTCTCTGGCTTTTTCTATACTATTGACATATTGGCAAAATAGGTCAAAGCTTGATGATTCAATCCAAAAATGCTGGTGCTCAAGCGTTTCTTCGACTTTCCGGGCTCTTTGAACGCGTCTCTTCGCAGCAACGAGCTTCATCTTCGCTGAAAATACATAAATAATTCATTAGTTCGAAGAGTCTTTGATTATTTTTATTACCGAAAAACGCTTGAATCACAAACAGTTTTCGCAGCATGTTGGTCCCTCGGCCATGATTTTGTTTAATCATTTCATGAAATTCAAACAGGAACGCTAAACACCCGATGCTTAAAGCAGCTTTCTCACTATCCTTCTCATAGGTTTTCAAATGTTCAGCCATAGCAATGAAATCTCCGTCTTCAAAATTCGTTGAAATAAAATCCTTTGCAACTTCCTTGAATGTTTTGAAAACAGACTCGAAACCTTGGGTTGTCGGCTGGACCCCTTTTAATCCATGCTCAATCAAATCAAGCAATTCTGATATCGTTTTATAACTCTTATACGTTGAGATCTCAACTACTAGAGCAGATAACTCTTCATTGATGGTAATAAAATCATTTCTGAACTTCTCCAGCAGCCAGCCATAAGGCTTTACATACTCGAGGAGGAAGTCAAGGAGAACCCCTTGCTGAGAGACTGAGGGCAACCGTATGTTTGAGGTCAGAAACCAACCAATTGTCTCATTAGCTGACGTCGTATACTCTAGAAACTCGTTTGCTGGATGTTTGTTCAAAACGTCGCTGATTAAGTTATTGCGAGAGATGAACCGCTCAAATGCGAATATTTTGTTAACTGTGTCCAAGCCGTTTTTTGATAATTCAGGATCTGAGGATTTTATTGCATCAATTGATTCGTTCCAAGCTAGTTTCTTCAGTTTTTTGAAGGCAGGGATGTATTTTATTTGAAAGGAAGGAGGGTGGGATTTAAACAGGGCCTGCAAGAAGAAAACTTCTTCAATTCTGACTAAATTCTGTTTGAATTGAGGGATGTTTTGGCGAGTACTGCAATGTTCGACTTCAAGGAAGACATCCTAAGAAAGTAATAATAGTAGTTAATTATAGCCTGAGTTTACTGGGATTTTGCTTTGAGTATTTGAGGAAGCGATCTTTTTTTTCATTATTCGAGAGAAAGTTTGTAATGTTCCGAATCTAATCAGAATAACTTTTATTAATAATCCGCAACATGTATGTAAATTACAAATGAAATATCCATGTCACAAATTGCTAGCTTCTATATTATTCAAACTGAATCAGAGGTTTTTGGTTAAAGATTAGATTGTTATTATTGCTCTAGCGGCCTGCTTAATAGAATTTTATTTTTTGGAGTTCATCCAAATGATCTCAGAATCTATGTATATTAATAATATATGAGGGTTAATTTTGCGCTTTTTGATACTTTTCGATGCGAAGGAGCTGTGAAATATTTAATTTCAGCTTAGATAATAATTTGTCCAAAAGCTAGTTAATGCATCCAAGAATGTTTTGCGACATATCAGAAACTTTGTTCTCTCTCTTTATCTCTAAACAAAATCTCTGAAATTTTTGTGGTTCACTCATTCTATTCGGTATATATTTGTTGAAACCTAAACTATATAACGAGAGATATAAAGATCAACTAAAAGTGTCCTTATCAAAACTCACACTAACTCTTCTCAAGTTGTCTCAATTAGGGTATGGTGCAAATCATTTTCTAAAACTCTTTATTCTGGGTGTTTAATTCGAAACTCTAAGGTTTTCTTCTCTTTTCATTGGCTGCAAGAGAGATACAAGTTGCTTATGTGAAAGCATCAATGGAAGTCTCACACTGTTCTCTCCTGTCTTTGAAAACCAATAATGATCAGCTCAGGGTGTAATTTTCCATCGAATTATGTATGCCTCGTTTTTGGGATTAATATCGAGGCAAGAAACAACTCTCATCTGCTTTATTAGCCGATATATCAGTTTTGATTGCAGGTTGTTGTAAAGGTAAACGATGCCATCTTCAGAACTATCGAAATTTTGATAAACTCTAGAATTTAGAAAAGTAATCGACTTCAAAGTGCGAAAATCATATACGCATTGTAGATGATTCTATAGATTCTATTGACTTTTTTATTTAGAGGCTTTTATTTTCAGAGATCAAATTATCTAGCTCAAGATGATCCCAAAACGTGCTTAGATATATCATTTCTTGCTATTTTCCTTCTCCAAAAAAAAAATTTTAAAAAATCCGTGTTGTTAGCACAATCCAAGATATTATTAAAAGACCTTATGAAATAAAAAAAAAATCTGATGATAATAAATATGCCAATTTATGACATTCCAGTAATATTATTGTTATCAATTTTACCATCTAAATCCATCATTACTATTGTATAACTTGGTTCTTAGCATTCTTATTTGCGAGAAAAAGCAGTCGCTCACTGCTTCAAATTCTCAATCAAGCTTTGCGCTTCTGTAGGCGGCTCTAGTTGCAATTCCTCAAGTCGAACTTGAGATATCTTTTTCGCAACAGGCATTGAAAATAAGAGTAAAATACCAGCATATATCCAGAGAACAAATGTTATCTCCTCCCAATTTTCTGGGCCGATGATAAAATACATAACCGTCTTTGGCACATTATCGCCCAGGCTCGAAATAGAAGCGTATATCGTCATATAAGTTGTCCCAATTCTGCTATCACAAGCCTCCGCAAAAAACGATTCCGTAGCTATCCCAAACAGGCTGTAATGAGTCATCGATAGCACTTGCCATAGAGTAACCATCCAAAAAGCTCCCTTCCAGTCCTCTGAACTATACGTCTTGAGCATCCAATACTGCAAAAAGGACGTAAGCCATCGAATGCCAATATGCACGTAGAGCAATCTGAACCGATTTTGTCGGTTTTTCAGTGCATAATAACCACCCAAGACCGACAGCACGATACCAAACGGATAAAGTAGGGTAACAATATCTATAAAAGAGACTGCTGGGAATCCTCTCTGTATCATTACAGGGAAGAATAATGCTTCAAGAGGCGCGAAACCGATTCTCCAGACTAGAATGAATAGTAAACAGCTGAACAGATACTTGTTCGTCCAAAACCCCTTTGTCAATTTGAGAATCTTCGACATCGAATTGAGTTGATCCAGCGCATGGGGTTCTTTCCTCGCATACCTTTGCACGAATAGGACGTAGATGAAAACTACAGCGCTGATAATTAGAAAATAAGTGCGAAATGTGAGCCATGGTGTTGTATGAGGCTCCTTGTAGAGATGACGATTTGAAAAGTCCAGATTATTCAAGGGAACGAATATGTTATAAGACACGAAACCCCCAGTTGCAGACGCTACCTGCTTAAGCATCGACAGATATGTCCTTTTCTCAGCTGGAACCATCGAGACCAAGTAGCCATCCGAGGAAATTATTAGTATCACTGCATTTAATACCATGAGTAGTGACATGATAGCTAGATGCAGTGTGCAGAGTGACATCACGTATTTATCAGCACTGAAGCAGGTAATGATTGAAAGAATCAAAAAGGTATAGAGGCAAGGTATAATGTAGCTCATCCTTTTCCCGAGCCTTGGAGAAAAGTAGCGATCTAGAATCGGACCAGCTAGAAACTGCAGAGAGAAGGGATAATTGCTGATCGTGAGAAGGCCTAAATCAGCGAGTCCGGCGCCAGCGTTGATCAAGATAAGAGGGATAGAGCCCTGAAACATGCCCAAGGCAATACATGCAAAGAATTGATTACAGAAATAGATAACGTAGACGAAAGTCGAGGTATCTGTGGCGGCAGCATCTGGAGCGTAATATTCGAGAGAACTGATTTGGTGAGTGTTTGGAAAAAACTCAGATTTTGCGGAGATTTGATCGTCCATTTCGATTTCGTTGCTGGAACTGAGTTTGCTTAGCTTTTCGCGTTCTGAAAGCATCGTGATGGCAGTTTGGGACGCAGTCATTAGTTTAAGTTAGAATGGAAGAGGTTTGTTTAAATCTGCTTTTGAAAGAAGGCCCAGTGCAATTTAAAGTATCAATCATTTGCTGCCGTTGCAATTCAAAATGGACTGGAAATACTGATTTTACGTTACGGAATCTTGTTGAACAAGATATTTATCATTTCAGAAACACCTTCTTGAGCAATTGCATGGACTATGATACTCATGGTTTTGTTTTCCAGAGTTAAGGAGAAGCTTTCTATCTCACTTATTTAACAAAAGCGGTGATACTTCTCCTGTGGGAATGTGTTTTTGAATCTCGAACAACATCTTTATCTCCTCATTCGATCATTCGAGGGTCTACTGGTATGAATGAAGGGTAATTGATTTTCCTAACTTGAAAAAGAAAATGGATGTAGATCCCTTACCTAGTGAAGTTTACCATATCGGAGTGATTTCTAAGTCGTATTCAAGCAATAGATCTCATAAAAACTCTGTGGTCTCTAAGTCCATACAACAATTAGCTCTCTTAAACGCTGGTTTCTGCGTCAGCAGAAAAAGCTGGTAATGGATATCGAATTTTCTGACAGCTTTTTGTTGATTTTTTTAATCAGAATCCTTGAAAATAAAAGAGCAAATCAAACAATAATATCGAAACAATCCGAAAATCCTACTCCAAGCGCCAAATGGAAAAGCAGCCTGTCTGGATTTACGACGAGAATTCTGAGTGGAATCTTTTCACTAATCTCAATGCCGAGCTCCCTCCCTTAAAAAGCGACAAAGACAAGACACCCGCTTCTCCTGACAAAAAGACATTCAAACCAAAGAGTACCTCAGAGCTCTCTGCCTTCTATTTCTCCAAAGTGAAACCTGACACAAAAGGTGCTGTGATCTACACGCCACAAGGGTATGGTATTATCCAAGACTTCAAGCCTGAGGGAAATATCATCTCAGTGAAAGTAAATAATGCTGTCGTCGATTTCAAGCGTAGTGAAGTGACTTATGAGATCCCATTGACACTCTGCTGCGTGTCTAACACAGCCAAATTTGAGGAGATTGTACATTTCCCAATTCAATCAACCCTCAAAGAACTTGCTGAGAAAATCAGGGATATGGATCTCGGAGGCGTAGGAACAACTTCAAAGAAGCTATTCTTGTCAGGCAAGGAGCTACCAGAAACCCCTCTTAATCTCGAAAAGGCTGGAATTCTACCCTACACGAAAATCCTTGTTCTGTTAGGCGGCGGCAAACCACTTAAAGTGTATCGATTTGGAAGCACAAGCAATAATTGGTGCTATGGCTCTAACTCTGTTGATGGCATTACATTCACAACGTCTAAGGATATCAGAGTGATTGGAATGGGTATTTACGTTCCGAACAATGATAAAGTGCTTGCGGGTGCCGTGAAGCTTGTTGCTGGTAAGGAATCCAACGCAGCCGCGCTTGTATCAAAGGAAGTGAGCATGACGCAACTGATGCCCGAGGCAAAAGAAAAGATATACCCGGTGCTGTTTGATAGACCTGTGCTTGTGAAAGCCGGTAAAGAGTATTCATTAGTTTGCGAGTTGAAGAACGGAAACTCTTTCTATGGGTCAGGCGGCAAGAATTCTGTTGTTGGAGAAGGTGATGTGACGTTTACGTTTACGAGTTGCGCGGGATCTGCAAACGGAACGAGTCCAAGCAGTGGACAGATACCTGAAATCTATTATTACTGCTAATTATTACAATTATACTGCGTAATAATCTATTGTGGTGTCATCTCTATCTCTCTTAACGGATTTGAAAAGAATAGCAAAATGTCGTTAGTAGGAGGAGTATAAAGGAAATAATTGGTTTTTCTAGGTGGCGATTTTGAAAAAATAACTAACTACTCATTAAAAAATGCCTGCATAGAGCTTGCCTGCTAATATTGACGACAAAATATTTAAGAACATAGGATTTATCGAAATGTTACCCAAAAAAACCCTTTTTATTAAAGGGTGTATACTCAAATCTTAGAGAAAGACCGAACTATCAAAAAAAATTATTAGCAGAACCTTTCGAAAAGTGAACTTTCTTTTCCCACTACATTGGTGTTTTCTGACTAAGGCATCTACTCAAGTCTCAAGCTATTGACCTCTTTCTTTGTAGAAGAAGTCAGATTTATAATTCTAAATCACCCATCTGCATATTCTTTCATGAAAGATTAGTGAAAAGCAGCATTTTGCCACCATCATCTTTAAAGAATAAAAAAAAGGGCCTTCTTTACAATAAGAGTCAAACTGGAACAAGATCACACAGAGTGATTGAGCTGGCAATTTTTATTCCAAGAATATATTTCAAAAAAAAGCTGTGTTGATGTAATATAACTTATCATGAGCTAGCATTATTGAGGAGGACAAGCTCTGTAAAACAACATCATGGTTCTAGGGGAATGAAACTAACGCTACCAAAGGCACATTTAATTCAAATTGGAAAAAGCTGTTTGATTCCCTGGATTTAATTTTTTAAGAAATACTTTCGAATTGATCCAATTTTCTTCGAACATCTTTCACAATTCAAAACCAAGAATTTTTTACTTTGGAAAATTACATTACCTCGACGACTTCGTAAGCAATGAACTTCCAAAAAAATTTTTTAAAAACGACACTCTGAATCTCTTAAATTCGCCTTTCAAAATTAGACTCATCTATGCATCAATCCATTGATTCGTATGCTCGAAGAGTACATCATCTAAAGGTCTTCTCTTAAGAGATTCATTTTAGCTGGCAACGAAGTGTAATACGCCCTGCTGTTGATCCGTTAAGACAGAATTTTGGATTATTGGTTAATTAAGCCGGTAAAAGCCTGAGCTGATTTCAAGAATTGCTTCAAATTAAAGATCGAGAGCTATATTAACCTCCAGCGAACTATTCTTACTTCAAGAGTCGATGCTTGTCCTCTCGACGTGCAGGCAGGTCTCTGGACCAGTCTTGTACACCTCTCAATACTTCGAATCTATTCAAAGCTTTTTCTATTAAACCTTTTCCTCAAGATTTTCAAAGCTCTGAGTCTCATTCCTAAGAACCCTAAAAACGAATTTCAGATCTCAGATGGATCGATTTTATTTCGCGCGATTACTGATTTTAAATATTTTTTCAAAATCGCTATTCGATCCAATCTTGAACCGAAATGCAAAATTTGATTAGAACCACATAAACATTTATTTTTCTAAGCCAAATAAAGAGTTTATTATCAATAAAGTTAAGACCGTTACAAATGATACCACTAACCATAGAATCATGAGAATTTTGAACCAAGGATACTAGTTATCAAGCAACAAGCCCAGAAAAGAGCCTTTGCATGGATATCTCATGAATTGGAGAGTTTTATCCATCGGGTTTTAGCACAGTATTATAGACTGCAGTTTTGGGATCCATTTTGAAAAACTTAATCGAGTTTTTTAGCAATTTTTAATAATAGCCACAATCGAAGTCAAATATAACTACGATTTCTTGTATATATACGTTGTGATTTTCTTGAAATCAAATAATAACTCCAAACAAAATAAATCGAACAAGCAAACAAGCAACCATATCAGCCATGGAACTCGTTTTCAATATGCAACCAATCAGAAGTCTTACTGGCATCTACGACGCTACAAACTACGAAACCACCCAAAAGCAATCCGTGCCAAGAAGAAAAAGAACTCAAACCACTTACACTAACATTTCTAATGACTGCAGAGAGGAATTGGTTAAGAGAGTGACTCAAAATAAGGAAAAAATCATTGAAGTCGCCAAGGACCTTAAACTGAATTATTCAACAGCGAAATCCATCCTCAGAGTCTATAAATCACAACAAAGAGTTGAAAAGATTCCGCAAAAATTAAGAATTAAAAGAAAGAGAAGAAATCAAAAAATCGTTGCAAACCCACAATTTTCAACCGCTTTTGCTGCATCCGTCATGAGCACGAAAAGCGAGTCTCAAGACTCACAAGCTGCTTCATCAGAAAGAGAAAAATCCGTGAAATTGGAAGTCGAAGACTGCGACTCCAAGCTCAAAGTCGAGGAGCAAGAGGTCAATGCATATACTCAACCAATTTTTTCGCAATACCAAACGAATTCAGTTTTCATTGACCATGCGGCCTTACAACAGAAACTTTTGGCTCTTCAAAAAAATAAAGAATTAGAAGTTGCTGCTCGAGTTAAGCCTTCATACCATGCTGGCTATATCGTAAACAATCAAATGCCATACGTATCAACAATGGGAGGAAAGATGGAATCTTACCCACAGAACACCTCAGCAGTGGAGAATTCAATTTTCCTCTACAATAAATTAATGCTTGAAAGAGCGAGAAACGAGCTGATTAACAGTCAGCAAATGATGACACCAAACCTCTTTTTGGGCAATAACTTACTAACATCAGAATCGATGTCTTTCAATAGAATGGGATACAACCTTTTCTAATGTTAGTAAAGTAAACGGATTTTAAATTTTTTCTTCTAAGAGTCTTTCTCATATTTATTTGCATTCATTAAAAATGAATGTAGAATTCATTTTGCATGATATCTTTTCACGAGAATTATTCTCATATATCAAAGTCAACCATGAAATTGTCTCTCTCCTGACTAGTTAGAAAATTCGCATAAGAATTGATCAGAACAGAACAATCTTGAGTAGCTCAGATAAAATAATTGGTCTCGAACCGAATTTCGGATTCCAAAGCTTCTATCGAGTTGAATAAATTTATTTCACAGCCTTCTATAGTAAAGGCTAGAAGCCTCATGCTTTTTTTGATAGGACTACTTCTATTTGAGGAGTTTGTAATTGATCGAGCTGAGATAGTGGGGCAAAAGTCAAGGGTTCTGTGGACTCTGACTAAGTTTTTTAAGATTAGAGGCTTTAAAGAAGCAAAGAAACTACTAAGATTTGCAAATCCTTTGGATGAGGTATAAGCATGGTGTTAGAGTGCTAAAAACTGCTGATATTCACTCATATATTAAGTAGCTTTGCAAGAGTGAAGATTCGGATGTGCCACTGAATATCAAACTCTTGATGGGTAAATTGAGGAGGGTAGCTGCCGACAACGGCCACACATTTGTGGACTGGTCTGGGAGCTGTTTGCTAAGTCAGCTATTTTACATAGCGACAGATGCCATCACGGACAAAACTTAGATGAAAGTTGAAATTACTTATCACTAACCGATTCAAATCTCGAGTTTCATTCGTATAATACAACCAAGGACCGCTGTTTTAAACATTTCAATGCTAGATTCGTATTTTCGTGGGGAAATATGAGTCTCTATATCAAAACTCCATCGAATCACTCAAACACCCAAAATCCGCAGATTTAAATTTGATGAGCAGAATTAAGACAGTAAGGGAGCACCCCTCAATAACTGATTTTAAAAGGCAAATTCCCTCTCTAACAAGCATTAGACATTACTAACCTTGCTAACAAAGAGTTATCAATTCTTAATTAGATTAGGTGCTCCGCGGATTAGTTATAGATAATTCGTGATTGTTCTGATACCTTGAGGATAGAAAACATAATTCATGGATTCGGTTTCCTTTCCAGGTACAATGCGTTCTTTGGGTCAGGTTTTCCACAACCACAGTTGAGTAAAGCGAGTCATCACTCTTATCATTCATCATTTTCCGAGGAAGGGATTTGAAGGTCCAAAGTATTCGTAATTAATTCGGATGCGACAAGCTTTCACAAGGCTTGACTGAAAATAATACATTAAGGTTTTTTGTCGATTAAATTTTAAATTTCGATTATCAGCATAAAATTTGGATTAGCTGTTTAGGCCATCTTTAATCCGATAGATTTCGAGGACTTTTAACATCAACATACTACTCCCACAAGGTGTTAGGTAAAAAAAATGTTTGAGCAACAGTTAGATCCATTAGAAAATTGAACATTAGAGGAACTTCTGCCCTCAAATCCATCAAGTACAACCAATATTGTACTGTATTTTAATAGTCAAAAACATAGAGGGTTCTCTCAATCATTCCCATGACATGGTGCTATCAGCCTAATGTGGTTCTATGTATGACTTTGGAGAACGCTACTGACAATATAAACATTCAGTTCTCTTCCCAACTTTGTGAATAAAGTTCAGAAAAACATTTGATCTCTTATAAACTCACCTGTATTCGTCACCAGGAAGAGATTAGCCGTCCAACAAGGAGTTTAAGGGGTTGACTTGAATGCAAGCCAACTTTTCGGCCTGCTCTATCGAACCAGTGAGCCAAGTTAACTTGGAATAAATAAAATTGAAATGGGTATTTCACTGGAAATCTGAAAATAGGACCAGTACTCTTACTGAAAAAAGTAATTTAGCCACATAAGTCTGAAGAATGCTTCAGACAGCGAACCTTCCCAAGTGGATCTAAGATATTTTCTCATCGAATAGGCACTGCAATAGGTAATCTGCGTATTGAGTGAGGTAGCGCGACTTGTTAGGGAATGCATAGAGTCTGAATTTTACCATACAATTCGATATAGACTCTTAGGTACATTTCATCATTATGAGCGAGCCATAGTGTTATTGGCTCGATGAATTAAGCGCGGGTTTCAACTGTATTTTTCAAGAGAGCTGGAATTTCGCATATAAACTCAGCATGCTCCTTTTGATGATCTTCAGACCTTATAACCTGAATATTTTAGCTATTTGTCGTTACGCAAAGAGACAGGCAGCCTCTCTGGTAAGCACTCTTTTTTAGGTACAAATCATCTAGGATTTCAAGCCCGTCTCGAATGAAAATTGAATTGTTACTGAAGAATTCAAGATGAATTAATTCGCTAGGAAAATCAAGAGCGAACACTCTGCAATATTTAATAGCAACCAATTGAATTTTTATTTCTTCGAACATAATCCCAAATCACTAAAAATTCACTAAATCACTAAAAATTCACACGAACGAAACCAAATTAGCACTCGAGAAAGCCAAAGCCTCAACAAGCTCCCCGTGTGTTCTTTAAACACAGAAACTTGCACGCAGAAGTATCAAGAGAGATTTGGAAACATTGGCAAAATCTGCTTTATGGAAACCCTCAACATATGCCGAAATATTTTTGCAGGGTTTTTACTCAATCGATCTTTCTTACTCGTGATTAATTTTAATATCCACAAAAATTGCACAATAAAATCTAAAGCCCAATTCAAATAGGTGTGCAAACTGCAAGAAATATCAATAATTATAAGCATATTAATCAAAAACAATAACACCAAGACAAATGAACTTCCTTGCCAATCCCCTCACTCTTAACCTCCAGGACTCAATCAAGTCAGAAGAACCATCCACACCACAACGTGTACCTCGAAGAAAGAGAGCTCAAAGCACCTATACAAATATATCTGATGAAATCAGAGAAGAGCTAGTGAAAAGAATCACTGTAAACAAGGAGAAAATCATCGATGTAGCCAAATCCATGAAACTCAACTATTCAACAGCAAAGTCCATTCTTCGAGTTTTCAGATATCAAAAGCGCGTACAAAAAGTACCCCAAAAGTTAAGAATCAAGAGAAAGAAGCACGTTTTTATCTTACCAAAAGTTGAGACTCAAAGTCAACTAAATTCACCATTATCAGCTGATACAAAGAGTTCGACTCCGAAATCAGCGAATTTGTCAAGCCCAATAGCGAATAACCTCCAGGCTCTTGGTTTGGAGAACAAAAAATTCAATGTATTCAATTTCAATATGAAGACCGAAGCGACTACTCAAGAGCCAATGCTGTATCGTCAGAACCTTCAGCCAGCTAATTTGAGCTTTATGAGTTTGGTACAGCAGCCACAGCAGCAAATTTCCTCGTTACCGCTGCTCGCTCAGTCTTACCAACCAAATCTGAACGCTTTGGCTCTCCAACAAAATGTGATGAACCTCGGATATTTGAACCAAAGACCTCAGGAGTCACTGCTAAGCGCTGGGACTGGAAATAATGTATTTTTAACTAACCAGTTGCTGGTTGAGCAGGCGAAAAAGTTGAGCTTAGAAAGACTTGTTGGGAGCTATGCGAATACGGTTCGCTCAAATTATGGCGTTTTCAACAATCTCTTCCAGCCAACACAGGCGATAAACCCATTTTCTTTGGCTCGTAATTTCTAAATTGAGATTCATTACTTAGATCAATTTTTTCTTGTTAGTTCCAAGTTTTTCAATTTTTTTTCTTATCAACGTATTTGTATTATATATCTTAATGAAAATCAGGTTTAACCTGAAATAAAACCTCCAAAATCTGTCTCATCTAACGAAAAGTGTTCTTTTAGACTTGTTAGTCGAGGTTTATGAGCAAATAAGTGAATAGTTTAGCCACTTGATATTCATACAAGATGCAGTTTAGGAATACATCTCTTTTTGACTCCATACCTATCAAAACTTTCAACCATTTGAGCATCCAACTGCAATGTTCCTAGACGGATGTTCCCCTCTCAATTCAAGCAAAAAGGGACTGTTTGAATAAGAAATGACCATTTGCGATTTTCATGTAAGAAATATCTTCGGATCATCATCATTCTCTTAAGATTCCTCTCTCAAAATCATTTGAAAGACCGACACTACATCTAGAAGAACATAATAACTTAACGATATTCCTTCAATGATTATATTATTCCCTAAAGGATAGGAACCTAATATCTTTGATCGACTGAAACAGTAGAAAACTTGCTTAGTACAATTGAAAACTGGATTCATAAAATTTATAAAGTGCTCGTTGTAAAAGAGTATTTGAACTCCTGTGCTCGAAACTTTGACGAACAAACTTAACATAATTTCTTCACATCGAAAATCTATCACCGTTTTCATTTTTCTGCTATGGAAACAAGAAGGTCTCTTCAATATTATCCTAATTTACACAACAAATCAGTGCATTCTCGCTTTAGCGTACGTAGCTCTCTTTATTTTTATTATCAGGTAAGCTCGCCTATCTCCTTTACAAAAATTTGGACCAGGAGT
>ENA-UOTX01001504-UOTX01001504.1-compost-metagenome-genome-assembly--contig:-NODE-1504-length-17007-cov-8.826108_pt1 | contig 17007 bp, 15 predicted proteins | sample MGYA00238143_ERZ746982 | MGnify/ENA primary metagenome ERZ746982 (study PRJEB28758, sample SAMN06268862) | compost metagenome | isolation source: single cell | place: USA: California, Emeryville, Joint... | reverse complement strand
AGGAGGTCCAAGAAGAAATAAATATTTCAAAAATTAATTGCAATTACCTTCTTCATGAAAGTCTATTCGGACTGAGCCCTCTAAAATGGGAATATTCTTCACAACATCCAATAACTGTAGCTGATTCCTATTGAGATTCACGAATAGTAACGGTTCGTCAGCATAAGTACTCCATCTGCAGCGAGAATAATGATCTAACAAATTCAGCAGTAAAGATACGATAAAATTCAATATCGGCAAAATTTAATCATTTAATTTTTAATGAAATTGAAAGAGAGTGTTTCTCAACATTACATTACCCCAAGGAAGGCCCGGAGAGAGGCTCGTATCATCAAAGAGGAGGTAATCGTTAGTGTCCACATCTGATGCACCCTCTATATTAAGCTTGGAGTAAGCACAATTGGAATCGAACACCCTAACCGATTCTTTTTCAGAGAGTCATTTTTGCAATTTTGGATTTTACCTCGTTCAAGCTGCTAGAGTGAATATTTACATGAAACAGTTAGGGTGCATATTTATCTGCGTCAAATCAACTTGAACCAGGTAATATCCCTCTCCCAAGCTGTTGCTAGGACGCATATATAATATTCCTTTCGAAAAAGAAGAGATTAAGGAGAGATCAACACTCACAAACAATTGCAATCGAACCTTATCAGTGGAGTTCCAGTTCATCAAGGAAACTCAACATCAAGACAGAGGAGAAGAAACGGAAGTAGTCAAAGTTGTCAACGTCTATCAAAGTTTGTGTGCTAATGTATTTCATCGATGTAAACAAACGAGACAGTTCAGCAAGTGAAAATTAACACGCAGATTTTCTTTTCTTATCAAGTAAAACATCGGCCATTCCAATAAAGCAATCATTCAGCTTGTAGTTAGATCCATTAATTACGAAGAATATGAGAGTCCCCATAATTTTGTTTGGAGCAATTGTTCTATGTTTCATTTACAATTGACCTCTTAAAAATTAAAGTATGATGCTATGATTGACTGAATTAACTATCTTCGCCTAGATTGATTTGCTTCTAGTTAATCATTATGTTAAGTTATGCTCTTACTTAGCAGATTGCAGATTCATTAAGTGTTTAGTGTAATCCACGAGTATCCGCCATGACAGAAAGACATATTCAACAGGGAAATTGTTATTTTATATTCTCTGTTTTCAAATTGGACTTCTGACAACTAATGCTGCTCACAACCTATTTTTTCAACAGCAATGCCGATAAACAAGCTTCCAAAGTTGATTGTTCCTCTTAGTAAATGCTTGAATTATTGATTGTACCAAGTGCTGCCTTGACTCTCTCTTGAGGAACTAATTGAAGAGACAAACATCAAATATTCGAAAATGATGGCTTCAACAAGATGACCTCAACGGGAGGCTGGACTACTCCAAGAAGAAAGGTACAGCTTATGGAGTTCATTACCCATCTATTAATTTTTGACCAAATGAGGGAAATACTGCATTTATTTTTGCGAGAACTTCACAATAACTGCGCTCGAAAGGTTTCTCTTAATCTAAAGTTCTTCATGTATGATTTTGCATTAGACAGGTACTCTATTGACTATTTGAACTCCACAATAATTTTTCGATGATCCTTTTTCATAGTCTCAAGAGAATGTAAATAACGACCAAGCGAATCAATAAGAAAAGAACAAGTGCGATATGAGTAGTAGCAGAAAGCACATGAGAATATTATTGATTGCTGTGCGCCCAAGTATGTAAATAGGAATTGAGGGTTGCCAGATTATTTGAGAAACTTGTCTAAAGACCCTCCCCCTTCTAGAATACTCCAGCAAATCCTTAAGATTAAGCGCATATCTGAATTTCATTCCCAATTCCTTAACATCTTTATCTTGCACAGTTTCACAAATGAGCCAAATTAAAGGCTACTCTGCCTGTAAAAGCTAAGTTTACTTCCTGGAACTTCACCCAAAGAATAAATTTCATTGACTTTGCCTGGTTTTGAAATGTCAAATACCGTCAACGAGTTATTTCACAAATCTAAATTCCACACGAAAATATAGATATCACTAAGTATGGAAGTCACGTTTCATTTTCTCATCATTTCAAAACTAATGTCGTTAATTTTGCTCAATTCTTTCAAAAATTCCACTTTGTATTCATTGAAAGTGCGCTGATCGGCAATTGTAAATGTAATCATCTTCATTTTTGTTGTGTTAATATCTAAGTAACGTAATTCCATCTATATTCATTTCGCAACACCTATCGGGCCCGACCATATTGAGCTCACTTCTAATGAACAGCGTTACTTTGAACATACAATATTAGTCCGACTTTATTATTTCTTATCAATATTAATCAATATGGAAAGCTCTAACCAAGATTCTTCTTCTTTATCATGTAATCCATCAAAATCCATCTGATTCTCTTGCTCACAGCCTTTTGGTAAGCCAAAACCATCATTTGGTGTACCTACCGATCCAACGTGATAGCATATCACGACCTTGCAAATCCTAGCGATTGTTATGATGACTACTTTCAAGGAACTTTAGTTCCACGGAGTAAAAACAACAAGAGCAACTAGTTCACAAGAATAATAATACATAGATACTGATGATACGCACGTTGCAAGCCTCCCGGGTACCGACAATGTGATATCTCTTCATCATTTAGCTTTTGAAAAATACGCTAACTTTGAAATATTCAGTCTCTCATCCAAGAAATGCGTTTTCTCATACCATGGAGTCTCTGGAAGTAACTTCATCCTCTATAACGACATGCTCGAGCTTTTATCATCTCATTCCAGAGGTTGGTTCCGGAGATCTTACAATCAATCGAAGAAGAAACATTTTTGCTGTCTTTCCGCAACCGGATACTGCATCGTATCTCTTGTTTGATTCTATCGACGTCCACCAGATCAAAAGAGCAAAATGGCACAGAAAAAATAATGGTAAGTTTGACATGGAAAATATCTGGATAAAAAAAACAATAATGACTAGCAATCGTTACAGGAATAGATTTCAATCCAGAAGGGTCAAAAATCTCCATGATTGACTATGAAGGACGTTTAGTTATATTGGACGTTAACAATGACGAATGCTTGCTGGATTTCAGAAGCGACCAATCTGCTACTCGTAGCATCTAATCTCATCGGCGTTTTTATTTATCTTGCCTCAAATATAGATTGGTTCAGCCGCTGCCGGTGGAATCCAATATTTGGAAGTCCAATCGTCGGAATGAAATGCGATCAGAGCAATCTTTGGTTGATCGATGCTGAGAAAAAGGCCCCGACCCATACTAAAGCTTATGATATCGGTTCAGGTAGCAGTTTAAAGCGATTTAGGGGAAGTTAATAGGTTTTCTCCAATAGAACCTTACTCAATGGATTGGAGATACGATGGCAACATTATTGCCTTCGGAAACGATAAATATCAACCTCGAATATTTGATCTTCGAGAAGGAAAAGTGACAAAGACTTATAGTGATATTTTCAAGAGTAAATAGTATCTAAAGGAAATTATCTCACTGAGGGGTCTCATTCTAGGCAGTGTGTTGTCAGCAAAATGGACTTCAGATGGGACGCTGCTGGGGTTTGCTTCAAACTTAGGTGGCGTTAAAGTCATCGACTTTAGGGCCGATAAAGTTATCTTCCACTCTGAAAACCCAGTGAAAGGTAATCGATTCAAATTTCTTCAATTTTCGCTATATTCAATTAATATCGTAGCATCCGCAGCAAGAAGCATATCCTTTAAAGAATGGTAAAGCGTGAAGAAATGTGCGTTGGTAAGAGAAAGACAGAAAGAAAAAATCTTTAAGAAAAAAATTATCAGCATTAATGCTTATTTCGAAATATACGTATGCTCGTATTTGCACATTATATTTAAGAAAACTTTAGTATTAACCTCCTCATCGCTTAATTTAAAAAGTGCTCTCAAATAAGTTTCGAATGGTATAGTCTTGATGTAGTAGTAATATTTTTTCTGCTGAACGATTTTCCATTCTAACACACGATTGTTAGTACCGATATTTGACTTCATTTCTCTTCTACAGCATTGCCATAATTATCAACATCAGTTGCATCAATTAATTTCAACATATTATGCAAAGTAGACGCAGAGTTCAATATCTCTGCTAAATCTTTCTGAAACGAGACTTACAAACAAATGAGGAATCTCATACTCAAGCCATGAATCCCTTATTTCTCATAGATTTCCTTACTAATATCCAAGTACCTTTAAATATACGCTTTTAAATAGTATTTCTGAAAACCAAAAAACCATTTATAACGATTCTTCAGACGGATACGACGACGAATGTCTACTGCTTCTGCTTCTTCTCTCCATTTTTGTAGACTGATCAATCTGGCCGATCCGCGTATAACCTCGATCATGACTTCTTGTAATATCAGATTTTGCCCTATCTTGCACAACAGTGTTCCATATATCCAAAAGCGACGTATGATGCCTTTTCTGGTCAGTTAAGCGACCAAAGAGCTTATAGCCCTGATTGCATAAGCAAGCTAGGACTCCTCGATACAAAATCACATCAAAAAATCCCTGAAGTTGAGAAAGGGCTCGAAATATTTGAATTAGCACAATACTTTCCGTCATTATTGAGGAAGTCACTTGAATCATGTTTATCGTGAGCGATGGGGTCCAGCACACAAAGCACACCGCAGGATAGATGAGAAGGGTGGTATTCGCTGATTTGACCTCCTGGGTTGATCGAAGGGAAAGAATGACTTTAATATATATGCCCAGACTCACAATGATGCTTAAGGTAATTGGTAGGAATCTGAATACGAAATAGCTGTAATTGAAGTCTCCTGGAATGATTGGATGCACGCAAGTGGTAGTAGAGTGGTCAGTAGCATGCTTGTATTCGATAAAATTTCCAAAAAAAGAGGCAGAGAAAGCAAAAATCATCGGAATGAGGATCCCGATGACCCTGAAATAGCAGAGCTTCTGAGCCACCGCATCCATGTGTTGAGAACGGGTGTAGACCAAGAGTGCGTAACCGAAAAAAGTTATCCAAAGAATTGAAGAAATAATGCCGAAATGAGTGACTCCTTCGAGGACAAGACAGTTTTCCAAGGAGCGGATGCGGAAGAACAGCGGAAGGATTTTTGGCAGACAATGGAGTAAATCCATAAAGTTGATCCACGTGATGATTTCGCCGAGCGGGTCTCGAAATGATTTTGTGATGAGGCTGAGAAGAAGAGCCAGGATCGTAGAAAAGGTGGATAAAGCAGGAGTGACTATTAGTTCAGTGGTTCTTGGGAAGTAGTCGATGTATTGTTCTCCCATTGTGAGGTACTTGGCGTGGAAGAGGCAAAGCAATAATTTTAAAGGGATTTAGGTTTGCTATAGAATAGTAAACTGTCGAATTCAAAATCAGACTCAGGAGGGCCCTGTCCTAAATCTATCAAAACATAAAAAATCCATGTGTAAATAGAGAGGATAATACTTCTTGAGCGAAATTGGAAATTGCTTGGATTTAAAGAAAGAAACCTGCAATTAAAAGCTGCAAACAAACGTTAAGAGAGAAGATATTGAATTACATTTTTTTAGTCATGAAAAAATAGAATTGTTATTCATGATGAAGCAGGATCTATACTTTAATCTTATGATTTTTCGCTATGTAACAGTAAATAATCAAGTATTTGGCATTCTCTCGAAGAAAGGGCTGAAACATTGGGAAACGATTAACTTAGAGGGCATTCTAAAAGGATTTGAGGCAAAATAAGTAATATCCAAAATATTTGGAGACAATTGAAAAGGAGATATGTGAGGAAAATGAAGAAACATGAATCTAAAAGGGTCGAAATCCTTACCATACAAACTTTTATTCTGGGTCTAAAAGCATCAGAGTATTTAGTTTTCGTTATGGCCTAAATGACGGAAGCTTTGCCTGTACTGAAGAGATTGAGTATTACCGTCACATTCGGCAGTGGGTATTCTAAGGCACTGGCTGGATCGCGATGATTTTGTGGAATTCCTTTGAAAAATAGAATATTTGTTGAGTGCTGGCTCAATGATTGAAGAACAGAAACTCAATACTGAGATCTCTGAACCTCAACCTTTGAGAGAAAACGCCTCTGATTTTCAAGTAGTTTGCTCTACTTCAGGGCCAGGAAGCCAGGTCACAGTCTATGGCATCGCTTCTAAAACCAAATCAGAATTTCAAGGCCCAACTATCTCAAATGACAGTAAGAAAATTGTTGCAAAGAAGCGGCTTTAATTCAATAAACTAATTTTCAAGGCAACAACATTCAACAAAATACGTTTGAGAAGTGCTTCAAAATACGCTCAACAAGAGTAAATATAACGAAATTGGTGTAAGAATGAGCTCAAATTATCCAAGTGGCCTGCTTAGAACATAAGAATCGTAATATCGTAAAGTATTCTAGTTGTGAACTGAGAAACTATGGAAGAAGCAATTCCATAAATAATATCTTTTCGGGGTCACATTATCAATGGAAGAGAAATACTATTTTTATAGAATTCACCACTAAATCACCCACTTTGACCATTTACTTAATCACGAGTCAACTAGCTCGTTGCGGTGTATGGTTCTGGTTCATTCGTGACTGAATGAGTTGAATCGTCCTTCCCATGCCCTCTGTCATGCTTCGTACGCAGGAGATTCTCCTCGACCACCATCGAAAATATAAAAGCCAGGACCATCATACCCATGTACATTGCCCCTGTAAAGACAGTGCCCAACTTTCGATCATTCATCGTCATGATCCAATTCGTTAACACAATCTAACAGCATAATTCCTTTACAATGAATTCAGCAAGAATAATTTTACCTGTACGACGCCAATAAACTGAGCCATGATATTAATAACTCCACCAGACACAGCCTCACCAATCGGAAAAGTAATTTCGCAAGCAAACTCAACCCCTAGCGGAAAAATCGGAGTCATAAAGAACCCCATCAACCCGGTCACTGTCGCAAGCACCAAGATACTCCCGGTAAACATTGAGCCCACAAAACCTCCAATGGCTATCAGCGATATGACTATGCAAATTATAATGGCCTTTTTATATTTTCTTGTTTTTCCGACATATAGCCCCATGGTAATCGCTCCGCAGAACCCAATGCCAATAATAATCGCGCCTAATATCGAAACATCGACCTGGAAAAAACACTCTGAGAACGATCACAACAAAGCGCTTTACTTGAGTATAACCAAAGGGATCGACTATACTCTGAATCACCGTCGCAAGTGAGTTGAAAGTACCAATACTGACGATCTCAACGACGAGAAGCGCTAAGAAGTTACGATTTTTGAAGATATTTATAACTCCGCTCTTGAAATTTTCTCGAGGTCGCTCGGCAGATGGACTCGGAGGCGTTGGTGGCTTTTCTTTGTAAAAGACAAAGAGCGGAACACACAACACAGTCGCGATGACAGCTTCTATCAATAATAGTCGCATAAAAAGATCTTTGCCTTCAGGAGGTGAGTCTGCAGAGCCAACGATAACACCAGGGAGGACAAACCCGATTGCGGTTCCTACAGGTGCTGCGAGAGTCAAAAGCGTCGTGAACATAGTTCTCTAATAAAAAGGAGGATAAATTTTGCTGGAATCATTAAACCTTGCACTTTTTCAGGAACATTCCAAAACGCCGAAATTTTCTGTGGAGAGGAAACAATCAGAGGTGTCCCCAGGGCAGCGAGGAATTGTCCGAGCAAGACAAAGGTAAAGCTTGTGTCAGCAAGGAGTCTCACCCAAGCCCCTACAAGGATGACCGTTGCGGCTAATGCTAACTGCATTTGAGTCGTTATTATCTGAAATAATAGGTCTTCAATTACTCCTTTCTTTGTACCATACTCGTCAAGGAAATAGTTACCAGGGATCGAAGCAGGTATGTAAACCACCATAAGAATCAATGAGGAGAGGTTAATTGAAAGCTGATCAAGGCCGTAAATCTTGACGGTTTGTGAGAAAGGGCCGTATAGTGATACTACCTTCTGAAGGTTCGTCGTGATGGGAGAACAGGTAATCCAGAGAATCTGATTAGTGATGAAGAGTCCAATAAATAATGCCATTATGACGTATCTGATAGTTATTTCTTGATGAGATGAACGAAAGGGAAAAATAAAGACCTGTAAGAGTACTCGTGATAGCTTGAACCGAGCAGATCATCTTTCGGACCAAATTCCTTCGCAATTATATCTTTTGAACTGATATCATTTGATTCAGAGTCTTCGTTCATTTTGACGTAAAAGTTCCGATTAACAAAATTTTATTGCCTCAGGATGATTCAAAGAAATACCTGCTATAGTCGAACTAATATTATTAGTAGCTACAATTTTAATTGTGAAGACAATCCAATGCATTTAGTGGGTTGCTGTCCTAAATAGAACGCTATCGTTGGCAGATAACTGAAGATTTCGCATTTTTTAATCAAATATCAAACTTTTTCGAAATCTTGGATAAAACAGACATTATGTTGCTGCAAATAGAATAAGCTCTTAATAGTTCATCGCTAAATGAGTGAGCCTCATTGTTTATTCGTTTTTCGAACAAATCAATCTTATCTCTGAAAAATGGAGAAGTTCTAAATATGCGAACTTTTTTGTGAGAAAAAGGAAGGAATCCAATTTTTTTAATAATTTGGAGGGTTTGCTAGTGATAACCAAAAGAGAAGCTACAATTTGTTTCTGAAAGAATCCCGTTACTACTAATAAGTTCCATGATTATATAAGGAGAAAAATGTTCGGAATTTGGATAAATGTGAATTTAACATCAGAAAAAAGCAATTATATTCTAACATGCCTAAAATGGAAGATTAAAGCTTCGACATTCTGCTATTTCTATTTCTAGAGAGTTAAATTGGTTTATGAGAAAAATTCTAACAACTTAATGCAAATCGATTTTCAAATCAATTAGCTATATCTGTTGTCAAGATTGACGACTATTTCAACTACACTTGCATTGCTGCTGTTTATTCTTGAAAATTTTCCACCTTATCAAAAATCAAAATTTTATTAGAGCAATATTAATGACCAAATAAATTTAAATTCTCCAGCACTCTGTCTTATTCTGATCCTGGAGAGTTTATGTGCTTAATTTATGCGAGAAAACCAAGCAAAATACTTCATCCGTAAGAAATTACCTTGTTAATGAACTTCAAGAGACAAACTTGAGAATTTGAAATGTATCTCATATGATAAACCAAAAATAAAGCAAGCAAGGAATCAATATAGAATGAGAGCGCGAAATGAGCAATAGATAAGCTTACAATTCTACTGGCAGATATAAAGACATCTTGCTAGAGGACATTATTGATTATGCGCTAGGATTCACCTAATTAACGCCGGTTCTTTCAAGAAATTTTTGTTGAAATCGAAGAATGCTGATCAAGAAAGTGGTATTGATTAGGTCAATGCTTGTGTTCGATATTATTATTTCGTTGTTAATACTTAAAATTATGATCGCCTGCTTCAAAGTTCATAATTCCTCATTAGAGCAGTTCAATTGTCGGCCATCGTAATTTCAAAGCGGTCCTTCCTAAATCGTTGACATCGTTTTTTACTAACGATAGCGTCTTGAGGTTCCATGATACGTTTTTGCTCAGCACTGCTGCTTCGTTATCTCCTATATTATTCGATCCCAACCATAGAGTTTCAAGCTTAGTCCACGATTTGGTGTTGCTCAACGCAGCTATTCCTTCAGCACCAATCTTATTCCCGTGTAAATTTAGTTCTTTAAGGCTAGTCCAGGATTTGTTGCTACTCAACGCTACTACTCCCTTATCACCAATTGTATTATTGCTCAAGTTTAGTTCGCTAAGATACCTCCAAGAGTTAGTACTGCTCAGCGCTACAGCTCCTTTCTTTCCTATGTGATTACTCCCTAAATTCAGTTTAGCAAGTTTTGTCCACGATTCCTTTTTGCAAAGGACTGCAACTCCGTCATCACCAATATTATTCGATCCGACGTCCAATTCTGATAGGTTTTCCCACGTTTTGTTATTACAAATTGCTGTGATTCCCTCAGTGCTGATTTCGTTAATAGATAAATTGAGAATCGTGAGGTTAGGCCAAGATTTGTTACTACTCAATGCAGAAGCTCCCTTATCACTGATATTATTAGATCCTAGATATAATTCCTTCAGACTCACCCATGAATTATTTGAGCTCAATGCTGCTGCTCCGTCATCCCCAATATTATTATCAGATAATATTAGGATTGCTAGGTTCTTCCATGAAATGTTGTTAGCCAACATTGATGCTCCTTCTGAGCCAATAAAATTTGACCATAAATCAAGTTTTGTGAGGTTTACCCACGAGTTGTTCCTGCTTATTGCCGTCGCCCCCTTGACGCAGATATTATTATCTTGCAAGATCAGTCTCGTCAGGTTTATCCACGAGTTTTTCTTGCTTAATAACATTACTCCTTCGTCACCGATAAATTTCTTTCTTAAGTCAACTGTTGTAATATCCAAAGGATTTGGATCTTCAACCAATTTTCTGAGCTCCAAACACTTGATTTCAGGAATATCGAAGGTAATATTTGTAGTGACGTCGTTATCCTCGATAATTTTAATCTTCTTTTTCGTTGAGGTTCTTTCCATAGTTGTTGTTGTAGTAGTATCAACGCTTGTATTCTTCTCTTCCTCTTGCTGGACATTCTTAGGTTTGCACTTCTGCTTTGATTCGATTACTTTGGTCCTTTCTAAGATTTCGTCAAGTTTCGGACGATTGTTTGTGACTTGATCGAGCATTGATGCCAAAATTTCTCTACTTTCAGAGGTAAGATTTAACACGGTGATTTCTGAGTCTTTGAGAACTAATTTGAGTGTTCTAGCGTAGAACTTCTCAGCATTTAGAAGAAGAGAGTGAGTATCTTGCTTTTTTAGCCCGCCTATTTCGAGTATGCTGATAAACAGTTGATTTTTGCCTTGTTTCTGACATTTGAAGGGAAGTCTCAAGAGGATTAAATTGACCATTCGATAGATTCGTTAGAGCCAGAGCTGTTGAAGAAATGACTTGGTTCCAATCCTGCACAAAATACTGTGGCAAGCTGTTATCGCCCACATTCTTCCTTGAAGATGATGCTTCAATTTGATAGATAGTTGAGACGGGTATTTGAATATCTCCATAGTGAGAGAGACACTTAAGGTCGGAAATGAGTCCTTTGAGGAGCCTGAAAATATCCAGAGTTTGCAATGATGAATTGATTGGAGATGTGATGGGCTTCACAGCGTAGCAGATCTTGTTGTTAGAGAATTCAAAAGTGTCTAGCAGCACCGCATCAGGGCACATCGAACATAGTCGCAGCGTTTCTTGAAGAAATATCGTTATAGTTTGATTTATGTGTTGCTGAGCCGTGTTGGAGTTGAGATTGAAGGCTCTAATGTGGTGGATTTCTTGATTGAGTATAGATTTAGCTTGAAACATGAAATAACCAGCCGTTTCTTCATTTTCAGTGTCAATACGTATAAAATCTGAATAGCTGAGGATGATTTTGGGAGTTAATGCATCTCCGACCGAATTCTTTTTAGTTATTCCAAGCATAAGAGACAAATTTATTTTGTTTTGGAAAGGTGAGATTTTATTTTTAATCTACACTCGAAAATTAAGGTTATGAGTGAGAATTAAATTCGAATCAATTTTTTGTATTAGCTGCTTCATTCTAGGCAAATTCATCAAGTACCATTATGAAATAAAGCTAAATCGGCCAAAAATCGAAACTTGTTCCACATGCCGTCCTTAAATAATTAAAGCTGGAGAAGTAGCCGTGAATTAAGTAAAAACAAAACTCTTACAGCAAAATTACAAAGTTATATCAGTGAAATTGAATTTTCAAAGAATTTAGCCACGAAAGTGACAGTGGAGGCAACTCTCAACTCAGATGACATCTAATATAATAGATACATTGAGAGGCTCTCACTCTCTGTCTCTCTGTCTCTCTCTCCTAGTTAAATTTCATTTTCTTCGATAGATCTATGAGTAGAATAAAAATCTCTAGCTGAAATAAGTAGTTATCTTGAGCGAAAATGAATGTTAGAATCGGTATGCAAAGTATAATGACACAATGAAATTTAATTTATTGATATGCAGAACCTTTAAGCTCTGCAAGTTTTTCGCAATACTACTTTCTTGCTCTTTTCACGCTAGATATGCTCCGCTCGAGTTATAACTGTATCATATCCCTTTTTTCATTAGTTCTCAAATTTCATTCCACCTTAATACAAAATCAATTCTCATCAAACCATTTAAATCGACTAAAAACAAATTGATGAAATAAATTCCTGGCGGAAGAGTACATGATAATAAAGCTTATAGCAATGAACTACTAATCGCTTCGTGAACATCCCTCAAAAAAGTAGGGCATGGTTTTCTGGATTTTGCTTTTTTCTTTCAGTATTTTCCGAATGAATAGCCGTTTGTAACACAAGAATTCATATGTCTTCTGCTACTTGTTCACAAATTTAATCAGCGAGAGCAAAATTGATCAAATGTAAGAATATGGAATTGAGTAAATAATTGCGTCAATCACGAAAGCATCCCAAATCATATATTCGCTCTCTCAAGTTTTTTTATAAGATAGAACAATTTAAAATAATAAGGAAAATCGAAGCTAAAGTGACTGGAGTGCGCAACCTCAAACGTCTGAGGACATGACCGTGCCTGCCTTGACAAGAATGTACAAAATTCCGAGAGAAAAAGTTCTTTGGAAAGGCAGATTATTAATTTAGACTGAAGTTCCTTTTAAAAAGAACTCAGCTCTGCTTAAATCAACTTGGAAAATTTCTTGATCAAGTAGATTGCTGAAGATGGCCTTATCTTCTCACAAGACAGATGCTATATTTAGTTCTTCACTCGCATCTTCTCAAGAATCCCCAAAATTGGAGTCTAATCCTATGGCCTCCGTCTCAATAGAGACTACTATCTTGTCGGCTTTTTAAACATGTTCTTTCCTTTGAGAGAACATTATTTTGCTTAACATTTACTCGATTTTTGTTGGAATCAAGTCTAAAGCAGTTAATTTTGTTGTTCTGATTCAGAAGCAATACGCCAGAATAAAGCTCATTATTTGAACTGACTCATCCACTTAGAATAATCATCTTTTAACTATCCAAATTAAAAACACACACTAACCATAAAAATCTCATGAACGCGAAAGCAATAGAACAACTCAAGGCATTCATTCCAAACCTTCAGGCCTGTGCTTCAGGTTTCGGACTATTTGCGGAAGCTTATGTACCTCTTCCTCTCACTAAAGCCGATATCAAAGCAAACATCTACGAATCAATCGCTAAAGTCACTTTCTCTCAGATTTATCGGAATCCAACTGATTCTCTCCTTGAAACCGAATATCGCTTTTCATTACCTCCCAATGCCAGATTCGATGCCTTTCAAGCCCGATATGAAGACAAAATCATCAGTGGAATGATCAAGGAAAAAGAAAGAGCTCAAAATGAGAAAGGAATCTCACTTGCTTATCCAGGGAGAATAAAGGAAGCTCCTAATGTGATAAAAGTGCAAGTTGGAAGTATCAAGCCTTCCGCCGAAGTCCAACTCACCTTCTCGTACATTCAGAAGTTAACCGTCGTAAGAAACCGATTCTACAAGTTCGTGTTCTATTCTACTCTCGGATCAATATATAAGTCGGCCCCTTCGACCCAGAAAACAGTAACATTGTCACAATATCCTGTGATCAAGCCGAAGGAAGGGTACATATGGAATATTGAAGTGAACGTCAAATGCAGGTCTCCGATCACTTACTTGGAATGTACCTCTCACAAAACTAACAAGACTCAAGACGATACCTATCCTCTTGAAAGCAAGCTGACTTTGTCTGACGCTCAAGCTGTATTTGATAAGAACTTTGAAGCTCTCTTGAACTATGAAACCATTAATATTCCTACTCACCGTCTGGCGAAGAATGAGTTTGGATTCTGCGCGATGATTGATTTTCTTCCCAGGTACGATGACGAATCTCTTGATGACGCTGTCAAGGCGGTCACTCAGCAGTCAGCTTCTATTTCCAATCCTGATGATGTGAACATGCTAACAGCAACCGGCGAGTACATTTTCCTCTTAGACAGAAGCTTTTATATGAGTGGCGATAAAATTCAAATGGCAAAAGAAGCGTTAATACTCGCTCTTAAATCTCTGCCTCCGAATTCATACTTCAACATCTACAGCTTTGCCGATTCTTATTTGGCGCTCACGCCAAACTCTGTACTTAGCGACGAAAAGAACGTCAATTATGCAATCGAGCAAGTGAAACGTTTCGACGCGGATATGGATTCATATGAAGGGACCCAAAGCTATTACCCGATTCAAAAAATCTTAAGCCAACCTCTCAAGAAAAATCATCCTCGAACCCTTTTCTTACTCACAGGTGGTAGAGATAATGATCCCAATCGGGTGATAACGCACATCAAAGCCAACAGCCACATTGCTAGAATATTCTCGCTTGGTATCGGAAGTAGTTGCTCTGCTGAGTTAGTTCGAGGCTGCGCTTCCGCTGGCCGTGGCAAAAGCGGGTTCGTATCAGATCCTAATAGTCTCCCTGACAAATTAATCTCCCTCATGGAGGCCGCTTTCACTCCAGTGTGTGACGACTTTTCTCTCGAATTCACAGAGAAAGACGCTATAAGCATGATCGCGCCTGCTCCTCAGTCTCTACCATATATGTTTCGAGATGAAAAAGCTACTTTCTACGTTTTTCTGAAGAATGAAGCAATCAAAAATGCAAACGAAAACGGAAAATTCATTGTCACTCTGAAGAACTTTGACACCGCGCTAGGAGGATATAGAACGTCTCCAATCAAACTCAATCTGAAAGAGTATGACACATCCCTGGACCTCTTCAAGTTGGGCATAGGTGAGGCTGCGATTATCCTTGAAAAGAAGAACAAAAAAGACTCTGTGAAAGATAGCCCAGACGTTTTCTGGGCAATGAAAGAGAGTATTAATGATGAGCTCATGAGGATGGCAATAGATAACCAGGTATTAACGAAACACACAACACTCGTTGCGATGGTGAAAGAGAACCGTGCTGATGAGATTGGAGGTTTGACGATAGAGAAGACCTTGATGTCCCAAGTGTTATCGATTAACGAGACTGAAAAACCAAAACAGCAGAATTCTCTGTTAAATTCGGCACCATGTTTTAAGCCGACTCCGTCAATGTCCAATGCATTCACTCGGGCTATCCCATCCGATTACGATTTTGAAATAAAGTCATGTGGCTTGTTGGATGCTGAATGCCCAGATACTTTATATCGTGGAATTGAGCAGGAATGTGTCGCTCTTGATATTTGCGCTAACGAATGCGGAATGAATTATGAAGCAGAAGAGGGGTACTTTTTAAAAGAGACTGTCCCTATTTCATTATCGCTCAAGCAAAGTAAGGCTGATATGGAAGAGGCTAAAACAGAATTTATTCAAAATCCGCTTGCAACTAAACCCGAAACGAGCCTAGCAGCGGTTCTCCATAGCCAAAAACCTTTTGGAAACTGGGAGGTCACCACTCAACTCCTCGAATATCTTGGTGTCACGAAAGTTGATCTCCTTGCCAAAGCGCCTGAAGCAGTGAGGAATTCCAAAGGAGACCTCGAGCAAATAGCAATTACCTTGTTGTTGTTGGCGTGGATAGAAAAATACTTCCAGCACAAGAAAGGGTCTTGGAGCTTAATTCATAAGAAGGGAGTACAGTGGCTGAAGTCTGTAGGTGTGAAATATGTAGATGCTATTGAAGAGATTAATATTATATGATAAGAAAACGAAAGATCCAAATTTAATGAATTATTTGATATGCTAAGAGACTTGTAAAATAAATTCATAATCAGTCAACAAAGTAAATTTACATTTGGCTTCGAAAATAAAAAAGCGTACTCATATTTAATACATGGAAACAAAAACAATTGCAAGCACATCTTTTCTCAGTCTGTAAGTTTCATTTTGAAAGCGATAGGTTGCTCTTTGGGCAGATTCTTGACGATTAGTACCTTATTCTTTGTTTGTTTATACATATTATTTTCTAATTGAGATAAAGTCTAGCTAATTCTTTAATTCTTTATTTCTGTGTTTCTTCTTCTTTTTTCATCTCACATTCTTTCTACTGGCCTTGCGATTTCAGAGCTTAGCTTTCTATGCATTCTTTACAAATCAATTGGTGTGATTAGCCTCATAAGTTTCTAAGTTCTATTCTCAAAACTCGTTGAAAAACAAATTGAACAAAATCTTCATTATAAAGTCATAGCAATAACCATAAAAAATCATGCATTAATTCCGAATACTGGATTCAGCGAAATCAATATCTAATATAGTTTTATCGAAATTGCTTGATCCCTGATTGTATTCTTATATGTTCAACTTACAAGCTATTCCTTCTATTTTTATGAATTTGGTAGACTTATCTCCCATTAAAATCTTCTTTTCTTTCTTCAGTCAACTCGAATAGCAGCAGTCTCTCAATTAAGGTTTTTTCATCATGGTTTTCTATAGAAAAGGAACCTGAATTAATATATCTATATATATATGTGCATTTACTCTTCTAATATCGAAAATTGGTTGAAGTTGAAGAGAAAAACGAAGGAGAGAATAAAGCAATTTCTCTCAAACAGAAGTGTTGGCTTGAGGCCGTCTTAAGTTTACCGCGTTTGCTCCTTCCTCACCGATAGAGTTAATTTGATAAATTGAGAGTAGTAGGACTAGTTCAGGTGATATTCTTGCTCCCTCTGCAATGATAACGTTGATCAATAAATTGAAAATGTTATTTATTAGATCGTCGAGAGAAAAATATTCCAAAAAGTTCTCTAGGAGATGGAAGGATCGAAAGAATTTCTTCAGATGGTCCACCTAAACAACATCCAAAAACCTCAGGAGATACTGCTACTATCAATATGACTATGTAAGTTCACCCTTATCAATTTGTTTCGATAACTTTTTCCTTTTAGATTATCAAACGCCTCAGCATTGGGCTTGTAAAAGAGAGTACAGACAGCTTGCTGAGATTTTGATCCAAACAAAGTCTGATTTAAATGCGCAGGATATGGTTCTTATATAAATTGGG
>ENA-UOTX01001503-UOTX01001503.1-compost-metagenome-genome-assembly--contig:-NODE-1503-length-17021-cov-16.261627_pt1 | contig 17021 bp, 11 predicted proteins | sample MGYA00238143_ERZ746982 | MGnify/ENA primary metagenome ERZ746982 (study PRJEB28758, sample SAMN06268862) | compost metagenome | isolation source: single cell | place: USA: California, Emeryville, Joint... | reverse complement strand
CTTCTTCGACCAGGACGTCTTGATCAACTCATCTACATTCCTCTTCCTGACCACCCATCAAGACTTGGTATCTTGAAGGCAAATCTCAGAAAGACTCCAGTTGCCAAGGACGTTGACCTTGATTTCCTTGCCAAACTCACCGATGGATTTTCAGGCGCCGATTTGGCTGAACTTTGCCAAAGAGCCGCTAAAGCTGCTGTGAGAGAGGTAAGAGAGTTCTTCTTAATGAAACTTGTGTCCTAATTTTCAAAATTTTTTAGTCAATCGAAGCAGAAGCTAGAAGAAAAGCTGCTCAGGCTCTGAATCCTAATTTAAAAATCGATGAGACTGCTGACCCCGTTCCTGAAATCACAAGAAGACATTTTGAAGAAGCTCTTAAGCACGCAAGAAAATCTGTCACCAATGTGGTATGTATTTTATTAGAAGAGCAATCATCTTATCATGCTTTTTGTAATAAAAGGATCTTGAAAAATACGAGCAATTCAGAAGAAAGTTCGATCCAGTTTACGCTACTAAACAAACTGGAGGCTCCGGCATTAAAATTAACTGGCCAAATCAATCTCAAGGCAACGTATTCCAGAGCAACCAAAAGATGGACGACGAAGACATCTATAGTTAAAATAATTCGAATTTCATCAAAGCAATAATATTCCATATTCAGTAAATAACTAATCAATGTGTGAATTTGGTATTGAATTGAATAATGTTGCTCTGGTTTAATTCCGAATCAAACTATAGCTGTTCATTCTCATAAATCATTATTGGTCTTTTTCAGACAAGTACAGCTTTAAGACTGAACATTAGAATATTAAATCAATATTTACTCAATTGAGAGAAAATCGCTTTGGGTCAGTTCAGTTCTCCACTTAGAAAGAACGCTTTCCAATTATTTTGTATTTTGAAACAGATATTCTGCATTAGCAATTTTACTGCTTATAATAAATAGAAACAGTTTTAATTTATTATTTGAGAAGTTAGATCCTAATGCAGCTCCCTCAAAACGAACAATACGATTTCGCAGCTCAGCCTCGTGTCGTCAAGGCTCGCAGCAAGTACCGTGATCCTCAAGATGACCCAAAGTACAACGATTTTAATTATTCCACCAATGCTCACCAACTTCCGCTCTTTTCTATTTGATTAGCGCACAACCAATCCCAACATACAACCTTATGTTCGACAAACGTGTCGTCAGAGGAAACACTTATGCTGCCATCGTCACAACCACGCGAGAAGCCAGCCAACAACTTAGAACTTCGCAGAAAGTCGCCTCATTAAAGCAAAGCAGACGACAGCAAGACCAAGACGAGCACGATTTCATTCCAAGAGATATCTCAACCCCGCCTCCTGTTGAGGGAAGAGTGCATCGAGAAGTCTGGACTGACGATCTCGTTGAAATCCTTACCGATAAGCCTCCAAACTACGAAAAGGACACACAGACCGATTTCTACATTGACAGACCAGTCAACCGACTATTCATGCCTCAGAAAACCGGAGAAGACAAAGAAACTCAGGTCTGGGACGGCGAGCTCTTTGATTTCGATTACGAAGTTGAGCCGATCCTCCAAGTGCTGGTCGGAAAGACCTTAGAGCAGAGCAGAATGGAAGTTCTCGAGGAAGAAGAGCTTGCAACGATGAAAGCTCAACAGAAGAAATACGACGAGCTGAAATTCGCTGAAATAGCTGAGGCTCAACGTTTGGAAGCTGAAGAAAGAAGACAATTAGAAGAAAGCGTAAGAGAGCAAAGTTTTTGAGCGCTGACTGATTATTTTTCATGGAATAGGAACGTAGAAAGAACCAGCATAAGACCAAGAAAGAGCAGGCCGTCATCGGTCATAAGAAGCTCATTTCTCGAATCTTGGCGAAGAAATACCTTTCGACGTTAAGACCCAACGCACTCCAGGTTCTCGAAGACCAAGGAACCTTCCGAGAACCTCTTGAATTGGATCTTAACAGATCATTCTTGCCTTGGATGCTTGGTGGTGTCATGGATCAGCTCGATCATGCTGGAACCATCAGAAGAGAATTGGTTCAGATCAGTCAGGCTATTGCTAGTCATATCAGCAATCTGCATAGAGAGAATATCGAAAAAGAGCTAGCAGCGCGAGAGAAGCTGAGAGAAGAGAGAGCTGCTGAAGCGAAGAGAAAGGAAGAGGAAAGAGCGCATAGAAGAGAGCTCAGACGCAAGAGAGATGAAGAGCGCAGAAGAGCAGAGCTGAAAGGTAGCAATTCGTATAATGAACCCCCGAACTGATCTAATTTTCGTTAAATTTTAGCTACTATTCAAGAGACAATCCTCTCAAAAGCAGAAGTCAAAGAAAAGATTTACGCACTAGTCTATTCGGAAATCGATTCACTAGGACAAGATTTATCAAACGGTACTTAATTATCGAAATAAGTGCACTAATAACACATCTTTTCTATTATTATAGTTGGTCTGTTCGGAGGAATTATCGGTGAGTTGCTTCTGCTGCTGTCGACCATCGAGAACCTCGCTGGAGAAGAACGTTTTGTCCATTTCAAAAACGTTGACTTTAATCCAGAAGCGGTAAGCTGTCTAAAGCGAAACTAAGGCGCTTATCTTGAAATTATCACTAGGTTGAAAAATTAATTGAGTATATACTGGATGAAATTTTGGGTGAAGGAGCGATCGAGATCGGTGTGAGCGAAGAGCTCGAGAAACAACTCGCGGAAATCAACCCAGATCTGAACCTCACAAACTTCAGAGAGGTCGGAGGAGAAGAAAGAGACCAAGTTGAAGCAGCTGTGCGCCAGACGCTAGGCTCTATCGGTCTCAATTTCATTAGAGCTAATCTCGAAAATTTGAATATTCGAGAAGAGCTCTTTGAAACTGTGGTTTCCCAAATTCTCAAGTTCATCTTGACAAAGGACGAAGAATGTAATTACCATCCTTTTCTTGATATGTTGAATGACACTTTTTTCCAGATCAAAAGAGAGTTAAGATTGTAAAATGTGACCCAACGAAGAATCCTACAGTCCTTGCTCAATTCCTGCCTGACCCAAGCGAAGCTGGACTTTTCGTGCTAAAGGAGAAAGGTATTATCATATAGAAAATGGCAAATAACTGATTTTTCATTTAAAATTCAGGAGGTAAAGCCCAATCGCGCAAAGACAGTCAATCTTCAGGAAAATCTGGCCAGCCAGTCGCGAATAAGAAACCTCAACTAACGAAAAAAGAAAGTGAAGAGAGTGATCAAGAGGAAAAGCCTGTGAATTACTTCGAAGCTGATTACGAAGAAAGAGTCTCGATTGTTCCTTTGGTTAACGATCAAGGCCTGAGAATTGCAGTTCAGCATATGGCTGCGACGCTTTTGTTGAGAAGAGAGTTGGTTAATGGTCTTGCTGGTATGTTCAAAGAGATAGAAAGTACCGAGCAGGATGTCGTTCATGAAGTTTGCAATAAATCTAAAAAGATCGAGGAGCTCTTGGAGCAACAGAGACCCGATCTTCCTCGCATCGAGCTTGATACGTATTAGCTTTGAATTTGCTAAAGCCATTAAGGAGAATAAGATATCAATAATAAAAGGTTTAAGGCTGATTTCATTAATAGATCTTCATTTTCTGTTTTGATTCTATGAGAGAACCGTACAGTCCTTCACATGCGTTACTCGCTTTTTAACACCTGGAAAATTGCCTTGCTACTGTTTATCACTTATTCATTGGTGGGATATACAATTGAGCCATTCAAAGAGTGTTTCCTTATCACTGAAAGAGGAACATATTCAAATTTGAGGATAGACTAGATATAAAGTGAACTTTGGAGATTTGTTACAGTAGCCTAAATGCCCTTCACTCTATGTTAGCTTACTGGGCAGTGGAAACTATTGCTTGCTCTTTTGGAAATGTTTTATTTCGAGCAACGCAATAAAATTATCAAGTGTGAAAAATTTAAGTTATTATATCAGACAAGATATAATAAGATTATCCCTACCCTACCAGTTCTTCTTTCCTACTAATTTATTCGGGCACAGTGGCCTCATTTTTCAATTTATCTCATTCCTATCATCGATTTTTCGGAGTTTCTTTGCATCATCTTCATGAATGACATTGCATAGTATTATGCTTAGGAAAATCACTTATTAGCTGAATTCCTCATTAATAAGGATTATTCGGTGTGTCTATTGCTCAGACTGCCAATAGTAGTCTTGAGCTTCTTCTTTTTGATTTGATATCAGTAATCAACTTAATTTGAGCGGAATCACCTTTTGAATTGTCGAAGTGTGCACTTAAGACAGGAAATCGTCGAGATAAAATAGAATTTAGAAATTGATTTTTCAAAAAGAGATGAACATTCCCAAACCGCAAAAAACCAACTTTGGCCCTGCTCCAGCAGGATACATCCCAGGTCTTGGTCGTGGTGCCGTCGGTTTCATCACTAGATCTGATATCGGTCCTTCTCGCCTTGGTGAAGCTGCCACTGGCGCGCCGGCAGGATATGTTGCCGGTGCAGGCCGAGGCGCTGGAGGATTGGACGGCGATAATCCATTCGACGGTGACAGGGGAGATTACTCCGAAGTCCGCTACGACCCTTGGTCTGGTTACGAAGGCTCTCTTTTTTCTAACGCCGCAGAATACGACGAAGAAGATCGCGAAGCAGATGACACCTATGAGCAAGTTGAGAAATTTATGGATATGAGAAGAAAGGTCCGTCGTGAGACGCGTTTGAAGAAAGAATTGGAAAAGATTCGAGCCGAAAAGCCTCCTATCTCCGAGCAATTCGCTGATGTTAAACGCGAACTCGCTAAGATGACTCCTGAGGAATGGATGTCAATTCCAGAGATCGGAGACTACCGCCTCAAGAAAGCAAAGCGAGAAAAATACGTCCCTGTTCCTGACAGAGTCATTGAAGCTGGTCGCCGAGAAATGGAAACGACGACTTCGATCGAAGCTAGCGGAACAGAAACATCTACAAAGAATCTCTCTGAATTCGGAGAAGCGACGAGAGCAGTAATGGGTCTAAAGCTAGACAAAATTTCAGATTCAGTGAAAGGACAATCCACAGTAGATCAGAAAGGATACCTCACCGATCTGAATAGTGTGATCCCTGGAGGTCTGGGAACCGACGTCGATGTCGGCGATATGAAAAAAGCGCGATTGCTGCTGAAAAGTGTTATTGAAACCAACCCAAAGCATGCGCCTGGTTGGATCGCGGCAGCGAGATTGGAAGAATTAGATGGAAAATTAAACGCAGCGAGAACTATCCTTGCGCAAGGACTCGAGCATTGTCCTGATTCCGAGGATATCTGGCTTGAGGCCGCGAGACTTGAGCCGCTGGATAAAGCGAAAGCTGTCCTAGCGAAAGCTGTGACGACCGTGCCACATTCGCCGAAGATTTGGCTGGCAGCTGCTAATAAAGAAACAGACAAAGCGACGAAAATCAAAATTCTTCGCCGTGCGTTGGAGTATGTTTCTACCTCTGAGCGCGTGTGGAAAGCTTTGATTGAACTCGAAAGCGAGGATGACGCAAGAGCCTTGCTTTACCGCGCTGTTGAATGTATTCCTGATAAAGTAGACATGTGGCTGGCTCTGGCTAAACTCGAAACTTACGAAAACGCTCGTGTGGTGCTCAATCGTGCTAGAGAGGCTGTTCCAACAGACCACACTATCTGGATCCATGCCGCGAAGTTAGAAGAGACACAAGGAAATCAGGAGAACGCTGAGCTGGTTATTCGTCGTGCTGTGAAGGTTCTTACGAAAAACGGAGTGCAAATGAAGCGAGACGATTGGCTTAGAGAGGCAGAAGTTGCTGAGAAAAATCAGAATATAATGACCTGCAACGCCATTGTTAAGGCATGCGCTGATATCGGTATCGACGAGGATGAAAGAGATAAGACGTGGCTAGAAGATGCTGTGCATTTCACTGAGAAGAAGTCGTTTGAGACGGCCAGAGCGATTTTAAAGCACGCAATCAGCGTTTACCCCAAAAAGCATAATTTGTGGATCAAGTTGATCGAGTTCGAGAAACAACACGGCACCAAGGAGAGAGTAGTTGAGACGCTTAAGAACGCCGTGGCGGAATGCAAAGACGAGGACATCTTTTGGCTCATGTACGCGAAGTATGAATGGCAAAAAGGCGATATCGATAGAGCCAGAGAAATTCTCAAAGAAGCTGCTGAGGCCCATCCAACCAAAGACACCGTCTACCTCGCTGCCTCTAAACTTGAAAGAGAGCTTGGCAACTACGACAAAGCCAAGGAAATCCTCGAGAAGGCCAGTGACGTCTGCAAAAGCGGGAAGATTTGGATGCAAAGAGTGCAAATAGAACGCGAATTAAAGCGCGATGACAAGGCACTCGAGCTTTGCGAGAAAGCACTGAAATTGTATCCAACTTTCCCGAAACTGTGGATGATCATGGGACAATTGTTTATCCAGAAGAAAGAACACGATAAAGCGAGGAGCATCTTCGAGAAAGGGTTGGAATACAACGGAAAAACAAGCCCTCAGCTGTGGGTTTGCGCGATTCATCTCGAACAACAGCTCGGAAATTTCGCAAAAGCGCGCTCGATTTGCGAGAAAGCCAAAATAAGGATCCCGAAAAACTCTGAGTTATGGTACACGTCAGTCAAATTGGAAGTCGCTGCCAGGAATATGCAAGGCGCGACGTATATGCTGTCGAGAGGACTGCAAGAGTGCGCGAATAATGGAGAGTTATGGGCTTTGGCTATCGAACTTGAACCAAAAGCACAGCGAAAAGCGAAAAGTTTGGACGCGATCAAACACTGTGATAACGATCCTTATGTGATTGTGGCAGTCGCGAAGTTGTTCTGGAAGGAAAGGAAGTTAGAAAAAGCGCGAAAGTGGTTTGAAAGAGCGATCGCGATTAATCCGGATTACGGAGATGGGTGGATTTATCACTATAGATTTGAAAGAGAGTTCGGCGTGCCGTTGCTTGTGCAAGATATTGTGAAAAAATGTGTAGAAGCAGATCCGCATCATGGAAGACTTTGGATCAGTATTTCAAAGAAAGTTGAGAACTGGAGATTGAAGCCTGATCAGATCTTGAAGATTGGAGCGGACATGATAGACCAAGAGTTCAATGTAATCGAATAATACCAAGTACTGTAGGTCCATTTACTAAATAAACTTGCATTCATTCTCTATATTGATAAAAACCCTGTCTGTATCCTCAAGACATTTTCTATAGCCATAGTGGTATCCCTTGCTGATATGAATTCAAAAAAAAAAAACACATAATATTGCTCTGGTAGTGAATAACCACGCTAAAATACTATTTGAATGACCAAAGAAACCCCAAATGAAATAAAAGGCTGTTTCGACCCTAACATTGCATACGATATATACAGATTTGCGTGGTTTAAGGCTCATCTCCATAATAGAATCCCTTCGAGTCAAAATAGGAGTTACGAACATTTTTGCAATACCGATAAATCTAAAATTCATTGGAAAAAAAACTCTGTATTAAAAAGTCCTTGCGCAGAAGTAGAAGAAGAAAGTCTACATTTCTGGATTGTTATAATCAAATGTAGAATTGAAACAGGTACTGCTTTTACGAAATGAAGAGAAAAAAGAAAGCTTTAGAGCTGAATTGAGTACCTCGCTCATGAAGCAAGCGAACCCAGCAAGAAGAGATGTTTTGTATGTTCAATAAGATATTTTTCTCAACATGATGGACTTGTTCAAACGTTTTCACAATTTTAGATTCAAGTCAATCATAAACTTTGATAATCTTGTCGCAGCCGCCCGTAGAAGCCATCGCCTTAATTTTCTTCAGCTATTTCTTGAGAAGCCAGATTTTGTCCTTGACCAATCTCCTAAAAAGAAAACCCCTTTATCCTTCATGAAGTAGAGGCTTTCAGGTCCTCATTTGCATATTCTTCCACAGAAATTCAATATCGTATAGAACATCACTTATCAAATTTTGAATCAGGTGAGGATCTTTAAGATTGAAAACCTCCGTACTCCGTCAAGTTGACAGCTTAGTGGAAGATATGGTAGAATTGCGCAGCCGAGCTGTTGTGTTGGCCATCATTACTTATTTCGAATGTGTTGGTCAAGATAGGTCCAGGATATCTGGGCTGGAGACAAAGTAGCTCTTGCACGAAAAGAGTTGCTGAGAGATCGTACTCTTTCTTTACGAACTCTTTTGAGCGATCAAGGACTCTGATTCTATGCTTCTCTTTTGAGTCACAAGTCTCAGTATCAAACACTCGATAGGAGGATATTTTTGCTCTGAGCTCGAAATTTTTCCTATGTTCTTCTAAGTTTGAGAGGAATGCCAAATGATAGCATAGTTTCTTCAGCTCCTCAAGAACAAAGCGCGAATATAAATTTTGTCTAATTACTAAAATCGATCTTGATTAGTAGCTTAGAATTTAGTTAAATTATAGAAGCTTAAATAAAAACAAGGAAGGATTTCTGAAATTTAGATAGAAGAATTTGGAATAAGCATACTGATAATTTGATCTGGAATGATTTATCCTGCTAAAATATATAATTTGCTTCGATTTCAGATACATTTCTTTAATAATTTTTGATCCAATTATTTTAATCGGACTCAAGTGATTTAATTTCACAACTATTATCAGAGAGGGCGGTTCCTAACTGAAACTCTCTGTTGTGAAGTATGCGCTCTCAAAGCTCAGTTTCAATCAGATTTCATGACCTTAGACATCAAAAAGCAATTTTATTTTGAAATAAATTTTTCAGTTCATCCGCATTTTATTGTGACATGATTCTCTTGTTGTAATTCTAAAGAACAGACAATCTTATTTGAAGTTTAATATTTTTGAGGATCTGGACTCTGTTGAAAATGAATTTTGAGTAGAAGCTTCTTTGCAGCTGAGGGTTTCTTCAGTCAGGGGTAGCGCTCATCGTAATTTGGAAACTTAAACCGCTTTGAATCCATTTTCGAAACTTAGACCCGCAAACCAATTTGAAACTTCGAATCGATCCTAATGCTCTTTCGAAATCACAGAAGAGAAAATTATATTGAACAAAATTATTAAGGAGTGATCCTGAGAGTGAAGAAATTTATAAGATTTAGGCGGCGTGATTATCTGAGATTAATTATCAGCACTAAATCTATCATTTGCGAAAGGTTCTTTATTCTAATTAATTTCTCAGCTTTTTAATCAAGATCGATTTTGATAATCAAATAAAATTTATTTAGCATCTCTGCTCTGCTCTCAAAAATTTGAAAAAGTCATGCTGCACAATTCAGATCAGAAAATGGATGTAGTCGCTGAAGAATCGAGACAAATTAAAGAGACTAAAACGCAAGTTTCATCTCAACCAAAGGTTGAAGAAATAAAGCAAGCCTCGGGCAAAAGAGAGCAAGCCATATCGCCTCAAAGGAATATCAGTAATACTAGTAAACTCATTTTCAAGGCTAAGCAAGCTCATTTACCAAAATTATCTAACCTTCGGTAGAAGAGGCAAGTCCAACTTTGCTTTCTTGGTGTTCGATTGGAACTAACAAAATCGACATTGTTGACCTCAACACGAAGCAAAGTTATGCAAGTTTTTACGGAGTTAAAACTAGTGACACGAGTAACATTTAAGTTTTCAAACTATCTTGAGGGTGCTATTGCTGTAATATTGTTAGGTGGTAATTTGAGTTGGACGCATGTGAAGGAGATACCAAGCACAAAATTACTTGTTTCTCTGCATCATCACCGCAATAAGTCAGCCAATATGTCGGTATTTGATATATCAAAAAGAGCTCAAATCAAGGAAATCTATTCTCTTGGCGAAGTCTCAGGAGGCAGTATAAATTATTTGTTACCTTCATGTTTGAAGAATTGTATTTTCTCTCTAGGCACTGGTTATGGAGATATAACATATAACTCACGTAGAAACCTTGGTGCAGTCCCTCTCGACAAAAAATTTTCTTACTACCTATTTAACGTTGATTCTAATGCCTCCAAGACTAAAGATATTGTCAAGCTTATCCGCAAGTCAAAATGCCATTCTCAATGCAGTAATCATCAATCATAATTGAAAAATTGAATTCACTAAACTCTTTAGAGAACATGATCACCGGGCTTGATTTCAATCCTACAGGAGAATATATGGCTACCATTGACGATGGAGGCGCGTGCCTAATATCAGCTGTGACCAAGAACGACTACAGTTTCCATCTGCAAATTCCCTCAAGACGTAATTTCGAATGCTAAATATTTTTCTCTCTGCTACACTAAAATAAATCATTAACCTCTTGGCGATATCAATTTCACTCACATAGTTCAAATATTTTTTTAGGTTTTTGGGGGCGCTGTAGATGGAGTACCAATGCAGACGAATCATTGATATTCGTGAAGTTCAGCAAGAATCGACTTAATATCCTAGATGCAGAGAAGAAAACTCTCACTTTAAAGAAATCGGTAAAACTTGACAAACCGGGTAATTACAGCTATATTTTGTTTTTTCTCTTGTGTAAATTCAAATTTTCGCTTCATACATGCTTGGTTTCCAAGGAATTTCGGAGAGAAGGACAATATTTTGCTCTTCTTCAAATAAATCGGGAGATTAATTTTATGACTTCACTCCTCGTCATTTCATTATTTGAACTTGATAATATTTAATCTGTTGTAGAAGAGTCGACATACTGGATTGATGTATGCCAAAACGATGGGAATCTACTGGCTTCTAGTGGGCGTGATAAGAGTATCAGGATATTTGATAAGCGAGAATCGAAGATTATCAAGACATTTGATGACGTTCACTCATGTAAGAATTTGGATCTGTTTAACAAAAGATTTAACGTTTGAATATTTATTCTAGACGATATTTACTGTGTGCGATGGAGTCCGAGCGGCGATAAGCTCGCGAGTGCTTCATGGGATAGCACAGTAAAACTGCTGGACTTCAAAACAGGAAAAGTGCTCTATACTGGAAACACTTCAGATAAGAGTAAATTATCTATTTCAGAATGCATGATCGTCATTCACTTATCAGAGTCGGCAATGTCAGTCTGCTTCATCTAGATAAACATGAACCAAAAAGGATCCAGAGAACAAGAATTCCTCTCAAGAATGCCAGCCGAGTAGCACAACCCAGATAATAATTCTGTGAATTAGTATAGGTAATTCTGCCTGACCTTAGGAGTTCTAATCATCTGAATATCTTGTTCTCATTCGTGCTTATCGTAAGTAAGAAATCTCACTTTGCTATGAGTTGTCGAACTATAAACAAATAGACAACAAAGTTGAATCATTAGTATAGGGCAATGTAACACAAGTTGCATATATAGATCATGATGAGTTTTGAATTGGCAAAACGAGACAGTAGGATTGTTACATTATTTTTATTCACTCAAGCATTTGATATATTGTTAGATTGTCAATTAATCAGAGTTATCAGTAATAGCAACAATAATTCTTAAAAACAGCTTCGAAGCTGATATTTGGATTCAGCACCTCACATTATTAACCACAAAGGTTCTCTGACTTCTCCTTTTCCGAATACCCATTGAAAGTTAATCACTTTTAACCCATTAATGCAAAAACATCCATTTCTTCCTTGCTCTCGATATTCACAAGTTCGATCGCTTTAATTGCGTTTGTTAAACGACAGGCGAATTATTACTACGAAACAATATAAATCATGAAAAGCAACAATTTGCGAAAGTAATTTCTTTCCAAATTTACGTCCCCAACTCAAAATCGACACATAGTATTCATCGCCCTTGCGGTTTTTAGACAGCATGTCTGAAGTCTGGAGGGAAGTATGTCATCAAGAGAATGATAAGGTCTATCGTTTGTGAGGATAATCTTGCTGGTAGAAGATTTCTGGTGTGAAATTCTGGAAAGAGAGGTGAGACAATGAGATCGGATTTATGTTCTAATGCAGCCCCATCCCCACGCCGTTCATCGTTATTGCACAGAAGAATATTATAGTTCCTATTAAGCAATGTAGTTGGAGTGGATTGTGTGTGCCAAGTTTCGGTTAGGAGGAATAGATCGAGTTTTTCGGATTCTAATTCTATGGAATGTATAAAAGTTTTCCTGTGAGAATATAGATCTGAATTTATAAACATCAACCTCGCCACCAGATTCAGCAGGTTGATCGACGTCTGCTCGTTTTTTAAGTTCTTGGATGGTAGAAGCAGCCTTTATCTGCGTCATAGTATTTTTTTGTTAGATTGTTATTTGTCCTCCTTAGGTCTCTTCTTATGATTTGATTTAGAAAAAGACTTTGATTTCCCAAGAAGGTCTTTACTCTTTGCTAATTCGTGATTGTGGAATTAGAATTTGTCTTTTGAGGTTGATACTGGTCCATAAGGGTTTGAATGACTTGAATTAAAATCTCAAATACTTATGCATCTGCTAAAAGAGAGGAGGATTCACAGTTTCTCTTGTTGAGGACCTTCGTTTCTGGCATATCAGTCCTCTGGGAACGAAGAATCTTATCAATTTTCTAAATCACTAAAATATGGAAAGTCCACATCATTTGTGTAAACAAAGACGGATTTCATTTCCAAGTTTTTCATAACCCTGCTGCCTCAGCTCCAAGTTGTCAATCATGAGGTATTGCAAACATGAGAGAGCTCTCTGTCAGCGATCCTTTCCGTTTAAAACCAACTGTGTTTCCATTTGGAACATGTCGTTGTAATATCGATCTTTTTCATGTTCTCCAAACGAGCACGCACGGTCATGATGATCGTATTTTCAAGATGAAGTCTGCAGCTTATTTGGGTGCTACATTCAAGTATGAGAAAAAAAATAAGACTAGATGACTGCATTCTTCCTCTTCAGTGAGCACATATCCTTCCAAATAGTGAGGGTATCTCCTTTCCTGGATAGGTCAGCGGAGAGGATATGTCATGCATGAAGAACTTCCGAGATCGGGAAGGGAATCTCAGAAAATTCCAGAGCATGCTTATTTGTTCACTGAAAAGTCAAACACAAGAAAAAAAGTTATGAAAAATAAAATTACCCTGCGCGAACCTCTGGAAGAAACTTCATCGAGCATTGGTCTGCATATTCATAAACCTGCCCTCAGCAAAAACTTGAAAGTTTGTGAGTGGATCTCTTTTATTTGTCAAGGGATGGGCTTAAGAATATGGTGTCATGAATGGTACAATGAATATGTTTTTTTAGGAAATAAATTAATGATAGAGAATTTACAACACTAAGCCCCTCTACATGTCTCAGTTTCATCACCCATACCTTCTATCGGTCTGAAAACAAACTAATTAGTGAGGAGAAACTGAAAACTCTAATCAGAAAACATAAGAGTGCTCTCTCGAAAATTTTCTCGATTTTATGTAGTCTCGAAATGGTGGACTAATTCTGAAATATAAAAGAACTCTTAGGAAGAAATCGGTTAGTTTCACATGAGACGATTAACAGGAGGCAGGCTTGCATATAAGCAGACTGATTTCAAGAGAAGACTACTTCTTTCAAAAACTTTGAGGAAAGTTGATTAGTTTGGCATCAGAGTCTTAGGCTATTAATTTCAAAAAATGAAAGCCCCTTTTGCTTGAAAATTTAGTTTTTGGGATTCATATATTGCTGGAGTCATCTTCTGGTAAGACTTGAATACATTGATGAGATATTACTATGAGCATATGGAAAAAGAATTGAATTTTACTTCAATATTGTTTCGACAAACTAAGTGCTTGAATAAGGTCAACGTGATTCTATTAATTTTTTGTTTTTTGTGTAATGTCAATTTTTTGATAAATTTGTCTTTTCATAAAGCTGAAGTTCGAATATTCTTAACCTATGAAAATTCTAGAATCCAATGAATCTCATAAAAGCTGTTCTATTGGTTTATTCGTTGACTTTCTGGATTAGGCAATTTTCCAAAGCCTTCAATTATATTTTTACTTCTCAGAAGATAACGCAGCAATTGCTCTTTTGTTTATGATCTGCACTTTTTGAATTGATATCCCCAGGAGTTACTTGATTCTTATGGATAAGTCCATGTTTTAAAAACCCTTTTTGGATCGATTCTGAGTTTGCCAACACTTTAATAAGGGTTAACTGCACAAACTTTTGTTTTAATAACTCTTCATATCTGGCTATATTTCTTTTGCGAAAAAGTTCAGAGAATTCATTTGCAGCATCTCGCGCAAAAGTCAGATTGTGCTCAATTTCACCTTCAGTTTCGTCCGTCACTTCATCTTTACTCTTAGGTTCTTTTTCATCTTCGGCAGACTCATTGCCGTTCATATCACCCTTGGTGACAAGCTGTTGAAGAATCTTCTTGTTTCGCGTAGACACTATGGTTTGTTCGATTTTCGCATGCCGAAATGAGAGAGGAGATTCAAGAGCGCTGAAAGTCTTGTCACAATACCAACCGCCATGTAGGTTCACCCAAACCCTCACGGTTGTATCTGCTGAGCCTGATGCCAGAGACTTTCCATCGCCTGAAAAACTCAAGCTAGTTACCACTTCTGTATGACCGTGAAGAGTCGCAATACATTTAGAGGTCTGCACTTCCCAAATTTTCACGATTTTATCTTCTGAGCCTGATGCAACAAACTTCCCGTCAGGTGAAAAGCTCACACTTGCTACATAACACATGTGACCTTGGAAGGTTGTGAGGCATTCAGAGGTTTCCGTCTCCCATATCTTAACGCTGTTATCTGCAGAGCCTGACGCAATATATTTTCCTTTAGGAGAAAAACTTACACTTGTAACTCTGTCTTCATGACCTTCCAGAATAGTGATACATTTGGAGGTCTGCACGTCCCAAATCTTCACGGTGCTATCTACGGAGCCTATTGCAACAAATTTCCCGTCAAGAGAAAAGCTCGCACTACATGCACCATCTATGTCAAGGGTTACAAGGCATGTAGAAGTTTTCACTTCCCAGATTTTCATATTCGCTGCGGTTATCATTGTTAAATACTTGTCATCCTCGAAGAAGCTCACACTCGTAAAACTTTGATATGTGGGGCCTTCAAGAGTTGCAAGGAGTTCGGAGGTATGAGTATCCCAAATTTTCGCCGTACCATCATCTCCTACTGATGCAACCCGCTCTCCATCTTTTGAAAAGCTCACAGCTAGTACCTCTCCTGCATGAGCATTTATAGTCGAAAGACATTTTGAGCTTTGTACGTCCCAGATCTTCATTTTACTATCTGAACCTGCGGAAGCAACATACTTCCCATCACTCGAGAAACTGACGCAATTCACAGAGGAATTGTGACCATGAAGAGGTGCAATACATTTTGAAGACTGAACTTCCCAGATCTTTACTTTCCTCTCAGATGAGCCCGATGATGCTATATACTTTCCATCACCGGAAAAGCTCAAGTCTTGGATTGTATTTGTGTGACCTCGTAAAGTTAAAAGACATTTGTAGGTTTGAGCGTCCCAGAGCTTCAGTGTTTTATCTTCTTGGCCTGCTGATGCTAGATACTTCCCATCAGGGGAAAAACTTACGATTACTGGGTCTTCATGTGCTTTAATGTCTGCAATACATTTAGAAGTTTCCAATTCCCAAATCTTGATCGTTGCATATTCTGAGCATGAAGCAATGCGTTTCCCATCAGGCGAAAAGCTCACACTCTTCACATATTCATTGTGCCCTTTAAGAGTTGTAAGACATTTGTGGGAGCTCACATCCCAAATTTTCACTGTTCCATCATGTGATCCTGACGCAACATGCTTTCCGTCATTGGAAAATTTCACACAGTTCACGACGTGTGCTTGAAGAGTTGCAATACATTTGGAAGTCTCTACTTCCCAAATTTTAACTGTCTGATCTAATGAGCCTGAAGCAACATGTTTTCCATTAGGAGAAAAGCTTACACTCCTCGCTGAATATTTGTGACCTTCAAGAGTTGTAAAGCATTTGAAGGAGGTCATATCCCAAATTTTAATTGTCGTATCATCTGACCCTGATGCAATATATTTCCCATCAAGAGAAAAACACACACTGGTCACAGAATCTCCGTGTCCTTGGAGAGTGGCAAGACATTTAAAAGTCTCCACATCCCAAATAGTCACTATGTTATCATCTGACCCTGACGCAATGTACTTCCCATCGTGAGAAAAACTCACGCTTCTCACATCTGAGGGATGTTGGAGGTCAGGGAGGACGCCGAACCTCACAGCCTTGAGGTTGGTTTTTACAAACTTTGATTCATCGGCTTGCATATTTCCCAGATTGACATAATTTAGATCAGCTCCTGAAAAATCAGTTCCTGAAAAGTTACCATTTTTAATATTGGCACCACGGATATTGACATTGCTTAAATCTTGACAAGTGAAAGAATAATGAGCAGCAACAAGGATGGTAATGCTATTGGCAGCATAGATTGCTGCACGCTCACTTTTATCGCTTTTGGTCAAATCAATAGCCCGTCTCAGGTGTTGTGTCAACCCCAAATCGTGTCTTGCTGTGTCTGCAATAAATCTCACCAATTCTACGTCAGTAACGATGCTTTTGCTCGATAAGATTTTACTGTGGCCGTTAGTTCTCCTTAGCTCGTCTTGAATAGCTTCAAGCAGATGGCAGTTTTTGATAGTGTCATGAATGAATCCGATTTTCACCTCTTGACTCTGTTTTGTTCTGCTCTTTTGGGAGTTCTTGAAATACTTTGTTTCGATTTTCAAGGGTAACGCTCTTAGTAGGAACGACAGAGTTTGCTTTTTGAAATAAATAGCACTATCATACTCTAAGGCTTGAAATAGAGGATCGGTTTGATCGATTCTGAATTCGTTTCGTAAGTGGAGTTGTACTGCTATTTGTTTACCAAGTTCTCTCAAAGCAGTATTTAGTGGATCACCTGGCACTTCCTTTTCTTCTGGTTGATCTTTATTCTTACTAATGAATTCGGTTATTTTCCGAAGCTGGGATTTTTGTTCTTCATTATAGCTCTTTAATACTTTTTCTTGAAAATGGCTGACATATTTACGAAAGATCTCTTGCTTGCTGATACCATGCCTGGTATCTTTATTAATTTCCTCTTTCAATTCTGTTACTACCTCTAAGATGATGTAGAACATAAATCCTGTTGTTATCATTTCTTGTAAGTGCAATGTCTCGATCATTTTTTGAGTTTTCTTCACAAAAGCATCATCTTT
>ENA-UOTX01001501-UOTX01001501.1-compost-metagenome-genome-assembly--contig:-NODE-1501-length-17030-cov-15.138265_pt1 | contig 17030 bp, 9 predicted proteins | sample MGYA00238143_ERZ746982 | MGnify/ENA primary metagenome ERZ746982 (study PRJEB28758, sample SAMN06268862) | compost metagenome | isolation source: single cell | place: USA: California, Emeryville, Joint... | reverse complement strand
CTATTACATTCGAATCAAATTTCTTTCTGATGGCTAGAAAAGCCTCAATCTTCCACTGCTGACAATTGCCTTGAGAGATCGACAATCAGATTCACTGCAAGAACGCGATTGATTTTACCAGGGAACTTTGCTTCAAAGCTGTAGCGAGCTGAGATGACTTTAATTTTCATTTCTTTCAGAACTTTATGCACTTTTGGCATGAATCTAGGCAGATAAGATCATTGAGTATGCTCGAAATTTGCATTGTCTTACAATTGACTTGAATATTCTACCCATCCTTGAGCTGCATTTGTGATGATATATGTCTCTCCATATGAAACCGCTTTCGCGAGTAATTTACTCTATAGCCAGTAATGTAAGTTTATCTTGCTGATGATTTGTATCAAATACCGCTGACTCATCAAGAGGTCTAATCGTTTCCAAAAATTCGCGTGGAATATCAACGAAACCAAGCATTCCAAGATAGGTGGTCGCAAGGAGAGTATCATCCCAATCAAAAATAATAACTGATTAAATTGAATTATGCTTCTCAAATTTCCAATAAATGATTTATACGTGACTGATGATGTTTGGCGGGCTGCGATTTAATTATTCTCATCGATGTAAGTCTATCAATAAAGTTTCTCCGAATCTCATCATCTGTTTTGATGAGGAAATTAAGCAAGAAGCTGCCTGATGAGTATGATTTTTCAAGCATGAGATTCTTCTCATCAATTTCGGAAATCTCTCCTACTTTATCCAAAATCTCAGATTTCGTCATGCGATTTATTTCTTCGAACGTTTCTTTAGAAATCTGTCTGCTGTCCTTTATCCCCAGTCTTTGGAAATACAACATTCTAGAAAGACTGCTATTCTGAACAATATGCTCTTTGATCCATTCCTTTGGGTCATTGATCTGTAGAGCATTGTCGGTGTCTGATTTTTCGAGTATAACACCAACTGTTGCAATGCTCTCGCTATCTTGTTTTTGTACCATGTAGTCGGTTTCTGCGAGAATGCTAATTTCAGGGGTTTCCATCTAGGCAGCTTCTGTTAATGAGCTTTTATCTGAAAATAGAATTAAATTTTCATATTTGAATCTCATGCTATAAATAACTGAATTGACTGGAAAGTTTTATTTAAGAGATTTTTAGAATAATATCTTTCCTATAGGATAGCGAAATGAAATCATTGAATTTTCAATGGTATCCCGAGTTAGCAAGGACAGAATAGAGTAAGAACACGTTCAAGCAATAGAAATATTGAAAAAATCTTTACTGTATTACTGACAAAGGTAAATCGGAGAGGGCATTTTGTTAGATTCGATTCGATTTGATTCCATTTATTATTCTGAAAACATCCGTTTTCGATGAAAATTGCTTCTTCATTTAGAAGTTTATTCCAAGGCGGACTTCTGCATTACACAATGGCTTTGTTGAATGCTTCCAGAGGGAACAGAGACTTCAGTGCACAATTGAAAATTCTAGCTCTCATGCAAAGAGCCATTAGCAAAATATTTTATATCAATTAGATGTCTTTAAGATACTCAAACAAGCGAAAAATTGTTTCGATAGCAATCGGAAATTGTAGCAGTATCAAAATCGCAACCTGTGCAGGCAGCCGAATCCAAGGTAATGGCTGATGACTTAGCAAAAGATGATTAATACGCGTCTGCTATTTCTATTTTTGGTGTTTTGGTTGAACATTCTTCATATCAAAGCACTCTTAGTGCATGTAAATTGTCTTCTGCGTATGTAGATCGAGTTTTAACAATCCCAATTGGAACGATATCAAAAGTGTAGACATAAACTAAACAGATATTTTTCCACTTTTTCTTCTAACATTGAGTTTTTTCGAAGGAATCCTTCAGCAACCCTTTTCTAATAGCTGTACTAACTGGGAAAATAGTATACGATATTCCATTTCTATTGGATAAGGAAACGAATTTTTTAGAGTCCTTGGGACCGCAACGATACTTCTGGACTCAAAGCTGTGATGCAGTTTGAAACAGTGGAATCTACTTATTCCTAGCTTCTTTTGATGCAAAGCTAACGATCCTTTGGTAAAAATACTATTATGAACTGTTTATAACTCGATTGTGTTTAGAGGAAGGAAAATATTATACTATTTTCATGGGAAATTTTAACAATAGTCATTATTTTGGCATATCTCATCCAGAGAGTAATACACCTTCTAGCATACTCATTATTAGTACATTTCATCTCAGCTTAACACCAATAAGCTTATCAATTTGATTATGGTTTATCTTTAAGAACTAATCTTGTTTGTGATATTTTTCTATTTATCATTTACTGCGAGATAATTTTTCTCTTTTTGCTATTTTCTTCATGTTATTCTTATTACCAATAAAGTACACTAACAATGATGAACTGTTTTTCAAATTTCTTTCATAATTTACAGAGGGAAAGCAAGATACTACCGATACTGAATATCTATTCAAGATATATAAAATTCTAGGCAAATTCAAACGCGAGACGAGGTATTCCAAAAATCACACAAAAAATTCTTATACTGGGAAACGCTTTAATCCAGCGATTTTTCTTGTTTGCGATGAAAAAAATTTAATTTCAATATATGTCACTTTAATTCGGACTTGAAAAGGAATTATTATATTTTACATCTGCGAACTTCATGAGCATAATTTCACTTCATATTTTCATCACCTGATCAGAGGCATACTATGTACTTGCAATTCGAGTAATACAATTTCTCACGCTTCCTTCTAACTTTTTGAAACAGCATCGCAGATTCCAAAAACGGATAACTATCTCTTATCCCTTAACGTCGTGCGTGCCAACTCAAAATATAACTAACCCACTCTCTATATAGCTCACACTCTCCAATACTATTAATAATATTTGAAATTCTAAAGGTTAACATAAGCGTTTCTGAAAAACTCGCGAGATTACGGTATAAAATTGCGTCTAATGTTAGTCATTAGCTCCAGTCCAATATGGCAGCAAGACTTATCAGATAAATTCGATGCGTTGCCTTTGCTGCCCAAAGTTTATTTCGCTCTCTTTATTACCTGAATAAATACTAAAAGCCTGCAGAAAGTTCTCTTTCGAACTTCGATTTCCGAGGATGCTTTCAGGCAAAAACTTACCGCTCCCTCTTTCTAGGAGCAACCTCTCTCACATGAGAATTTCCAAAACGATAAATTCAAATTTAGGAGTTTTAAGCGGGTCCTTAAACTCAATTCAAATTAATTTGCACACCTGAGATTTCGCTAATATAGTAATCAACCCAATCATATTGGAGTTATGAGAGTAGGAGAGTGTCCAGAGCGAAAAATCAACGCCCGAAACTATTTAGCTAATATTCAGCTAATGTGAATTAACTTCAATGCGTTTAGAATGCTCGATTTGGAATTCTACAGTTTAAACTACTGAATTTAATAAATAAACGATCCTCGGCAACGACTGATTCTTAAGCCTAATTAAGGATTCTATTTTTTCCTTTTTCTTCCTTGAGCACTATCTCCAACAAATCGCATCATTTCAGCTTTCAAACGTCCTAGAGAGTATGCATCAAGTCCTTCCAGATGATTTTCTTAGAATATTCTCGAAAAAATCACAAATATCTTTTCGAAAAAAGCACAGAAAGTCTTCATTTGCGAGCTCTGCGCCCATTGTAAAGAATAGATGTTGATGAGAAGCAGAGAAATGCATCTGTTCCGCAGCTAGCTCTTTTCTAACATTTTGAAGCAGTTTGATAAGATACTTCAAAAGCTTGCTGAGCCTGATTTTATTTATAATCTAAATCAAACCTTAGAAAAACAAATCAAAAAAAGGTTCTCAAAGCCTAGCAAGTATGTTGAGTGTAGGAGCTGCCTACGGAATCATTCTCGGCTGCACAGCAGTCGGTTTAGTCTACGGTGTTATCAACTGGTTGAGAGTTAAAGCCGTTGATCTCACAGCTTTCGGATCTCAAGGAGGTGCTGACACCCCACTTTCTCAAGGTGGTGATGATATTGACAAATCCAGAGTCGACACCATGCTTCAAATCGGAGAGTACATTTCTAACGTAAGCTCTTTTATTTCCAGTTCATTTTCAGCTAATAATGCCTTTTTTGAATTTAGGGTGCAAGTGCCTTCCTTGCCAGAGAGTACTTCTATGTCGGAATCTTTGTCTTGGGCTTCATGTTCGTTGTCTGGGTAAGCAACGCTTCTGTTTTGTCTTTTCCTCAGTCCAAAGGACATTATCCATATTATTTCTAAATTAGCTTCTTTTCATCGGCTAACCAATATACTATAGGGTGCCTGCGACAGCTTCAAGGCTCCATGGACCGCTATCTGCTTCGTTTCCGGAGCCGTGACCTCCATCATCTCCGGCTACATCGGTATGGGCGTTGCAGTTCGATCCAATTTCAGAACTGCCTTCGAAGCCAGAAACCAACTCGCCCCTGCATTCAAGGTCGCCTTCAGAGCTGGTTGCGTTATGGGTTTCATCCTCTCCTCCCTCGCACTTCTCGTCTTGACCATCCTCATTGCTCTCTTCAAGCCTTCCCTTGAAGACTCAAAGGCCACCGGATTCTTGGACTTACAAGAAGCTTTCGATCAAATTGCCGGATACGGTCTCGGAGGATCCACCGTCGCTCTCTTCGGAAGAGTCGGAGGTGGTATCTACACCAAAGCCGCTGATGTCGGTGCCGATCTTGTCGGAAAGATTGAGCAAAAATTCAAGGAAGACTCTCCAAAGAACCCTGCAACCATTGCTGATAACGTCGGTGACAATGTCGGTGATATCGCCGGTATGGGTGCTGATCTTTTCGGTTCTTTCGCTGAAGCCTCCTCTGCTGCATTGGTCGTCCTTTCTGACGCAACCTTGGCCCTCCAAGTCGAAGCCATCCCTGACGCAACCCAAGTTTACCTCTTCGCCCCACCAATCCTTTCCGCCGTCGGTATCATGTGCTGCCTTATCTGCTCTATCTTCGCCACTGACTTGATGTCTGTCGATGAGCCAAAGCAAATCGAATCCACCCTTAAATGGCAACTCATCATCTCCACTGTTTTGCTTCTTGGAGGAATCTACCTTGCCTTCGCCATCACCCTCAACTTCCCAACAACCCCAAAACTTATTGACAACCTCACCGGTACTGCTTATGATGTCAACCCTTGGAGAGCTTACCTCTGCGCCGTTTCTGGTTTACTTGCCGGATTCATCATTGGTTGGTTCACTGAATATTACACCTCCAACGCCTACACTCCAGTCCAAGACGTCGCCAAGTCTTGCGAAACTGGTGCCGCCACCAACATCATCTACGGTCTCGCTTTGGGATACCTTTCCACCATCGTCCCAATCATCTCCCTCGCCATTGCTTCTTACCTCTCCCACAAGCTCCTTGGTCTCTTCGGAGTTGCCTTGGCTGCCCTTGGTATGCTTTCAAACTTGGCTGTCGGTCTCGCCATCGACTCTTATGGACCAATTTCTGACAATGCCGGTGGTATTGCCGAAATGTCCGAATTGGGAGAAGAAGTCAGAAACAGAACTGACGCTTTGGATGCCGCTGGTAACACCACTGCTGCCATCGGAAAAGGTTTCGCTATTGGTTCAGCTGCTCTTGTCTCCCTCGCTCTTTACAGCGCCTTCATTACCAGAGCCTCCCAAAAAGACCCTAAACACCCTGACTACATCACTCTCGCCAGCAACGATATTGCTGTCACCGATGGTCTTGTCTTCTCAGGTCTCCTCGTTGGTGCCATGCTTCCATACGCTTTCTCTGCCTTCACCATGAAATCTGTCGGAAAAGCTGCTCTTGATATGGTAAAAAATTTTCCTTCATTAGCAATTTCCTAAATCATTGCTTTAGGTCAAGGAAATTAGAGATCAACTCGAAAAGAACCCTGGCATCAAGACTGGTGAAGTCCTTCCTGATTACAAGAGATGTATTGAAATCTCCACTGTCTCTGCCCTCAGAGAAATGATTGCTCCTGGATGCTTGGTAATTATTTTGAAAAAGGATTTTTTGTACTAAATCTTTCCTTTTCAGGTCATTTTCACTCCTTTGATCACTGGATTCCTCTTGGGTCCTAAGGCTATTGCTGGTCTCTTGCCAGGTGCTCTCGTCTCTGGTGTCCAGATGGCTATCTCATCATCCAACACTGGTGGTGCTTGGGATAACGCCAAGAAATACATCGAAGCCGGCAAGCTCGTCATCAACGACGTCGTCAAGAAGAAAGGCTCCAAAGAGCATGATGCTGCTGTTATTGGTGACACCGTCGGTGATCCATTGAAAGATACCAGCGGACCTTCTCTGAACATTCTCATCAAGCTTTCAGCTATCCTCTCCTTGGTCTTCGTCACCTTCTTCAGAGAAACCGCATTTTTGGCTGGCCCTCTTGGAGAAAAGCCAACCAATGCATAAATTTCATATTGATTCAGTTAGGCTAATAATTCTCTCTCTTTAGTAGTTTTATCTAATCCGTTTTCGTATACATGCAATAAAGGTTTGATTTGCATTTTGAAGAAAGAGAATATATCAGATTATCAAACAAAAAAAATAAATAAAAATGAAATTACAGTCTCTTATCACCTCTTCTAAGCATATTACAAATACAGATTAGGAAGGATTCGAATATACCTGGCAACTCTTGAAAACAAAAATTTCAGTACGCAAAAACTTGAAAATTAAAAAAATACTTAGTGCTAACGGCGGTTCAATAATTATACGCGTAGCGCTGTTCCTAATCTAGTAGCGTTTTGATTGCTACTACTGAGCGAAAGCTTTTTATTTTCATAAGAAAGTTGGTCTACGTTCCTTTTCAATTCTCTAATTTCCTCGAGTAACTCCTTGTGCATTTTCGACCATTCTTCTTTATGTTTAGTAAGTTCTTCCGCCTTCATTTGCAGCTTTTCCGCAAAATATTTCTTTAGGAGGCTATTTTCATTCTCACGAAATGCCAACTGCCTTTTGAGTTCAGCAATCTTTTCATCAGTATCTTGCTTATGGTTTGATTCAGCTTGGAGCTGTTCAAGCTTTCTATAAACATCTTCAAGCTCAAGCTTAAAACTCTTTTCGCGGTCTATAAGCTCTTTCTCTTTTTGTTCGCATTTCTCTTCAGCTTTTGCTATCCTTCCTTGATATATTGTTTCTAACCTTTCCAACATTTCGTCCTTTCCAGCAGAAGCGGCACCCCCTTGGCGGTACTTTAATTTATAATTTTCCTCGGTAAGCCTAGCTACTTCTTGAGTCAATTGTTTGATTTTCAGCTCGTAATGGTTTTCAATAGCGCTCACATGTTCCTTCAGATAAAGCCATTTGTGTTTATAACTTTCCTCTGAACTGTACGCCTGAATTATTCTCTCGTTACTGAGGATTTTTGTCGGAGTTTTATCATAATTATCACCACGAGTTCCAAGTAACGGTTTTGACTTGTTTTCTTTGTCTTTATCTAGACCAAATCGGTCGTCTATCGTTTGGTATTTGCTGTGCATTGGTGTTGATTTATTCGTCTGGTTAAGCTCAGTAGTATCTTCTAGGGTATCAAGAGGTTTTTTACCCGAGATGTGCTGTGAAATTTGAGACAATTCTGATTTTTCAGTAATCAATTTGTTTTTTAAGTCATACAGCATCTTTTCTTGAGAATCAATATTTTTCTGAAGATCTGCAACTCGAGAATGCAGGTTTTCATTCGCGCTCTGGGCTCTTTTGGGCTTTGTCGAATCCTTTTTCTTTGTTTTTGGTTTTTGAGAGTCATATGTTCTGGTTTTTGAGATTTTTGCATTTGAGACATTTGTCGGCGTGTGTCCTACATATCTCTCGTAAGTTCTTTGCAAAGATTCTTGAAACTTTTTCTTTGATAGGCCTTTTGAAGGGTTGCCTGTTGATTTCACTGCACCCTTTTTTTTAGTCTTTGCTAATGGCTGACTCGAAAACGAATCTCTGTTTGTTGATTTAAAAGTGCTGCGGTTCTGATTCGTGCTTGCTCGACTATAATACGTGTGATTTTGAGGAGACAGTTCTCGACGATATATTGTTCTACTGTTCATAATATTTATTTAAATATCTAAACAGTTTAAAATTTCAAATCCTCACAGCATCCAATCTGTCGATGTTTTTCACTCAAAATTGTTCAGCAATACAACCATAACTTTTTCTTCTCTGGGCTAGGAATTATGAATCTTCAAGTTATTTCCTCATCACCTGATCACGCTCACAGTTATTTCAAATATTATCGCGCATGTCTGTTCAATGAGAAATCATATAATTCAAGAGAGGTCATAAACTCTTCGAATAAATGGGTAGATATGAGCCGGGCAGTAAATTGGAAAATGCTGCCGATAAAAGATCCATGGGTTGGGCTGGTGGTATTACATATTAAAATTTTCTGGGGCTTGAACTTGGGCGTATTTCTGTTAATTTTAATCTCGAAATAAATAAAAAAATTTGGAGTAGCGGGGCATCGATCCCCGTGCCTGTCGCATGCTAAGCGACCGCTCTACCATTTGAGCTACTACCCCATCTGAAATCTCTTAAGGTATACTGGAATATAATACTTGTTGATTCGGGTTAGTAAAACACGGCCTTTGGAATTCTATCCACTCTTCTCCTCAAAATCAATAATTACTTTTGTTTCTGTATTTCAAACCTAACTCCATTCAAATTATACAAACAGTGCAACATTATTCCCTTTTCTGAGATTGAATTCACAAAAATTTCTGGTAACTCTTTGAAATGATTTCCTATTTCTCAGTTCAAGTTAACAATCTGTCATATTGTTCAATCTGTTAAACAAATCTTACCGAAGATCACGCATTTTTGCAATAAATTCACTACAGACCTATGACTTTGATAGAGTTTCTCGTGATTGATAGAGACAAGAAACGACAATTCAAGCCCACAAACCTAAACCAAATTTCTTCCGGCCTCTATCAACAGATCACTCTATAAAAATAGCTTTTGAAACACTATTTCTAACTATGTCCTTCTGACAATCGCATAAGTTGGGCCCTCCGGTATTTGATCTAAGAATCTTCTTATATTCTATTAAGATCTCTTGTTGAGCAACAGCCAAAAAATAAAACCCTACACAAAGCTTATGGACTTTCCCAAAGGCAAACTGCAATGAAACTCTCCCAACAGACATTAACAGTAACTCAACTTTCAATAACGACTTATTATTGAGAGCTCATGTCTGCGTTAACAAGCTCACAAAAACGATCAATGAGTTTAAAACAAATCCTAATAGAAGAGTTAATCTTTAATTGCGAACATAAATAGAAAATCAATAAAACAAGCACATCTTGCAACCATTGCCAAAAATGTATAAAAAGATTGCCGAAGAGTATTTTTTTTCATACGCCTTCTGCCCTCATACTGAATTCCACCTTCTAGAGACGAATTTTTACAGTATCGCTCAACCTACCAGCCTAAATTACCAAAAGTATTACGATCAGCTGATCTCGAGGTTCATACCAAAGAATTCGAGACACCTGGTAAAGGGATTTTATCAAATATCACTAATAACAACATGATTGTAGAGGAAACGAAGAAGCTTTTCCCATCCCTATCAAAGCAGGGAATCAACTATGTCACATTTACAGAAAAAGAATCCATTAAAGGAGAAATTAAGCCAGCACTGAGAGTAAATTTGTTCTAAAGTGCCTTCAATCAATCAAAACATATGCAATATAAAGATTGGTGTTGTCTTATCGGGTGGTCAAGCTGCAGGCGGTCATAACGTTATTTCTGGAATTTATGACTACATCAAGAGAAAGCATCCAAATAGTCAGCTATTCGGATTCTTGGGTGGACCTGCAGGTGTTTATAACGGAAAATACATCGAACTGAAGGAGCATGCTATTAACTATTTCAGAAATCGTGGTGGTTTCGATATAATCTGTAAGTTCTTTTACTTTGAATACAATTTCTTACTATTATTTTTTTTTTCAACACATCAGCTTCCGGCAGAAACAAGATCGAGACTCCAGAGCAATTTTCGAATTCTCAAAAACACTGCGAAGCACTCAAGCTCGATGGTTTGGTTATTATTGGAGGAGATGATTCCAATACCAACGCTTGTTTGCTTGCAGAGTATTTCTTAGCAAATAATTGCCCTACAAAAGTTTTAGAATATATTGTTTGCTAATAATAACTAATATTTCCCACATCAGGTCATCGGCTGCCCCAAAACGATCGATGCTGACCTCAAAAACGAGTTTATTGAAGTTTCATTTGGATTTGATACTGCCTGCAAGACCTACGCCGAAAGCATTGGAAATATTATGATCGACACTATTTCCTCGAAAAAATATTACCACTTCGTCAGATTGATGGGAAGATCAGCCTCCCATCTCACCCTTGAATGTGCATTGTTAACACGACCCACAATTGCTATTATCGGCGGTAATTCACTTCTTTTCTCATAACACAAAAATTTTTAACTTCGATAATCGTTTAGAGGAAGTAGAAGCGAAGAAAAAGAAACTGCATGATATCGTTAACGAGATGGCTGACATCATTGTGAAAAGGCAAGAACTCAATAAAGGCTACGGAGTTGTTCTGGTTGCTGAAGGACTCATCGAATTCATTAAAGAGATCAATGACTTGATCAAGGAGATCAACGAGATCTTTTCGAAGATTGATAACAAACCGACCGAAGCTGATAAACTTTTTGACCTTGTCTGCAGCCAGCTCACTCCTGAAGGCCAGGAGCTCTTCCTTTTCTTCCCAAGACTTATCGCAGAGCAACTTTTGATCGATCGTGATCCTCACGGAAATGCGCAGATCGGAAAGATTGATACCGAAAAGCTGCTAGTTTCTTTACTGAAGACCGAACTTGCAAACCGCAAGGCTGCTGGCAAATTCAAAGGCGAATTTTTGGCCATAACCCATTTCTTGGGATATGAAGGAAGAAGCGCCTTCCCTACACTATTCGATAGCGATTACTGCTATTCTTTGGGAGTGAATGCCGCGGCTCTGGTGGACAGAGGCTCCACGGGTTTGATGAGTGTAATCCGACATCTTGATAAAGAGCCTGAAGAATGGTTGGCAGGCGGTTGCCCCTTGGTTCCAATGATGACTGTTGAGCGAAGAAAAGGAAAGGATGTCCCTGTCATCAAGAAAGCTCTCGTCGAGCTTGATGGTCGCTTGTTTAAGATCTTCGAGAAAGAACGTGAAAAATGGGCTATCGCAAATCACTTCCAGGCACCTGGTCCTATCCAATTCGAGTTTAAGTCTAGATGCCCTTATATTGTAAAGCCACCCACGGACGAAGAGCTCACATTCAAGGAAGCCACCTCATTCAAAGCACCAAATCGCCCTTATTCGAAAGTGTATCCGACAGAAAATTTGAACCCACTCGCTTACGCTCGAGCTAAGACTAAGCCTCAACTAACTGCTGCCCTGCACGAAAACAATTACGAAGTTATTTTCAGCGACCCTCTCAAATATACCTCTGCTGATACTAAGAAGATCGCTGAAAACTGCTATTCTGGATTGACAAAGGAGTCACCAATTCTTCACAGTGTTGAAATCGTTGAGAAATCTAGTGTGAAATGCTCAAAAGAATCAATTGTTAAGCTCCAAAACACTTCTCCTAAGATTGGTGTGGCTTTCTGTGGAAAGGAATTCCCTGGTGCCCATAATATTCTCTCTGGATTAATGGAGTTCGCAGTTAGGACTAAAAGCGAATTAATTGGCTTCCTCGGAGGAACTAAAGGCCTAATTGAAGGAGTATTCACGGAAATAACTCCTGAATCACTCGAATTGTATGTGAATCAAGGTGGACTTCATTATCTCGGAAGAAGTACAGACAACGAATGGACTGCGCAAGAAATCGATGAAGTCCTAAAAACCTGCAATAAGCTCTCGTTGGACGGTCTTGTCCTCGTTGGAGGGCCCAATGCTTACACTGATGCTGTGAGACTTTCTAATCTCCTTCTTAACCAGGAGGCGAAAACCAGAGTGATAACTATTCCTGGCAACGCTGAATGCACCATTGGGCATCCCTTGATGGAAGCTAATGTCGGATTCGATAGTGCTAGCAAGCTCTTCTCGCAATTGATTGGAAACAATATGAAAGATGCAGCTTCTGCGGTGAAGTTGTGGTACTTCATGAGAATATTGGGAAAAACTTCCTCACGTTTAATCATGGAAGTTGCGCTCCGAACGCAACCACATATGGTCCTTGTCAGCGAAGAGCTTGCTCAAGACGGAAAAGATTTCAATGATGTCATTATGGATATTTGTGATCTTATCTGCGAGCGTGCTGAGCTAGTAATTTAGTGACAAAATGTTACATTGAATAATGAAAATTCTTAGGGCAAAAATTATGGAATGGTGCTTATTCCTGAGAGCTTGTTGCTTATTCTTCCTCACTGCAGAGCAGTGGTTGAGGAATTAGATGAGCTTTTTGTTCAGGCAAAAACCAAGGTAAAAACGAATTGCCTTTCTTGTACTACAATTTATAAATTTGTTTACAGGAGGAAAGAATCGAACTTCAAACAAATTTGTTAAAGAACCCTGAGTTCGTGAACAAAAAATTATCATCATGGGCTGCAACGACCTTCTTGTCATTCCCAGAGTTTACAAAAGAACAGTTTGTTCTCGACAGAGAATGGCATGGAAAGCTTAAATTGGCTCGTGTTGAGACTGAGAGACTGATTTCATATCTCGTCGGCGTGGAATTAGCAAAAAGAAAAGCTCAGAAAAAATATAAGGGCACTTTGGGAACCATGAATAACTACTTTGGCTATGAGGGACGCGGTTCGATTCCTTCAATCTTTGATGCGAATCTTGCCCATAACTACGGTTTCATCGCTGGAGTAAGCTGTTTGATGAAAGAAGACTAACTAATGTATCATTTTAGGTCTTAATTCAGCGTGGACTCACTGGATACAGTGTAACTGCCAGAAGGCTTGTTGATGACGTTAAAGATTGGAAAGTGGGAGCGATTCCATTGCTTGCCATGCTTGAGGCTAGAGCCAAGTAAACAGGCAAAACAAATCATCTAATATTTTTAATTAGGTGCGGATTGGGAGAAAGCAAAGCGGTTGTCCCACCATATGCAATTGATTTGAAAGAATAGTAAATTTTTCAGATGTTTAGTATTAGAAAGATAATTAATTTTTATAGTCCTTTCCTTGAGATTAAAAAAAGAAGAAACTATTGGCGTACTCACGAAGCATTCGTAAATCCAGGGCCCGTCCAATTCTTCGGAAGCTTGGCGGACAAGCGTACGAAAACTCTGACTCTTATATCAGAAAGCCATCCATCGGAGGTCAAGAAGATTCAGGAGCTCACAGAATCTATCAGAAACCGATGCAAGTGAGTTCATTTTGTTGATACAATTCAGCTAAATTTTTGGGATTAGGAATGGAATGCCTCAGGATACCCTTAAACTTGCAATTATGAACCTTCAGAATCTAGAAAATATGTTAGATCTGATCGCAGCAAACAAGTTAGATTAGAGTTGTGTATTATTGTTTCCATCTATTAATGGTGTTGAAAAAATTATATCTAAGTTCCGCATATAAAACTGGAGTTCAGTAGATAATGTCGAAAGAACATGCTATTTAAAACCACGTTTTTACTCGAAGAACATTTAAGGAGAAATAACTTCAAGATTCAGAATTAAAGCTCCATCGTAGATTCGATTGACTCAACTTTAGCGTCTGCTCTGCAGACTTAAGTCTTTATATGAAATCTATACATGCGTGGCTTAATTTGATAGTTAAAGCAACCACCGACCGATTAGAATTAGATCCGGAATAAATTTAAAGTTTTGATAAATAAACGGTAAAAAGCGCCTTTCTTAACAAAAGATGAGTTTCTACAGTTCACCAACTACGAGATATCAGGACCTCACTTCAAGGAAATCACTCGACGGGTTAAAGCTGTCTAACGCGTCTTACACAAGGCCTGCATTAGAACGTATTCCACAAAGCAGTCCAGGCAACATTTACTCAACTGTATCTCCTCGAATAAATTCATCTCTATCCCCTTCATCGCTCTACCAAAATAGAGGAGGTTTGGAGTTCGACCCTAAATCATCACAACTATCAACGAAAACGGATTTCGAAAGAGTCACAAACATCAATATTTTGTTAAACAAAGAAAACGAGTCGTTACGCGATGAAGTTTATAGGCTCAAAACTTCAACTATTGGCACTCAATCGAGAGTTCCAGAATTGGAGAATCAAATTATGAGGTTGACCTCACGATTGAGAGAATATGAGGAGAGCCTGAGATTAAAAGATAAACAATTGGAAGAAAAAGACCGAAAGATCTTCGAACTGAGACGTCAACTTGATAGCTTCGACTCCATGGACCGCTCTAATATTCAACTCGTCTCCAGTAACAAGAACTTGCTCTCAGAAGTTGATAAATTATACGCAATCCTTCGCCACACGACTAAAGAATTCGATAACATCAAGTCTGACAATGAGCGATTGCTCACTCTGCCTTCTCTTGTTAGAGAGCTAACAAATCACATTGAACTTCTCGATTTAGAAATCGCTGAGAAGAGTAAAGTTAATCAATCACAAAGAGCAAAAATCGATGATCTTTCTGTGAGAGTTGAAGAGTTACAGAAAGAAAATGAAAAAATAGTCAGAACCATAGGAATGTATGAGAAAGAAGCGGATTTATTGAAAGCGAGGTTGAATGTCGAAGAGAAGCGGCATGATGAAGTTGTCGATGAGCTCAGAAGAGAGTTAGCCGTTCGGCAGAAAATAGCTGGTGAAGAAGCCAGAAATGAAATAATGCAAGGCGTTGTCGAAGAAAGAGACACCATGGAGGCTCGTGTGGTTGAGATGAGTCGAAAAGTTAAAGATTACGAAGGGAAAATCTTAGTGTTGTCTGCAGAGATAGAACGACTGAATGACAGCTTGGCCGATAAGATAGAGCTGCTAAATGAGAAGATTTCAGAGAACGAAGATTTAAGAAAGGAACTGATGAATCTTCAAAGAGAAATTGAAGAACTCCAAATCGCGAGAGAAGCCAGTAATAGAATAGAAGTGGAAAATGCGCGAAGTTCGCTTTCTGCTACTCATATTAACGAGAAAAAAGCCCTCGAGGATGAGATTCGTAGACTTAAATTAGAGCTTTCGGAAATCGACAGAATGAAAAAAGCTGTCGATGCAAAAGACAAAGAGATTAATGACTTGAATAAAATGATTCAAGAAATCGATGAAAAGAATGAGAAAAGGGTCGAAGAGGTTCATCAGCATTGGGAAGTCAAGACCAAGTTGGCCTTAGAGCGCGAGATTAGAGAGTTAGGAACGAAATTTGTCCAAGAGAAATCAGAACTCGAGCATGAGCTGAAGAATGCTAAACTTATCAACCAAAATCTCGAGGAAAAACTAGACTTGCAGAATGAAGAGATCAAAAGGCTCTCTGGTTGGAACGAGAGCAAAAGCCAAGAGATAATAAATCTTAGAGAGGAAAACACCAAGAAGGAAATAGCTTATCAAAAGGAATTATCAGAATTGAAAAAAGGTTACCAAGAAGAAATCAGAAAAGAGTTTGATCAGGCTGGAGGTCGCCTTCATCAAGAAACGAACAAAGAAATAGAGCGGTTGCAGAAGAAGAACGATAACTTGGAATCAAGAGTGTTAGCTCTAACTGATGAGCTTTCAAAGCTAGCAAACACCAACGAAGATCAAAATGCTGAGTTGGAACAACTGCGCCTCAAATTGCGAGGGGTCGAGCAGAGACATGAAACTGAACTGAAAGAGCTTCGCGCAAATCTTGAATTAGAGAGTAAGTTAAAAACAGAGCGAGAGTTGAGTGAGATACGAGCCTCAGCTGAGAAGGAAATCACCGCATTGGATAGCAAATATCGAGCAGCCGAGCAAGCGAAAAGAACCTTGGAGGCGAAGTATGAGTTTTTAGAAGAAGACAGGAGCAAGCTTTCGGAAGAACTCAACAGCGTACATAAGCAGCTTTTCGATCTGAGGCAAAAGCAGCGGGAGTTAGAGAATTCAAAGAGTGATGAATTAGATGAGCTAAGGAAACAATTTGAGTCGTATAGGCAAGCTGGAGCTGAACTTGATCAATATCGCGGAAAATATGAGGTTCTTTTCAATGACATGAATTTTTATAAGGAAAAAGCAAATGAAATCGAAGCAGTCAAAAACGCAGAGATCCAAAATCTGAAAAAAGAGCTAATTGAATTGGAAAACCGTGCTTATAAACAAAAAAGGGAACTTCAAGACCAATTAGAAGAAGAGCGTCGAGTTGTGCTAGATTATAAAGAGTTGCAAATTAAATTTGGAAATGAAAAAGCGGCGTATGAAAATAAAATTCGTCAGTTAAGGAATGTCAACGAAAATGGAAAGCAAGAGATGGAGAAGCTCTATGACCTATTAAACCACAGAAAGAAAGAACATGAGTCATATGTGAAACAAAATGAAGAACTCAGAAAGCAAGTGGAAAAATTACAGAAGCAGCTGAAGTCATTTGAAGGGACAGGTGATCGAGAATGGCAAAGAGCTGAAGAGCTACGCGAGAAAATAGAAGAATTAGAAAAGGAAAATGCGTTTTTCAAAGAGCAAACTGATTTGTATGCGGAGCAATTGCAAATTAAAAAAGAGGAGCTTCAAGATAGGATCCAAGAAATTGAGAATCTTAAGCACGTTTACGAAATTTCAATTCAGAAAATGGGAGCTGAATTTTCATAGATTAATTTGTTGAATAGTAATACATACAGATTACGATCTTTTGTAGATTCTCATTCAATGCCGTTCATGATATTACATTAATATTATACAATTTTAACAAAGATCTTACTTTAACCTCAGCAGAAAAAAAAATGTTGAAACTTTAAATGAAACCTAAGTATATATGCTAAGATATATGAGTGTCTGCGCCCTCAGCGATGATAAGAGAGAAATCACTGAATAGTAAAGCACTTTTTCAAAAAGCATTTCAGTAATAGGGATAATACCTTCTCATCAACATGATCATCGCCGCCATCTATCCTCTCATTCTTAACAATGAACAAGAGAATTAGTAGTCCATTATTAATCAGCCGCAGTCAAGTAATGAAATTAAATTAATGTCTTGTCTTGTCTCACAAAGTAAA
>ENA-UOTX01001500-UOTX01001500.1-compost-metagenome-genome-assembly--contig:-NODE-1500-length-17038-cov-3.595720_pt1 | contig 17038 bp, 12 predicted proteins | sample MGYA00238143_ERZ746982 | MGnify/ENA primary metagenome ERZ746982 (study PRJEB28758, sample SAMN06268862) | compost metagenome | isolation source: single cell | place: USA: California, Emeryville, Joint... | reverse complement strand
AAAGGGAATGTCAATCGATGAGAAAGAACTTATGATTCAGAAGCTACTAATGAACCAGATTACCGACGAAATCCATCAACATGACCTGAATCACCAGGAGAGAAAGCAACAACACAAAAGACTAACGGCTAAAGCACGATCTACTACTCCTAACGACAGGAGATCTTTCTTTGACCGGATTCAGTCCCCTTCAAAGCACGAAAATCTCAAGGATAGAATCCTCGATGAAATAATCGATCAAAACATTGCTAAGAGAGAGATTTGTCATTGTGCACCAAAGTCACCTGCGCGTAAGATTCGTAATAAGCGAGTGTTCGTGACACCTGAAAAGCCGATCGAAATCACTGAGTTTGATGATAAAAAACTCAGATATCGAAACAATGACAAAGGCATTGGCCTTGAGGATTTGTCTGAGAGGCTAGAATTTAATAAATGGTTCGAAAACAATGTTCAGAATGTAATCGTCAGCGGAGTTCAAGCTTTTGAGGATAGATACACAACTACGCTTCTTAATCCCAATGAGAAGAATAAGGGCTATAAATCGGACTACTTCGCGCAGGCTCGAGCCAGTAGGGCTCTTTCCCCAACCTCTGAAATAGGAGAAATCCCAAGAGGCTTTTTCAGTAAGAAGCTGTATGGCAAAGAGTTAGATCGCCAATTTCGAAGATGGCAAAGAGGTTGAAGGTCTTTTGGGCTGTATTTTGGGTGTCGATTGAGTTTCTTGGGGTGGTAGCTGATTCCTTGCTGAAAACGGGATCTGAGCGTACGACTGATGTGCTGTTCTATCAGTATAAGCGGTTGAAGCCTTGCTGGAAGGTCTGTTGGTTTTTAATTCCAAGCTAATCGTTTGTGCTTTCATGCCTCCAGACATCGAGCCTTTTGCTCGAAGCAGTCGACTGGAACCTGGGTTTGGCGTTGATGATCGAATAAGAGGGCCTCTTTCCGTGTTTGGTCGATCGATGGCCGAAAAATCAGTGTCGAAGAGTTTCTCTGTGGGAATCGTTTGGCTTTTTTTGTTGTTGAAGGAGAATTCATCTCTTTTTTCAGGAGTTTTGTCGAGTGTTTTATGTATAGACGTCGCTGAGGTGGTAGATTGCTTCCGAGAAGATGAAGGACGGGTAAGGGTTTTGGTATTTGATTTCTGATATGAGGTTTCAAGCAGAAACTGCTTCGGCGTAGTGATCAAAGGAGTCTCCGTGGAGAATGAAGAGTTCTTAGCGGTGGTTTCAGAAAGTACTTTATTCATTAAAAGTTAAAGAATAAAATCTATTAATTTGAGTGAGCGAATGAATCTGCTATATATTGGAGTGTCTTACCGAACTCGCTCTTGTAGTATATGAGAGGTTATTTGATGAGAAGTTGTATGCTGATAGGAGATAACGGGTTAGAGAATAGAATTCCATCAAGGAAAAAGAAAATACACCCAGGAAAGCATACAAGAGGTTGATTGAATTTTTTTGGTATGATTATCAGTCTTAAATAAATCGATTGCTCAAACTTGTATTATTACATCGCTGGCAAACATGATAGTGTTGGTGGATTTTATGGGGTTCTACTTTCCTACTTTCATTGCTTTGCTTTATTGAGATGTAAAATTATTATTTAGTCGAATTCCCATGACTTACATTGATTTCATTCTCAAACTGCAAAGAAAAAGATATAGAACAAGTTGAATATCTAACTGGTTTATGTCAACGTTATTTATATCTAGTTTTTCAAAACATAATCCAGATCTTTTACAACAAGAAAAAAAAAGTTTCACTCTAATATGAAGTTTTTATTTTTTGTTGTTGTTCCACCAAATATAGATTTCAAAAATGGATCTTGAGCCTGCTTCTATTCTTGGAAAAGCTGTTTGAACAACAAAAAAATTAGTGGCTTTATTATCTCTGCATTTTATTCCTCTTATTTCTTTGAAGAAATTTATTTATACAAGGCAACAATGCTTCCTGAACCTTCTCGCCTTAAATCCTGCTTGGAAGTTTATCAATTTGTTATAGACTCTTGTTTCAGACTTGGAGCATAATTTCGAGACTTATCAACCCTAATTTAATAGAATACACATAAAATTGGAAGGTTCATTTTGTAAAAATGAGCAGATTCTGTCAAGTTTCAACTAGTATCCTTTAGGAAAAGCAAAACTTGTTCATTAATATAATTTTCTTAAAAATAATGCGATCAAATTCAGACCTCCTTGATTGATAATCAAGAGTTAACAGAGCGCTTCAAACTCCTGAAAAAAATTAAAATTTTGCTAGAAACCTTGAAAGTTAGCATCCTGGATAGAATTAACCTTGGTCTTCACATGAAAGTGGTCTACTAGCCCCAATATCATCTATTCATTTCGAAGATAAGGATAGGGAGCACTGTATGCAGTATAGATAACTTACACAGCACATTCTCATTCTGGTTAGGAGTTCAAAACCATATACCTATCAGTCTCAAAGTGTCCAAGCTTTGAGTGTAATTCGATAGATGTTGGAAATGCCATGAGCACAATCCTTATGCGAAGAGCCTTTTTTTCCTGCGAAATTTTATTAAATCCAATGTTCTGGGTTTATGAGTCAGTACAACTAATCTACGATGAACTATTATCATGAAAGAAATGTTTAAGAAACTGAAAAACTTATCTTTACTGATTGTACAGTTCATGGGAAAATGGAATTTTGTGTTTTTGATTATTTTAATTAAATTATTTTTAGAATATCCATTATGAATATTGGAATTTTATGCTTCGATATTTTATCGAAATTTTTACAAATTCCTTGGTTTTAAACAGATGTTCCGTTCTTTTAAAAAGAGCTTAGTTGCGATAATTGCTCTGGGTTAATACCAGCTATTTCCAACTCAGCCTCCACCACCTCGATTCTTCCACCGATTTTGTGCAGGAAGGAGATATTCCCACTCGATGATAACAAGGAAAATTCTGGAACTTACCAAAATGCGATTTGCGAGCGAAAAGTTGAACTTACTATGCAGATGCCAGTTCAATTGGCTTCTAATACAATCCTTAGCCTCCTTATAAATGTATATCTTGGCATTAATGTTATTTTCAAAGAATGGAAGATCCCGAACTTCTTCAATCTTGTTATTATCTTTAACCGATATACTCCCAGCTCGCTTGCTGTTTTAGACAAGGATCTTGATACTCTGACTATAAGCAAATGTGTTGTCATTAGTATATAATTATGAGACGTTGATTTAAATAGTGTTTAAATGCTAACAACACAAATAAAAGAAAATTAACTTATTTCCTGCTTAGAAAGAGCACTCTACCAATGTATAACAATACAAGAATATTGATTTAATTCTGAAATTAGTTATCATTTAATTACTTCATGATTCTAATTTATTCGCTTATTTAATTAATCAAATCAAAATGAGTCCTTGTTGTTCTACGTGATCTAATTTCGAAAAATCTGAGGATTCTAGACCGATTTTCACTTTTTTAAACATTCTTATTTTAATCGAATTTGGAGGATCAACCCCCTCGGTTTCAGACCTCTGATAATTATATTTAATAAAAAATATTACCCAGCTCATTTCAACATTCTTTTTTTCCAAGGTAGCATGAATTTCAAGTCTCTGTTTCCAGAGGCAGATCTCACCTCTGCACTCATCTCAGCATCGCTGTTATATCAATCGCAAAATACAATTCCACTCATCAACAACTTAGGAGGTCTTTATAAAAACCCTCCTCTACAAAGCTACCAAAATCCTCTTTCTCAACTCCTTCAACAGCCCTTCCCCATGAACCAATTGAAAATTCCTGCAACTATGATCGCGAATGATCCATTACCTTTGGATCCTCTGAGGAGTCTCAACCCTTTGCTTTCGAACCAATTCCTGAATTCTTACCACCTGCCTCAGCTGAACCAAGCTAACCTTGCCGCTAACTATCATAATGGCCTTAACGGAGTGCAGAGAACATTCCAAGATCCTCAATTGGTTCCACAAGCTACTGCGAAAATGCTTTCAAACCTCTTAGAAAAATACAAGCAGCCAACGCCAACTGAGACGCTGTTTCCCAGTAACACCTCTTCCCAGCTAACACCTACAGCCACTACAAGAAAGGCACTGAGCACGCAGCCCACTAACACTCTTATTAAATTAAGCACCAAGAGACCAAGAAGAAAAGCGAATGAAATCGAGAGAACACATAAATGTCCAATGCAAGGCTGTGAAAAAAGCTATGGGTAAATTATTTTTTTCCTTATTCTTTCTAACTCAAATTTCAACACAGCTCTGAGGCTTCAATGCTCCAGCACTTCCGATTGAAGCACCCAGAATTCAACCAAGGCGTTCCAACTACCACAGAGCCAAATCAGAAAGAAGGCAGAGATGCCAGAAGTGAACAACTCTCAGTGTCTGCTCAACCAGAAAAAAGCAAAAACGTTTCTGACGACAAGGAAAACTTGCCTTCAGCCAATTAGTCACTGCGTCAAGTTAGCTATATCTACTTTGTAATCATAGTGTTATTTTCATTTTTTGGGTCTAAACTAACATCGATCCAAATATTTTATCACCTATTCTTGATTATTTTTTTGTTGAGATTTATTATCACGACGATGATTTAGTAGTCTTAAACAATGCGTCTATGCACTTTCGCAATATTAAAGACAACCAGAAATGGAAAAAATGGAGTTCTTATTTGTTTTGATTGAGTTCGCGGAGTAATTTAGACAAATGATCCAATGGGTCGTAAGCGTTTCTCAGTAACTGCGACCTCTCATTCGCAGATTTGCCTCTCATTTTCTTTTCTGGAGAATCTTCAAAGGCTTCTTCCTTTTCTTCTGCAATTTGTTCCTATGCGCATATTTTAGCATGAAGCATCAATGGAAAAGTAAATTCATTACAAGAGGTGCTCCTTCATCAGGCCCTCTTTCAATTATCTCGTTGTGATCGGGAATGTCTTTTGCAAATTGCTGTGAGAGACTTTTCTGCTCTTCTCCTTCAAATGGTTCCATCTCATCGAAGATGTCTTCGTCACCGGAAGATTCATAATCAGAACCTAGTACACCGAAATTTGTTATCAATTGAGTAAATCTGCTATGAGACCGAGCTCTTGTCGAAGTTTTTCCTTTTCTATCCTTTTCTGCTCAAGTTTATCTTGGATACGCTGCTGTTTGAGCCTTTCTTGGTGATTTTGAACCTCGTTGCTTGAAATAATATGGTCTATTAACTGTTGTTGGTGAGATTGTGGGAATGAAGGGGATTTTGGACTTTATCTAAGGCTTTTTCCAGCGTGGGATAGAGGTTTTGTCTTAAAAACTCGATTTGTTTGTACTTCTTGAGATCGTAGTCGTAAATTATGGACATTTTTGCTTGACTTCGATTGAATAAAAATTTGAAACTAACTATATTTATTGGAGTTAATAGGTAAAAACTTGCAGGGCAGTTAATGAAGTTTTACGACTTTTATTGTCGCGAGCAATTAATTCTTTCTATTGTCTATTTTAGAGCATCAATTCTGAGTTTCGTGTGCGTTCACATGCATCATTTAATGATTCCCAATGTTAAACTTGATTCTTGGAGTTGTGATTTATAAGAAAAATTACTTCATTTAACTTAACGCAGAAAGAAATAAGATATGCCACTAAGCGAAGCCGCCAGTTTTCAAACGAATTTATCAAAAGTAATTAGAGTCATACATCAAATAATTCAGAATGCACATCTGTTTTCAGTGTTTACTGAAATCGCCTTTTAAGCAAGAAACGCATTATTTTGATACGAAATTAAACACGGAAAAGGAAAAACCTTCATGAGTCATTAAAGCTGCTAAACTCTTTGACTTCGATACAACGCTATTGTGTCGATAACGTCTGCTTGATACTAAAAGAGTTTCTCAGCAGAGCTTTATTTTCTACCATATTTTTCTCTAGTATTCTTTTCTGAAATTTAGTATCGTGTCCCTTCGCCATGCGATTTGAATAAATTGCGATTGTTTTTTCTGGTGAAGAGTGAGAAGTGATCACCGGCAAGTGATTCGTGTTCGAATTAGCAATCACCGGAGACTTTAGTTCAGCTCCTTCGAGAGTTTCTACTTTAGAATCTCCCTGCAACTCCAACGAGTGTTTAAACCGCTTTTTGCTATCACCACGAGAAATCGAAGAGTTCAATCGCGATCGCGACGAACTCATTAAATTAATTCTTTGGTCTCTACTTTTGACCAGTCGGGAAAGTCGAGTATCTTCTCTCTCATTTTCTTTTTGTAACAGCTTTATCGTCATCTCTTGAGAGCTGGTTCCAAGAATTTTCCTTCCTGGACTATGAGAAATTGACTTCGATATCGGCTGCCTTGGTCTTAGCAGCGAACTGGTGATGAAATAAACTTTTTTGATATCTTCATCTCTATTAATATTCAAAACCACTGGTGGCAATGGCTCATCTTTATTTTCTTCAGCCGCAGTTTCAGTGGTCTCTGCTTTCTTTTCTAAAGATATGCTCTGAAGTCGTTGTCCAGGAGGAATCTCGCCTCTGGTCCTCTTTGGAGTGAAAAGGTTTTTTAAAATTCGTTTGGGATCGGAATGGCCTTGCTTTGATACATCTTTTGGCAGCGGATCTGAGGCGGTCTGTGAGAAACCAATAGAAGTTTTAAGCAAATTCCTTGGTTTTTCAGAATGCGTTGCAGTAATATGGTGTCTTGAATGTTTCTTATGAACAGGAGACTCAAGCATTGAACTGATAAGAGAAAATGTCATTCCAGACGCCTTGTTGGAGGATTTCGCTCTATGTGACTCCTTGATTTTCGGCGATTCCTCAAACCTTTCCTGCAAAATATCGAACAAACCCTCTCCCTTTAAATTCGAAGGAAGCTCTTTCTTCTGTGACAACTGCTCTTGCAATTGATTATACAAATTGTTCGTAGGTGGATGACCCGTCTGATTTTGAGAAATGGAATTTTTCAGTTTGATTGGAGAATTCTCCTTAGACAGCTTCCTTTCCTCATTTCTGCTTTGCGGTTTGTCAGCTTCGCCCTGTCCATCTTGAGACTTGACAATCCGATCTGGAAGTTTTTCAGTGAGTGCCAGGTTCACGAGCTCTCGGACCCTCATATTGCTGTTCGACGGGCTCTGGAGAGGAGTGCCATCAAACACAAGTGACAAGCGTTTGCTGCTCTTAGATCCATCATCTTTCCCATTATTTTCCTGTAATTTATCCGAATCAGTCTCTTCTGAAAAGAAACTGCTGCGACCGGTTTGATTTCTTTTCGAACGGAGCGGACTTACTGAAGAGTTAATATTTACATGCAAACTTTGAAATAGCCCTCTTCCGTTCTTCATAGTAGATTTATAAGATGATCCCCTTATAAGCTGGAAACTGCCTCGACGATCCTCACCCAAAATGCTGTGCTTAGGTGTTTGAGTACGTGTGTTATTGTTGCTTTTAGAGTTTTCGGGTTTGGAAGTTTCAACCTGAATATGAGCAGTTCTTAGCTCAAGGTCAGAGATTCCTCCGCACTGCAAACACTCGCAGGATTTTCTACGAGCAGTGGTCGCAAACGCCTTCATTCCGGGCCTAGAGTCTCGTGGAGAGACCTTTCTTGATGCGCGTTTTGAAGGTGATGAGGCGAATTTCATTAGCATTCTAATTCGGTCGTTTTCTTCTGCTTCTAGCACCTCCCAGAGAGAGACGACGGGAGGCTGGTCCCAGCTGGTATTGAGAAGTTGTTGGACAAGTACTTGACCCGTCGCTGACATTGTTAGGTGAGTAACTGTTGGAATAGGGACAAAAGCAATACTTTTGTGGGATTTATTGAGGGGAATTTCTATAGGAATTTCAGCTTTTCTCCTCATCGAAGGGGATAAACTCCCTAAACTTTGGATTGGCAATATACTTTTCCTTGGGCTACTGCCACTTCTTGAAAGCCATGTGACATGCCTCTTATGTTCGTCCGATTGCGATTGTTTTCTCTTGGTACTTAAGATTTCTTGCGTTTCTGCCATTTCTTAAAACAATCATTTGAATATATGGGTTTATCAGTATTAGTCACTTTTTCGCAGTTCTTTTTCGACAGCTGCAGGTGTTGTGAAGTTTTTTCGCTTTTTCGTGGTTTCAATTTTATGCTTTATGATCGCCCTGTTTTTAACGCCTAATGGCGAGAGGATGTCTTTGCTAATCAAGTGCCAATTTTCTCCTAATTGGCTTTTTTTTCTCAGTTGAGAAAAAATATCAGTTTGTTTTTCGAAACTAAACACGGGCATGGCTAAGATATCTGGATCATGCGCCTTTGAACAAGAATTATTGAGATGAATGTTAGATAGTATGTACATCCATGTAATTCACTCGAAATTGAGCCTTTTCTACTGGCGTGGTCGGTAAATCGGAGTGTTCATCATTGTGTTCTTCCTGAGATATGGTTTATTTTTCAGAAATGCAATGATGAGTTACCGCCTGGGAGTCGATTTCATCTGGCAGTGTTTTATGCAGACTCAGTCTGTATGCCATTTTCTGGTGTGTATGAGATAATTAGTTATAGTTTTATTCTAAGTTTATTTTGTCGTAATCTTATTATTTTAAAAGATGAATCAATAATTGTGATCTGTGTACCGAATGATTTTTCTAAGCCGAATGAAAATCAATTAGATCGTGCAGCAAGTTGATGCGATTGGAAACCCTTCGAACGTCTCAAAAAATATAGCTTTAACAAATTCGAATGAAATAATCTTTGCGAACAATGGATGTGAATAGTGCTTAGTACCTCTAATTAAATCAAGTTTATGCACAATAGCTTGTGATTTGCATCCTATTTTTTGTTCAAAATTATAAGCGTTTGCTTCAAAATAGAGTCAATGTTATAGAAACATGAACTATTCTTATCTATGCTATTCTTATCAATGAGAAATTAATAAACATATCCTATATCATAGTAACACTAACTGATATATCAAAGTAATAGTTCATCAGAGTAAATAGAGTCATTCTTGATCTATTGCTTCAGTTTAATTGAAAGTTCGATTCGTTATTATCCAAGGGCAAAGTATATAGTGCAATTATTTAATTAGTAGCCAGAATCATTTATTATCCCATCATATCGATTCGAATGAAATAAATAAATCATTGTGAGAACTCCACTTAATTCTTATGTCATTATTACTTTATTTACCATGACATGTGAATTTAACCTTCAGATGGCTTTAGTTTCAATTTTGCAAGTTATTGACCAGTACTCTAAGAAAGGCAACCAACTTTCAACTACCATTACATCAGAAGAGATTATTCTAACTTTATTGAGTCAATTTATACAGCTATTTTTTTTCATTTGGATGTTTTCAAATTATTAAAATTGAATTATAGATCTCGGTTCAAAATATAAATAAATCGCTAACACATTGATTCCTTCTTCAGAGGGGTTTGGGTAATGTAATGTTTTAGATCAGAATATAAGTCTACCAAAATATTTATTAGTTTGAAGATTTAGTATGTGAATGCTGCTCTTCAATGATTATCTTCCATGAAAATCATCATTCTGACTCAGTAAAATTCTTCTTTCTAAATGTAACAAAGTTGCTTCATTTCATGTCTCTTCTATTAGCATTTACATTTGAAAGCTTAGCAAATGAAGCTCATCACAAAGATTGGACGAGTTGCAAATGTCAAATTTCGTCGCAGGCACCTGCTTTTCAGTTTGATAGAAAAAGTGTTCAAGTTTAGTTTTGGTACACAAAGCGGTATGCAAGTAGTGACTTTGCTACAAAAAATAATTACTGTGCAATATAGTTATATCTGAGACAGCAACTATTTCAACGACATTCGAACTAAATCTACAAGTTTTACAAAGTAACGATCAAATACTTTCTAAAGAGTTGAAACGCTGAATGAAATAGTTTGACATACCTTTTTTACTAGGGTTCAAGACTATTATTGTTCTTTACTCCTAATTCGGATCGAAAAATACAAAAGTACTAATATACTTTTGAGTCAACGAGATTAGCCTTATTACAATTACTATAATTGATGAAATTGTTGTTATTTGAATAAAATTCTTTTTATAATAGAATACATTTAATTCAACAAACATTTTTTCAAATCCATAAATATGACAAAGTTTGACATAAGATGATAGAGTTGAAACAAATCATGAAGTATCGGTTAATAAAGAACCGGGATCAGCTTAACATCAAACACACTTAAAATAAAATCGGTAATCTCAGTTGAGTAGCGGTAGCCTAACATCAGTGATTGTAACACGCAATCTTTAATTCAAATTATTTGGAGCAGTCTGAATTAATTTTTACTTGCAATTCAAAATCTAAAATATCGACTAATATTAAGATGAATTATGCAACTTTCCTACTTGACAGAATAAATTCTCAATCAGCCTAGTCGACGAATATGTACTGCTAGGTGCATTACAAATTAATTTTGTTAGGCAAGCATGAATTAGCAAAATTGTAGCATCTTTCAAAATCTATGTTCAGTATTGCGGCATACTAAAAATAACACTTTAAGAAAGCGACTAATTCTCTTCGCTCATGCCATTGGCAAATCTGAACAATGTACAATACTTCTTCTTGTCTCCTACTCTCTTTGAAAACTGGCGGTTGATGTCGCGATGATCGCGTTCATTAACTCTACTATAAAGTAAACTTTATCATACAATAACTTTCACTCACAAAGTAGATTACCACCTGTTACGATTGCGAATTAATCATCAAAACATTCCGTAATCAAGTTTGATTTAACCTGTTTAGACGAGTATATTGTTGATGTAAACACTGGAAAAACTTCAAGCTTTGCATATGAGACATCGCTCTCGATAGAAAGAAATAAATGAATATCATAAAACTCTGCTAATCAGTTCCCTAGTACCGCGACCCTGCATATGAATACCCTAAAATACAAATTTTACAGCTTTTAAGTAATAAAACTCCACGCTCGAAAATCCGTCCTCAATAATACATTCTCCCAATACTACAAGCAATTGGCAAGCACAAATAATTCATTCCCAAAGCTCTAGAAAGCAGACTCGCAACGCTAGCTAAATCTTATATTAATTAAGGATCGAACAGCCCTCCGTATTTGTTAGGAGTGTCATCGAATCTTGCAAACATGCCATCTATCGATCCACCTTGATTCATCTGTTGATTGTTCTGAGTATTAACCGTTCCAACCGTTTTTTCAAGGTTATCCTGGTTGACTTGATTCATAAAGAAAATTTCATTCTTATTCACGTCAACCATGGCCAGATAATAATTATTAGGATTCGAATTCGAATTTTGAGTCGTCGTATTGTTCTCCAGCAACGACGAAATCGGCATTTCGCGGAATTGATGATTAGATCTTGGGTCTGTCGTTGAACCTTGATTTTGCTGGCTAGTCTGGTTGGTCTGCTGGCTAGTAGGATTGTTTTGCTGGAAGAGCTGGGGTTGGGGTTGCATTTGTCCTTGATACTGGTTTTGGCTCCCAGGTTGCATTTGCTGTTGGTATTGAGGCTGTTGTTGGAATAATTGTGGTTGTTGCTGGCCTGAGTATTGCTGTGGGTTAGATAACTGCTGTTGTTGTGGTTGGTATTGCTGTTGATTAGGGTACTGCTGTTGTTGAGGCGGGTACTGCTGGAACTGGGACTGATTCATCATGTAGTTTGGATTGTAATTAGGCATTCCGCCCCAGGGATTATTCGGATAGGGACCTTGCTGATAGTATTGAGGAGCGTTTCCATAGGTATTCGGGTAGTATGGGTAATTTTGGGGTGGATAGTTATATTGCATAGGATAAGGCATCATTGGCATGGGATAAGTACTCATGTTGAAAGAACCTTGGTTTTGGCCTTGGTTGAAGAACATAGAGTCTTTGTTTTGATACTGTTGGTTCGGATCGCTGCCGCTACTCACCATATTCTGAGGCCCTGGCCCTTGCGAGAATGAAGAATTATTTTGGCCTCCAGCATAAAATTGATTTGGCTGTTGCTGCTGTTGCGATTGCTGATTTACTTGCTGAGTAGGCTGTTGGAACGTCTGCTGTTGCGATTGCTGGGGCATCTGCTGAACCTGTTGCTGTTGTGGAAACGTTTGGAAAGGCTGGGACTGCTGATTTGATTGCTGATTTACTTGCTGAGTAGGCTGTTGGAACGTCTGCTGTTGCTGCGGCTGGGTCTTTATCTGTGGTTGCTGGGGCTTATCCTGATCATTTTGCCATTCAATCAGTTCTTTAAAGGAGTCATGAGGCACGTAGTTGGTGTTTTTTGATAGGAATGGGTCCGTGGTCACTTCTCGCTGCTTATTGAACGAGTCTTGAATTTTGTCTGAAATAAATTTGTTTTGTTTCATATATTCTTGATTTTTTAGATTCGAAGCGAGAGATTTATTATCTCCTGAGCCCGAGCCGCTGCTCAAGATCCGAGGCAGCTCAACAGAGAACAACGACTGCTCGTCTTCTAAGAAACCTTAACTCTAAGGCAATGCTATAAAGAAGTTATCTCACCTGAGCTTGTGGCACTGAGGTCTTTTTCTTTGAGCTCGATCAACGCCTTTGCAATATGCTCATTTAGCATGTCGTCATCTTTATACTCCTCTGACAGCCTAATCGCTTCGAGCGTCATCTCAGATTTATATTTCTTGAGTAGCGAGACCCAGCGGTTTTTAACGGAGTTTTCTGTTCGGCCTGGTAGCATCTTCGCAATTTCAGACCACCTCTTCCCTTTCTGTAAGAACTCCTTCAGCAAAGTCACATCCTCTTTATTAGACCAGGACCCTTTCTTCAACGAAGGGTCAAGATGGTTCGTCCATCTCTCCCGGCATTGCTTGCTTTGTCTGAACTGGACACTCCCGGTTCGGGAGTGCAGTTCCATAGCTATTTCTCTCCAATGGTTTGCCCCACGCTCGCTGACTAACTCCTCTAACATCTCATCTTCTCGCCTTGTCCAGGGAGTCTTATTTAATGGTACTTTGAGTATATTGTGCCAACGTAGCCTCAGTTGTTCTGCTGATTTGCCAGGGTACATCGTGGCTAAATGATCCCAAACTTTGTCATTCTATTTGAAGACTCAGATAAGAGAAGTAATAGACATAATAATTACCAAATTCATAAAATCTTCATTGTAAATGGAACAAAAATAAGCCATCATTGACAGGAGCAGCAGTGTCTCATCTTCGCTCCAGTTTTTGCGAACTTGCTTGGGGTTTCTGGCCAGCTTAAAGAGCTGTCTTTCAAAATAATCCGCCATTCCTTTGAGATCCAAGATATTTTGTGTCTTGATATTGAGATTCTTTTGGAACTCAGTATTGTATTGCAAGGCGTTATGTTCAGAAGTTTGAAGCATTCGCTGGAAGTGATAGAATGCTTTTCGATATTCAGAGGCTTGGCTTGAGAAATTTGTGCGAGAGTTGGAGTCTGTACTTAGGTTACTTGAGACTGCGCTGCTAAATTCAGTTTTTATGGGAATATTTTGAGCCTTCTCCTTGGGTTGTCCATTGAAGCCGAGCTGATTAGTTATTGTTGTTGTTGCGTCGTCGAACTTCACTAAAAAAAAAAGCAAGGTGTGTGAATAACGACGACAGGAAATCATTAAATACGTTGTTTGTAAAGGGAGTCGCTCGGATCGGACTTCGAGTAGGTTGGTTCTTGCTCGCCAGGTAGCAATGATCTGTCATTCATTTAAATTAACGGGTTCTTCCTTCTAATTGTTTAGATAATGAATTTATTTGAAGTGGTATAAATTCCGGTCATTGTAAACATCTATTGTTAATCAACTAAATTTATTAAAACTTTCAGCACGATTTTCAACGTTAGCATTCAGCAGGCTCCTTTTTAACAATGAGATCAGAAAAGCCTGGATCTCAAATACAATTTGAAATAAAACTTCTCCAGCATCTCCTAAAACTGCTTGGTAGGTGTCGCAAGCATGAGAGAAAATTTCAACGAAATAACATTCTCATTGGAAATTCAACCAAGTTAGTTCAGCAGAACTCTATAAACATAGAAGCTATTCATTATGCACACTCAAACTTTGGAGAAAAAGAAACGTAACTCAAAACTGACGAGAGAGAAACGCAGATTTATCAATCACTGTCTATTTTATTGATTCGGACGCGATTTGCTGTCACTGACGAATTTTTGACAATTAATTCCAAAAACTCTTTCTCGAAGATTACAGATCAATTTTTTTCGAACTTCTTCAAGAAATATAGAAGAATTGCAGCAAGCAGTATTCTGAGAGTATTCTGAGGAAATATCATTGGTGGACAGCCTGCTGATCTCAAATTAGATAGGCTTAGACCTCATCCCCCTGTTTATGGTTATTTTCTAGATGCATTAGATGTACTACCTAGTGATGAATTAACAGATATTTGAGATATCAGAGTTGAACTGTCAGCATTACTGATATATCTGACATTGATTCGAAAAAACTCCAATGTGGAAGGTCCAATATCCATGCTAAAGTTTCTTGGAGATTGTTACAAAGAGCGGGTTAAAGGACATTTACTAGCAATCAATATAGCTTGAACGCACTAACAGAGGGTGTTTGAGAGTAAGGCCTGTTTAAATGTGGTTGTAACTCAGTTGTGAGGAATTTAAAATTGCGCGCTTTTGAGAGTACCATGAATAACTGTCCCATAAGGAGTCAAGACACTTGGTCATGTAAAATTTTATTATTTGTTATAATATTTTCAGATGCCTCGAAGAGCAAGGCATGACCTCCTTTAGGAGAGCCATCTCGAGCATTTCTCGAGTCTAGACTGGAAAAACAGGTTTAAACAGTGAAATATGGAGCGCGTTTAATTCTAATATACATCCAACAGAAGAGAAGTTTTTGCTTCAAACTTTTCTCCTATTGACGATACTTCATTTTTTCACACTATATCTATTGAGATTTGGAAAGGCAACAATTGTAGAGTGATGTGATCATAAAAAATTTTGAGTATAATGGGTTCTATTCTTTGGTAAAATAAAAACATATCATGACTTCAGAAAATGGGAGTGTATCTGAAGCCAAACAAGGTGATTTTGTTGGTTATTGATGGTTGTTCGATCGTTAATTTCTATGTTTGTTCCAAATATTGTTTTATTTCTCTGTGTTCCTTTTGGATACGACACAGGAGTAAAATATTTAATACTTCCTTTTGGAACACACGAGGTTTAGCTATTTTCAGCTCACAGCAAACCAATCATAGATAATTCATTCTTCTTAATCATCTTCAAGTAAATATGGAATTCGATCAATTTGAGCAGACAGTGCATGCATTTTGGGGTTTGGTTCTTTCTAAGGGAATGTTGGATTTGATTTCAATTGTTTCTTCTATCAAAATCTGTAGATTCGAGTTCTATTTGTTAATTGTTTTGTTTAATGTGATAGACAAAGGAACACATACTCACTTAATAGAAATTTTTGATTGAATGAAAATTTGATTTCCATACAGATTCCGAGGGGAACACACACTTTCACTATTCACAAATAGTTATTCAGCAAATAGTGAGCAAGTTCTTAATAATTAAATTTTTCGAGTTCGAAATTATATATTGAACAGGACAAGAAAAACCTGAAACTAAATCGGCATAGATGAAACATCACCTTTAGCAATTATTTTGAGTGAGAGAAAGAGAGAGGCGAGACTTTGATACTTATTTGGGACAAAATCAATGGATAAATCTGAGGTCAGTGAAATTTTCCTAGTCTAAGAGTTGTTGAGATAGTTTTCGGTTTTTTCATCAAACCTTTTAGTTTAACTATGATAGCGCATATTAAATGGCATCTTTAAGAATTAACACTTGGAAAGAAAACCCCGTCTCTCTCTCTAATATTGTGATGTCATCATTCATCTTTTGAGACCAACAGTGATCCTTGTGAAATCGCGCTTCACCAAAATTTGCATGAGGAAACTCATCACAGCCAGTTTTTATTGAGAATTGGTCAATTATTTTAATTCATTGCCGAACAAATGGCACTGTTTGGAACTGTTTTCCTCACTATTCACCCAAAGATGAAATCAACATGTCGTTCACAAATTGAAATCATGGCACAAAGGAAGAATATCAAAGTTTAGCTAAGAATGACAAAATTTCTATCATAATTTCTTTCCTTTCGTAAATGAGAAACTCGTTGTTTGGTCATGCTTAGCAGCGACTGACATTTACCTTCCATAGCACCAATAACATTCATGTCCATTTTAATTTAAATGTTACTGATGAAATCGTCAAGTGAAATAGCAATCATACTAACCGATCGATTTGAAAAATCTGTACAGAGTTGGATAGTATTGTTTATTGTATACATTTTGATAAAGCAAATGATTTGATACACAAACTGTTTTCCTATGCATAGACAACCAATAAACTTGGAATACTATTTACACTAGTCATACAAATTTTTTCAATCACTTTTATGCATATTATATTGAATTCTTAGTACAAAAAAACTCCTTTTCTATGTACGAGCAAATGAGTCGGACTTCCTTTTGTATGTTGGGTGATCTTTTTCTTTTGCTCATTTTGGATGAGAACGTTTTTGGGCAGATTCTTAAACCTTTCTTTCCTTATTTTTTCAATTTCCCATTTCGCTTCAAAATCTGGCTTTATCATTGTTCTTTCTGGCTCCTCTTCGACCTCTTCATCAACTACCATCCTGGAATAATGGTTCTGAATAAAGTACGTGAGCATTTGAGTTTCTTTAAATTCTTTAAAGAAATCGTCTTCTGAACTAGCAATACTAGAGGCGAAGTTTTGTAACTCAGCAATGTTCAAGTCCTACCCATGGTTATTTCACCAGATTAGATTTAACGTTATAGTATTATTTCATGAATGTTACATTGGAGAGTTCTTCTTTTATCGGGTTCTTTGGAAGGAGCTCCAAGATGTATTCTCTAAATGCATGGTAGATCTTGCTAATGATCCTGAAACTCGTTTCTCTCTGTTCTGCAGAGGGGAAATAAACGATGCTCTTAAATAAGTTCTTCTCTTGTTCTCCTATTGGGAGACTTGACTGGTAATATTCTTTCGAGGGGAGCTGATATTCTATGATCGTTCCGGGGTCGCTATTAAAGACTTCATAGTCTTTCGTGATGTTTCTTCTTAGTGAGCCGAGTTCTATTTCTGGCAATTC
>ENA-UOTX01001499-UOTX01001499.1-compost-metagenome-genome-assembly--contig:-NODE-1499-length-17041-cov-49.679734_pt1 | contig 17041 bp, 14 predicted proteins | sample MGYA00238143_ERZ746982 | MGnify/ENA primary metagenome ERZ746982 (study PRJEB28758, sample SAMN06268862) | compost metagenome | isolation source: single cell | place: USA: California, Emeryville, Joint... | reverse complement strand
GTTACAGTTCAAAATTTAAATTATTTTATCCGAAATAAAACATGGCATCGCAAGGAGCAACTTTACAAGCATATGTTAACGATCTCGTCAAAACTATTGAAGACATGAAGGATAGACAAGAAGTTCTTCGTAATCAGATCCTCGAAGAGGAAGACGAGAAAACTCGTGTTGAACGCGAGCTTACCGTTCTTGCTGATAGATTAGAAAAAATCAATGGTACATACTCCTTGCATTCTGGATTTCTAATGCAATTTTTCATAATAGATATTCTCGTTAGACAAGCCAATGAAAAGAAGCAGCTTGAAGCTACCATCATTGAGACCGAAGAGGCTAAAACAAAGGTAAACAGATAACCTTGTGTTCATAAAATAATACAAAATTTCGACAATAGCTTGCTGAAAATTTCAAGACCTTGCTCAGTTATTTACAACAGCAGCAATTTGCCAAAACAAAGACCAGAATTGGAGATTTTTAACCATATCATCCGCCGCCTCTATGGCGCTTTTTAGATCTAAGATCATCCCTACGGCCCTATTTATTCTGATTGCTTTCTATTTTCCTTGTTTTAGTAGTATTAATTAGGAAAGAGCTTGATACCTCTGCTATTTTTCGTTTTGTTGATATTACTCCTAGCACATCACCCATTCATTCCTGGCAGGTATAAAGTAGCGTTTGCAGTTCTCTAGCACGATCACCCCGAGGATCCCACTCATTCGATATAACGATCGTATTCTAGTTGAGTTTAAGACAGAGTTTAGTGGCTTTGAATTCAAATTATCGTGTCACATAATACCCTGATTAAAATTTATGAAGCATCATTCAAAATCTTAAAGCGATTTCAATAAAATTAAACAAAACAGAAATGAATACTACTAAACTTGTCAACGTTGAGGACCTTGATTACAGACACCCAGTAAAGTTACATTTCGAAGCGAAGAAGTTCTGGGAGATCACATTAAACCGTAATTTTTTCACAATACCTCTTCAATAAACCAAAATCAAGAGGATTTCCTTCTCACGACAGTACGCTGCGGGAAACTTGGCGACAGAATGGTCGAAGTGTCAAGCATTGCCCAAGAGGAGTCGAAAAGCCATGATACATTAGGTATTATTTATCATTTGTTGTCTCCTGACCGTGAATAACACAGAGGACGCGAAGCAGTACGTGAGAAAACATGTCAATATAAAAATCGGAAAAGGCTATGAGTTTATGACCAAAACTAGTCAATATGAAGAGACAAAAGAGCCATCTTCCACAGTTGCAGCAAACAAGCCCAAAATTTCATACTCTGTTAATGTGCTTCCTCCCCAGGAAGAGAAAACTAAAGACACTAGCATTGAAAACAACCCCTTAAAAAGGAAATCTGCTAGCGAGCTGATTAGTATGCAGTTGAAGCGTGGAAAACCTGAAACTGAATTAAATTCTGACAAAATTAAGAATTTTTCTCGAGGAGACACGATTGAGTTGGGTGAAGGAATGGGTCGCTCATGGGAGATGGATTTGGAGGAAGATTCAAAGAGCAATGTTTCTTATCGATCGAATTCAAACAGCAATAGTAATGCAGATAAAGCGCAACTTCCGATCTACAATAGAGGCAAGAAACCAGAAGAATTGAAGAAGCAAGAGGAATTTAAAGGCGAGTACTTAGAATTCAGAGATGGGAAAGGAAACGTTCGGAATTATGTGATTCAAGTGCTTGATAAGTATATAAAGATCGAGACCGGCGGTACTGATACGAGGAACACAGAGGTTTCGTATATGCAATATTTTGACAACCAGGACGCTATTAATGATGCTCAGAGAGCCATAGCAGACAAACTATCTGAAGGATATCGCAAGATTCCTGCTAAATTCATATTTTCCTTTGATATTTCCGAGGCACTTCATGGGGGAGATCCATCAGGTGGGAAAAAGAACGGAAGAGGCAATAAATCTGCTCGAAATTCGCCGCGTCCTAGTCGAAACAATTCACCCGTCCGTCGAGACGATGATGATGACAACTCGAATTGGCTGGGAATTGATAAAGACGACTACAGCCAAGGCAGTCGTCGGACCAGTTTAGTCGGCAGCGAATTCGCGGATGTCGATGACCTTGATCTGAGCGCTTTTATCGATGAGGAAGTCCCGATTAAAAAGAAAGACCCAGAGCCTTCTCAGAGGAAGACTTTGATCGCTGAACCAAACAAAGATCATTCGTTGGGCAAGCCTATCACTCAGCCATACTCCTCACTGCTATTGGCTCAAAAACACGACGATAAGATTGATCCTACTGGATATTATATGAGCGAAAAGCTCGATGGAGTTCGCTGTCTCTGGACTGGATCACAGATGTATTCAAGGAATGCGAATCGATATTACCCACCCGCTTTCTTCACTAAAGATTTTCCTGGCAGTCCCTTGGATGGTGAGCTTTGGGTGGGACGCTCAACTTTCCAAAAATGCGTAAGTATCGTCAGGAAGAAGACTCCTCTTGAGCATGAATGGCGTCTCGTGCAATATTTAGTATTTGATGCTCCAGGGCTGAATCTCCCTTTTAACAAGAGATATGAAAAATTAGAAGAATGGTTTTCTAAGATCGATTCACCTTACATCAAACTCCATAAGCATGAAATTTGCAAGGGGCCTGAGCATCTTATGAGAGAGCACGAGCGTGTCGAGAAGTTGGGTGGAGAAGGCATGATGTTAAGAGATCCGAAGAGTTATTATGAAAACCGGAGGTCGAAAACTCTGCTGAAGGTTAAGAACTTCGATGATGACGAGGCTACCGTACTTGCTCATGAAGAGGGAACCAGCCGTCTCCAAGGTATGATGGGGGCTATTAGGGTCCGCAACTCGCAAGGAGTTGTTTTCTCGATAGGTAGTGGTTTTAGCGATGCTCAAAGGCGAAATCCTCCGAAGATTGGCAGTAAGATTACATACAAATACCAAGGCGTTTCAACGTCAAATACTCCGAGATTCCCAATCTTTCTAAGAGAGTTTGGTGGGCATTAAGAGAGTAAAAAAGAAAGTTACTTTAGATATTTTGTTTGAATCCTGGGTCTGTTTGTCTGTATACTGGTATATCCACAACGTTTTTATTTATCGGGGTGAGGGTAAAATAAATGAACATTTTTTCTGAGAACATTACAAAAATTGTAAGTGGCTAACGCCACCAAGAGAAGTTAGTCTAGAGTCAATTCTTTCACTTGAGGTCTCTTCTCTCCAAAAATGAAGGACAATCCAACTATATTCAACTAGCTATTTATCTTTTTTGTTTTAATTTCACCGGAAGCGCCTTCTCAGACTATTCAACCTCCTCTAATTCCGAAGTTCGCAAGATATGTTTTTAATTTCGTTTTTTCGTTAAGGCAATAAAAAGGTTTAATCAACAAAAGTTTATCTTTCTCAATGGGTGCTTGTAATACTAATAACAAGAAGAAAGGTCAGGTATTTTATCTCAAAACAAGTGCGGTATCCAAGCTACCCAAAGATTTAGCCGCTGTGCCCCTCGAAATCAAGGCAATCACTCCTTCTCTGCTCTATAATCTCCTTACGAAGAACCATAACAACGAACTCATGAATCAGCTAAAGCAATATGAGGTGTTAGACGTGAGAACACATAGCGAATACAGTGAATTGCACCTCCACGACTCTATTAATCTCGAGTTGAGAGAGTTTTATAAGAAGAAGCTTGAACTTCCAAAGGAATTCAAGATCGTATTAAATCTCAAAAGCCTTATCATAGTTGGATTTGACTCATCCTCTTCAATTCCAGAAGAAACACACTATTTAATCAAGGAATTCGAACGCACAGGCATCAAATTAAATGCAATTTATATTCTTCCTCATGGGCTTAGCGAGTTTATAAAGACCTATTCGTTTTTCTCTCATAAATCCCATCCAACTATCGTCAGATACTTCTTACCAACTCTCATATTCGATCGCGCAGACATCCAAGGCGATCATTTGCAAATAATCAAAAGAGATTCAAGCAGTCCAGGCACTGGAACACATGCCCCAGGAGCAGTCACACCTCAAAAGATTTTTGTTCAATTGCTATCGAAATTCGACTCGTATTTCCCAGAATTTTTGGCTGAAGAGCTCGGCACGCATTTGATTTATTTTTCAGCTGATACTCAGAACTTGGGAGCAAAGTATCAGAACATCGGCCGGAAATCGCTGCAGGGCTCATCGCCGCAACCAGATAAATACACATTCTATTATGAAAAATCCGCTGAACTCAATAATCTCAAGAAAAACCAGTTGAAAAAACTGCTCAAGACTCGGCAAAACTTTATAATGGTCAACGACTCAGCATCCTCCACCCGAGTGCTTGAATTTTTCCAAGATGTTCTAGTGAATCAGCTAAGAATTGATAGAGAGTCATTATTGCGGTACATTCAGGAAAGAGTCCCGAAATTCAATGTCTCTAATCCCGAGGAACCGCTGTTAACACAAGGAAACGAGCCTAAAAAGAACAGACCGTCATCAGCACATAAGAAAGAAACAGTCGAGAAAATCCAGAAGGAAGAAATAGATATCATGACTAGATGCGACGAATTTAGAGTCGGATTCTCTTCGTTGAAGAAGGAATGTGGAAGTTACAGTGCCACGCAGGATCTTTATAATCTGATCATGAGGATCGTTGAGAATATTATCAAAGACCCCGAGAACGAAAAATTCAGAAAGCTGAACCGAGCGAACGAGAAACTACAAAACACGATTTTTAAATACCCTTCCTGCGTGAAAATCCTCGGAATTGTAGGATTTTTTAACAAAGACCCTCAAGGCGAGATTTACGTTAACTCGCTGGATTTATCTTCAATAAAATTGATCCGCGGAGACCTCGAACTTGCGTTTAGGAAGTTTAGTGATGCAGAGAAAGAATAACATGCTTTTTTTCAAATAGATAAGCGTAAAGTGAGTTAGAGTGAGTAAATTATGTGAGTTTATGAGGTGGTTTATAACAATTAAAGCAAACGTTTTTTTCTTCTTTCTCTCTCTCATTAATAGTTCCTTGAGGAAGGATCTACTTAGCGTGCTTTAAAAAATTTCAAATCAAGCAGATAAAATTGTTAGATGCCGTTTACATTCAAAAATCAACAATTAATTTCGAAATTTTAAATGGGAAACAACTCTTCATCTTCGCAACAGGACCGTATTGCCTATCAAAACTTCGTGGCAAACTACGCTTTTGTGAAAAAAGTCAAAGACCCACGTTATGGAGAGATCTCAATTCTCGAAGATAAGACTACCAAAGAGCATGTCGCCTTAAAAGAGATCCTTTGCAAATCCACCACTGATTTTAACCGTGAAATTGAAGAACTGAAGGGCCGATGCAAAATTTCGCACCCAAACATTGTAAGACTCATTGCCTATACATCAAAAGCCGAAGATAATCTCTGCGCTTCGTTTTATAAAATCTTGCTTATCCTTGATTATATGGAACAGGATTTTGACCGCGATATCATTAGCAGAAGAACCGCTTCAGAATATTATACTGAGGAGCAATTATGGTATTTTTTGGAATCTGTGCTCAGCGCTTTGCTCTGTCTGCACAGCAAAGGAGTCGCCCATGGAGATCTCAAGCCATCTAACATATTCATCACTAAGTCTGGGGCTTACAAGATCGCAGAGCAATCACTTCTTGGAAACGTGATGCCGTCTTACGCGCTTCGATTGTCTGGATTTGATGATGTCCGCGCATACTTATCGCCTGCTCTGGTGCAGAATCTTGCACGACAGGAACTTTACCCGAAGCATGACGCCTTCAAGTCTGATATCTTTACTCTCGGGCTCACCGCTCTTCATGCAGCGACACTCGCAGATTGCGATAAGTTCTACGATTGGGATGTCTTCTCTATGGATGTTGAGGCTCTGCACAAGCGTATTGGAGGTCTTGCGTTTAGATACTCTGAGGAGTTCCAGCGTTTTGTGGGATCGATGCTCACGCTTGTTGAGAGCAAGCGTCCTACTGCCAGTGAGCTCTTGGAGCGTATTCCGACTCAAGACAATTTGTTAAAGAGAGAAATGGAAGCGAGTGCTCATCATGACAAAAAACCTGAGGTTAGCAGCACTGCAAGCTATGGAGATGAGGGATCCGTAAGAGTCCAAGCAGTCTCGGTGAAGCTTCCTCATCAAACGAGTAAAGCTGCGCCAGAAGATCACATTATGAGAAATGAAGCACCTGGAAATCAATTGAATGTGAGAATGGGTGCAAAGCCTCCTATGCTAAAAGAAGATTATGAGCCTTCTCCTATCAAGCCTTTGGAGGAGCCAAACAGTGATCGCCTAGGAGCACCAGAATCCGACCAATCGCAGAAGTCAGCCTTTGCGCAGTACAACTCTCGTACCAGTGAAAAGAAAGAAACGCCACCTTATGTCCAATATCAGTACACACAGTCGATCCAACCACAGCCCACGAATCCAGAGCATAAAGTCGAGCCTCATAGCATAGGTTATAGACCATCGGATGACATTGTCCGAATTCTGAATGAATACAGAAACAAAGACGCAGTTTCCTCGAACTCTAACCAAAATCTCACTGAGACGTATTCTTCTCCTCAGACTACACTGGCTAAACCTGTGAGTAGAATACCTTCATACTCTACTCTTCCGAACACAAACGTCCAGACAGATTCCAAACCTGCTCCACTTACGGGCAGTTATAATCCCGTTTCTAATGTCAATGCAGTATCGTCATTGCCTACTGCAACAACAGAAGTAACTCAAAACATCCAACAGCAGCAGCCTCAGCAAACTCCAGTTTATACCAGCGCTTATAAACCATCCGCCGAAATCGAGAGAATTCTGCAAGAAATTAGAAACAGAAACGCTGGAGTTAAATCTGCTACTTCAAATCAATACTCTGGTCCAGCGACTAACTCGGGAGCAACCTCATACACACCAACTCCTAGTTCTTTGAATAATTCCACGCATATTTACCAACAACCTACTCCAGTCTACAATAACACAGGAAATACTTATTCATACACTCAATACCACCAAACCCCTGAAATTCAGCCTCAACAGCAAGTCGTATCAACAGCCTTGACAACTGCTAATCAAAGAGACAGTTATACTAAGAGCACCACTCCGATAACCTACCAACCAAAGCCACAAGAGCAGACAAATCAATCTTATGAGCCGACCCAGAAATTCGAAAGATATGCTACTGCTTTCGAATATCCTAACAAATATCCGTCGGAAATAGAGAGAGGAAGCTATGGTCATGTGAGTGGAGGAGCAAGCACCTCATCTAACTACAACACATACAATGGATACAGCCACAATGCGACCACTTCCACGCTGCATGAGACCAAAAAGCCTCAATATTCCCAGAATGAGAACTTCCAAAGCCAATATGAAAAAGAAAACTTTAGCAAGGGCTGGACTGAAACAAATGGAGCAAAGAATGACTACACCAAGCAGCAGACTCAGCAGCCAGTCCAAACAACTCAGCAACCACAGCAGACCTATACTCCTTTATCTTACAATCCTAATCCTCTGCAACCGCTTTCTACCAACACCCAGCACCAGAGAAGACAGAGTTCTTCATCGCTTAACAGTAATGACTATATTCTCATAAAAACTTCTCATCCTAATCATTGTTTCTTTTTCGTTTAGGACCTCAATATGCTTTTGTTGAAACAATAACTGAGCAATATGCTGACGGGTCGGTCTATGAAGGACAGAAGCAAGGAAATTTCAGACACGGAAAAGGCAAGTTCTACTACAGCGATGGCGGACTTTATGACGGAGAGTGGAAAGCTGGATCAATGGACGGTTATGGCACATTGTATTATGGAGGAGGTCAAATTGCCTACGAAGGTGAATGGAAAGATGACAAATTCCATGGCAAAGGAATCGTTTATAATGAAATCCCTGAGCCATTACAAGAGGAGTTTGACTACACTAATTTCGATAACTTGGGCGACTATTGGGTCAAATACGAAGGAGGTTTCCTTGATGATAACAAGGACGGGCTTGGAGTATTATACCTCAGTAATGGAGATAGATTCGAAGGGAACTTCAAGGATGATATGGTTCATGGCAAAGGAACTTATATCTTTGCCAACCGCCAGAGATTCGTAGGCGAATGGTGGAACAATAGACTCGTTTAAAGTTATAGATTATCGAAGAGGCTCTATTATGTATTTATTGTTAGACAGTCGCATATTTTCTTACCAAAGCCAAGTTCTTCAACGCTTTGACTTGATTCCTTGTCTATGATTTATGTTAACATCTTAATTTGAATCTTTTTCAAACAAGTAATTCGCAAGACAAAAGAGTTAAGAATTAAAGTTGTGAATGGCACAAAATTTTGTTTCTAAGAGAAAAAAGACATAGGATTAGGAGATAGAGATAACAAGTGCTTAGCTTCATTGCAAAATCTATTAACTGAGGCTTATCGAATTTTAAAATTTTGAAGACGACGTGTTTGAAGGGCCGAAAAATGAAGAACTTCGTTCGATTTGAGGAGAAGTCAGAAAAAATATTTACAAATCTTGCTGAGCTGAGGCAAGATTTGAGAGACTTGTGTTGAAAATTCTGAATTTCAGCAGGGATATGAATCATATGATATAATAGATATTAAATATTCAATTCATTTATGGTTAATTTATAGCTTTTCCTCTGGTTCTGTTCATACCTCAGCACATTTCTAAGCAGAGGTGGCTAATTGAATAGAATCTCTAAAAATTTAATCTAAAATACTCTGGATGAGGGTCCAAACCGAACCATTGTAAAATCAAATTCGAAGAAACTCTCACTTTGAATCATATATAAAGGGGATCCGCGCTTAATGGCACGTGAAATTCAATAGAGGCATATGAACACGCGGTTTTCTGCTGTATATCCTATAAATCCAAACTTAGGACTTTTATTGACTAAAATATTCAATTCAATAAAGTGAATATTACACAAAGACAATGAGGTAAGCTATCGGGCCAAAACCATCGGCCGCACCAGATTCCGCAATCTGACTCGTTTTCTTCATTAGTAAGATCTCCGCTGAGCAACTCAGAGCCACCATCACGGCCATGCTTGAGGACAAGAAGGTCAGAGATGAAGATCACAAGAAGAAGGGCAGAAAAGCAAAGCCAGGCTTCGTCGAAACCGTCGAGCTTCAAATTGGTCTCAGAGACTACGACCCAGAAAGAGATAAGCGATTCACTGGAGCCATCAGACTCCCATCCCAACCTTATCCAAACAGAAAGGTACCAACTATCTCCTTCAAGGTTTTCCCCTAAATAAACTGCGTTTTTGTAATATCAGATCGCTTTGATTGGTACCGCTGCTCACTGCCAACAAGCCGCTGCCGCTGGTATCCCTGCCATCGATGCTGATGCCTTGAAGAAATTCAACAAGGACAAGAAGTTAATCAAAAAGTGGGCCAAGCCATACAACCAACTCATTGCTTCCGAATCTATCGTCAAGCAAATCCCAAAGCTCGCTGGTAACGTTTTCAATAAGATCAACAAATTCCCAATCTCCATCGCTGAATCTGAAAACGTTGCTGACAAGGTTAAGGAATTGAAATCAACTGTCAGATTCCAACTTAAGAAGGTTCTTTGCATGGGTACTGCCGTCGGAACCCTCGCCCTCACTGAAGAGCAACTCAGACAGAACATTAACATGAGTGTCAACTTCTTGGTCTCTCTCTTGAAGAAGGGCTGGCAGAACGTGAGAACTCTCCACATCAAAACCACCCAGGGCAAACCATTCAAAATTTATCCTTAAGTTCACTTGTCCCGAATATGTGAAAATATATACGGTGGTTCGTGTCTTTTCTTTTGCGAGTAAGAAAAAACCGCTCATCAAACCTTGACACATAAATCTCACCAAAATTAACATCGCATTTGATATTTTCACTATAATCCTAAGAAAACCATCATCCTTCAAAGTCTGAAAATTAGGAATATGAGAAAAATCCTTTAGAAAGTTAAAAAAAAAACATCTAAATCTCTAAAAGGCGAAAGCCAAGCTTGAACACTAAGAAAATCATAACAACTAATGGATAAAACATTATCTTGCTGTATTTCAAGCTCAATGTCCTCAAAACATAAGTTATGTGTTGGAAATTCAACGAAGAAACATTCTTTCGATATATATGATATGACTGAAAACGTAGATAAGCCTTCATTGTACAAAGAGGCTACCTTATATTTGTGAAAAATACAAGTTCTTTGTTGCTCCTTAGACTTTAGGCTTTGAAAAAAATGTAAAAAGAGGACAGTACTGACGTCTAAGTAATTTCAATGATGATTTTCTTTTTGCTTTTGCTGAAATAATAAATTGTTAAGCATTGTCTCAGTTGTCTTCGACCATTTGAACATCGTTATTCAAGAGTTCCTCGTTGTCAACATCGTCTCTTGGTGGTTCTTCGTCGATGTCTGAGCCGCCATCTACTTCATCCAAGTCGTTCTCATCTTTTTTTACTTTCTTTGTCGCTTCGTCTTTCATTTCTATATTGTATCAGAATATTTGGTTCATAAAAACTGAAATAAAGAGAGGATGTCACCTTCAGAGAGCATATTTGTAAGAAATTCTTCTGATTTCTTTTGGACTTCCTTCAGAGCGTTTATGGCTGCGCGTAGAGTGTTCTCCGGAAATTCGGATGCCCAGATATTATGATCTGTTCCTTTGTATTCGATTACAGCTTTAATGGACATTGCAAATAGTCGAGGACAAACTCCCTCTTAGTTACTATGTTTATTTCAAAAGATTTTTACTGTTTCTGAATTAATCCAAATCTTATCTATTTTGCGAAATTTTTGAACTCTGGGATTGTCACTCTTATGTCCGGTTGCCTTTATCAGTTTACCACTCGTGCATGAATAAGAGTACTATTGATATTGCAATATTGTTTCTCGAGTCCGGCAATATTCTGCCAACTACAGAATAAAGAATGAAGATTAGACCTTGGGGTAAATTTTACATTATCATTAACTTAGTAAAGCGTTTTCTTTCAGTTGATGAGAGGTCTGGCCTAATGTTCTGATGTTTCACAGCTTAAGGCCCATTTACTTTAAGAATTTATTTCATTTCTATATTGTTGTGAACTCATCTTAAACAGTCTCTCAAAAGCGAAATTTCAACATAGGCATTCACTTCCCATTGCTAACTCATGTTCCAACAATTTGGATAAGCTGAGATTTCTAGCAGATGATCATCGAAGTGAATTTCCAATTTCCTGCATAAAATGAATTCGATAGTTCTAAAAAGATCAAATAAATCTCGAAATATAAAAACTAGCATCAAAAGTAGTGATTCAACGATCACAAAGCATCAAAACCAACTAAGAACCTCTTGTTCTGCCCACAAACCCTTCATTCACCCTAACCCAAACTCATGGAAGGTGACCGACGTGACACAAACTCTCACACTTTGGATGAGATCATACGACTTGGGTACCAACAAAAGAACCAAAAACTAATTGATGCCGGCTTCAATAATCTCAAACTTAATTTATCATTGCTCCAAAAAACCAAAGGAAACCTCGAACAAGTTTTTCAAATCCTCTCAGAGCGTTGCAGCAAACGCGCTCAAGATGATGAAGACGTCGAATCAGAAGAAGAGAGCGATTCATCTACTCACACCCAAAACTTCCCCTTGAATTTACAACAGTCAACCCAACTTCCAGACTACAATGTTTCTGATATCAAAGCAAAGCAAAAATTAGAGGGCTACAAACGAAGCCAACGGACCGAGACCGTTAGTAATTACGATGTATGGCCTGATGAGGTTCGTAAGGTATTCTTAGACGGGAATAATATGTTATTCGTGGACAAATCCATCCGAAAGCTGCGTCTCTCGCAAAGGCAGAAAGAAGCTGAAAGGACGCTTGCGAACCTAGCCTACGCTTTTGCTGGAGGCAAAATGAACTTTCATACAGTCCTCGTTTTTGATAACACTCAGCAGTGTGTTAAGGACTGGATCCAAGCTGGCGATAAACCCTTGGAATTTATGGTATGCAGCGCGAATCCTCATTACAAGACATCGGATGACGCTTTAGTTGATTGGTTGGCTCGAGAACAGAATTTGAAGGAGTGCTTAGTGGTTACGTCTGATCGAGAGCTTCAGCAAAGGCTGAAAAATCTTGGACCGCTGCATATTATGAAAACAGGAAATTGGTTTAGTATCGTGCGAGCTGCCATCGGACCAGAAATCTATGATAGGCTTGTGGATTATAAAATATAGCTAAGGGAATTTTACGCCCTAGCAGTTTTGATTGAATTATGATTGCTATGCTTTGATGACTAATAATCCAAATATAAAGTTAGTGCTTAAGTCATAAGAATCAACTTGTCTCTCTTATTTTATTTTTTTTTAGTTTGAAAGGTACTTAGCGCAGTTCTATTTGATTTTTTGTTATGTCAGCTATTTGGACGTATATATTGAATAAAATAAACAGTATCGTGAGAAGAAATATTAATGAAATTCATAGAGGTTGCTATTGCATTGCCTCATTTCATCTTGCAAATGATTTTTTGTTTTATCATTAATATTAAAGCAATTTTTTAAAAATACGAGATCTTTTCGAGTATCCGATCGAGGTAAATGTAGCCCAAATAAGAATTCATGACGAAGATTCATAGTAAATCGATAATTTTTACTCTAAGGGCTCATTTTATAAATTCTCAATTTTCTACATTGTTCTAATAAAAAAATGGAAATGTATATCAATGCCCAATGTTTTGAGATTATATATCATTGTCTTCATTGAACTCATTATTGCTGTGCAGAGATTCTATCATTCCCTTAATCCTTTGTGCGTCTTTACTATCCAACTCGAGGGCAATCGACAAAAATTGATGAGCTTTGTCAATTTTATTCATCAACTTATAGATCTTGCCCATTAACTGAGGAATAGGCGCTTCCTTTGGATTCATTATCCTCAACTTCTCAAGCTCTGTTAATGCGGCTTCATACTGCTCGAGTTTCATGAGAACAACAGCCTTCTGATAGCGGTTCAGGACATACTTATCGTCAATCAGCTCGCTCTGCTGGAAGTATTTCAGCGCATCCTGGTACTGCTCTTTGGCCGTCAGAGTCACACCAAGATAGGTGTAGAGGACTGGGTTTCTCTGGTTGATCGAGATAGCTTTCTGGAAGTGATCCACAGCTCTATCGTATTTCTCCTGTCTGAAGAAGATGTTTCCTAAGCCCCACCAAGCATGATAGTGTCTGAGGTCAATGCTCAAAGCATTTTCGAAGCATTTCTTCGCTTTTTGGAAGTCTTCATTGTACACGTACTCGTGTCCACAGAGAGTGTAGGCATAAGCATGAGCTGGGTTGAGTTGAATGGCTCGATTGAAAAATTTCAGCGCGTTTTCATGCTCTTTCTGCAGAGAATAGCAGTTTCCTAAAGCGATCCAGCTCTCAGGCGCGAAAGTCGACTTCTCAAGCGCCGAATAAGCCAAATGGCATAAAGGAACTTCCTTTTTCATGTGCCACAAGCAACTTGAATAGTACTCGATGCCCTCCAACCTATAAGGCTCGATCCTGAACGCTTCTTCGAAGTATTTCTCCGCGTCTGAGTACTTCACGCATTCCCAATAGCATCTTCCGATATTCGAGAGGACCCAGCCTGTTCGGTACTGCTGCGGAGGGAGCCGGTTGAATAACTCAATAGCGTTTTGGCAGAAGTACGTTGACATCTGGTAGAACGGCTCTCCTAGTCTTCTCAGCAACGTCATCATATCCTTTATCTGGTTATTACCGGTATTCGAACCCTGGTCCAACGAGCTTCTCAAATTTGCCACGGTGCCTGCGATATTGGATTTAGCTCACGAAGTTTGGAGGATTCTCTTTACCTTTTGTGGATGGATTGAAAATGTTGCTGCCTGCATTCAGATTGCTTCTTTGCTGCGGTACATAAGACATCGAGAAACTAGGAGAACTCTCAATCCTGCTGTCCTCACTGTGCTGGAAGTTGCGGATCAACCCGCCGCCAGAGTTGGTCGAGTTAAATAGGTTTTTCTGAATCAAAGATTTTGATTTGTTGCTGTATCCGCTCGCGCCTGGCGTACCGCTGGGATTTCCGAAAGCTGAGATCATCGCCTCGCTATCCTGGGTACGAGGTTAGAAATTTTTGTAATAATCAGGAGTACTTACCACTGACTGCCTTTGCTGAGTTCCAGCGGTTTCGTCAACCATATCCGACTTCTTAGTCGTAGAAAGGGGATTCATATTGGCAAAGCATTGCGAGATATAAGCGCTCACATTGGTCTTGCGGTTGTTTTCCCATCGTTTCAGTTTAGTTTCAACAAAGAGGTTGTTAGGGTTAGTCGATTCTCCTAACTTACAGAGTTTTTCGTAAGCGACCCAGAGAGTCGGGTTTATTTCGAGAGCCTTGCCGTAATATTCTTTCGCATCGGAGTATTTCTGCATTTTTTCATTGATGAGTCCGAGCAGGTACAAGCCATAAGCGCCATTAGGAACGGTTTCAGGAGTAATGGAGTAGTTGAAAAGATATTTTGAATTTGAAGATTCGTTCGGCGCTGTAGAGAGAGCCTTTTCGGCTTCTTTGAGTTTATTGAGCTTGAAGCAGGTAAGAGCGAATTTGTAGCGGTTTTGGTCGCTTTTGCAGTCTTTGAGGATGTAATAGGCCTTGTATGGCTTCATTTCAGAGAGATAGCATTCTGCGAGGATTGATTTAGTTTCTTCGCAGCTTTTTTCGGCGACCAAGCGCTCAGCCAAAAAGACGGCATTGGAATAGATGTGGTTTTGTAGAGAATCGAAAATTGCTTCGATCAGCTGTTGCTCTAATAAGGTGAAAGTCTCTTCCATTTGATCTAAATTATACCGCTGTTTAATATTAGTATTTGAAAATTTAAAAGGGCTCTAATACAATTCAAACTAAAGCTTCGTTATTTCGATCATACGAGGATAGTAAAATGTTGAGGATTTAGCGGTATTACTATTCAATTGAGATTTTCGAAAAATAATTGCCATGAGCCTGCTAGAAGCTGGACAGCATGGGAGGACTCTGTTGTTTGTAATGTGGAGCAAAGGTTGTAATGCAGTCATCAAAAATAAATCATCTATGAGAATTGGTGTTTTGCTAATTAAATATTCAATAATAGAAGGTCTTAAGATTCGTAGAGATAACAGTTCGAAAGGCATTGTAGCACCAGGCTCTGTGAATTAAGAGTTGTGCATCTTATGCAGGAGGATTTCGGATTTTTATCATTTTAACCAATAATGTGAAGCTTTCTTTTGGCAATAAGATTATTGTGAACCAATTTATTGAAGTCTCTAAGATTTAAGTTCAGCAATAAGAAATAGTTGATGCTCATTAAAAATATATTCTTGGCAAGGAAGAAACTTATGGCTTTATCACATACATTAAAGCAGCCCTTAGCAATGAGGAAGAGATGTTATTTAATCAGGTTTTGAATATTTGATTGATTCTGGACTCGGAATCAATAGCGTCAATACTTTTGACTTAAGCTTGATTAATTGGACACGATTTTCTTCCTACAGACTGTAGATATTTTAACGCTACAAGCCCGAAGAGCAACCATCTAGCCAATCACTCTTATCTCTTGAAAAGTAACAGGAAGACCAAATCTACATCATATCCTTATTCAAACAATTGATATCTGTCTTCCTTTCAACACCTAAAGATTTTCCTGAAAAAATGTTTAGAGACTAGTATCGTGAGTATAAAAATGGTTCTTTGACAAGCGAGTTATATTCATGAAAGACAGCATATGTATATATTCAGTATAACAAAAACAATGAAAATCTCATAAATAATACTATTCATATAGAACCCAATTTCGAGGGCACTGGAAACCCACTATATTGCAATAAATAATCAATCGCCTCATTTGGACATATCTCCGCAGCCTGTTGAAAATTAAACCAATTCGTTAACAACTCCCTGTTTGTTAGCTTCTCAACACATGTAATCTCCAACCTCCGAGTATTCGGATCCACTCCCCGAATCGTATATTCATATTTCTCATTCTTGTTTGCCTTGCAAACTTTTTTCGTCGGGTAACTCCCCATACTTTCTTCATTCGCCGTCGGATAAAACGAATCTTTAATGAAATTAAACTCTCCACTCTGCTGTTCCTTTTGGAACATCAAACTATCCTCTGCTGTTTGTATTTTCAGATATTCATCATCTTCTTCATTCCAGCTCAGCTTCCCGCCTCTGTGGCCCGAGATAAACCCTGAAGATTCCTTCGAACCAAAAAATTCTGATTTGCTATTGGGGTAACCAATGCCTTTTCTATGCGATATATTCGATTCCATGGTTCTCATGTAGAACTCTGTATCTAAATCCGAGGGAATAACCACCTCTTGATGTTGCGGATTATGGCTCACACTAGACTGCACTGCGATTCTAACCTCGTTTTTCTTCCATTCCTCCGACATTTGCTCCTCTGAGTCAAAGCTATCAGTTTGGTTTTTGACCGGACTAACGTTCTGAGCTTTCATTTTGCTCTTTTTCTTTGCGGATCCTTCGAGTGAACTCGTAGATCCTGTGTGTTCGCTTTTATTAGTCGAGATTTCGTTTAATTTATCAAGTTTTATCCTGATTGTAGTGACATCTGGGTCTGATTCAATTGGACTATGAATCTCTTTGTAATTTTTATCCTTGACCAATGTTTCAGGGTCACAAATGAAAGATTCACGAGGCTCCCAGGTGTTCGCACTGTTTGGCCAGCCCAGCCATTTAACTAGATAGAGCTTATTGCCATTCTGGTCGATTTTCTGGGCAAGAAGCTTTTCTACCTCCCAAACCTCCTTGCCGCTAGAATCAGTACCTTTGAAGTGTTTGCTGGTTTTCTGAGAGAACTTGTTCCGTGTCGTTTTAGACGAATTGGAGGAGGCAGAGTCAACTGTTTTGTGAGGAGTTTGTGATTTCTTTCGCGGCATTATTGCACTAATTATTTAAAGATATCTATGCCAATTCTATTAATCTCGTCTGTCGGAAATAATTATTCGCATTTATAATTTTATTTCGCCGAGTTTTGAAGAATTAGCGCACTAATATTTATTCAAAATTTTTCGACTTTAATACCTCTTTCGTTCAGGTAATAT
>ENA-UOTX01001497-UOTX01001497.1-compost-metagenome-genome-assembly--contig:-NODE-1497-length-17075-cov-11.368867_pt1 | contig 17075 bp, 7 predicted proteins | sample MGYA00238143_ERZ746982 | MGnify/ENA primary metagenome ERZ746982 (study PRJEB28758, sample SAMN06268862) | compost metagenome | isolation source: single cell | place: USA: California, Emeryville, Joint... | reverse complement strand
CTGATGAGTGCGACAATATTTCTCAAAATAAATATCGGGCCTCTATCGGTAGTGAGACGAATTGCTGTATTTAGATCAACTTTCTGACTCAGATTCAGCGCTGAGAGAAGCTCTGGGTGAGATAGATTATTTTTCAGCGTTTCTAATAACTTTGCACCGTTTGGGTCGATTTCAAACGCATCTCCTCGCCGGAAGGTACTCTGGGTCGCTCTTTCATCCTTGTTGCGTTGTATCTCGTTGAGTCGATTTAAATACCGCGTTGCGGTCTCGATATCTCTCTGTATCGAAAGATAAAAAGGTATAATAAATCCGCAAATCCTTTCGTAATCTCTTAAATATTTCCGGTCCCTTGCCTCTATTATGAGATCATCTATTCGGTACACAGTAGGAAATATCTCTATCAGCCGTATGAGATAATCAGGGTGGCTTGTCAAAGGATTTCCTCGCACGCTTAGCTCTTTTATTCGATGGCGGTTGCTGACCTTATAGAATTCGCTCAAATCCTCTATTCGATTATAACTAAGTGAGAGTTGCTCTAGAAGTTGAAATTGCTCTATCCCATCCAGCGTTGATATCTTATTATGACTGATGTGGAGCTTGGTGACTTTATTGTAAGGGTAGGGCACGCGATCAATCCTTGTGATGTTGCAAAAGGAAAGCGAAATTTTGTCTTTCGAAATATACTCCACCTTTTTCTCATTGCGCATTGCCACACTGAGTGGCATATCCTCAGTTTCCATAATTTCTGGTTCTTTTCCGCGTATTTCAATAAATTTTAATCGAGAGAGATCTTTGGATAACAAAGTTAGCAAAATACAATGCAAATTTTTTTATTCATAAAAAAATTCGTTAAATAACAAACTGAGAGTTCGGATATAAAAGAGAATATAAATAAAATTTTTGCGAAAATACTTGTTGGTGGGTACTGAACCAAGATAACCAAAGTTTTCACTTCGCTACTCTAACAATCCGACAAACACTTCAAATGGAAGAGAAATTGAACATTAATCAAGAGACTGAGGCGCTTCTTGAAGCAGAAGAAACGCACGAACCTTGCGAAGATAATGGTAAGCTCACAGAATGCAAGATCGAGATTACTGAACTTGCGGAGTGTCCAGAAGAATATCATGCTCTTTCTTCTAACACATCTTGTCAGCATGAGAGAGTGCTTCGATCGAAAGACCTAAGTCATCTATTCAGATGTGGCACATTCGTGCCTAAGGTAATCGTCTTGAATTTGTCTCTCTTTTAAAAGCGAAATTCGTAGTCAGGAGCAAGGGCGTACAAATCTCCCAGTTTAAATTACACAACGTTTTTCTCTCCTCAAACTATCTACGAAGCTATGAAGGCAAGGTACCTCCCTCAGGAGAAGAGCACGAATCTCGAATACCTCCAGGTTTCATTTGATATACAAGCTTCCTTCTGATCACTATTTGATATAGCTCCGACGCACATACGTTGAGTGGATTTTTGAGCTCGCTGAAAAACTCAGAATGTCAGACAACTCATGCCACCTGGCAGTGCTCTTAATGGACTTGCTCTACCTAAGAGATAATTCTCACAACGGAAAACTACAGCTCTTCGCTCCAACCTGCTTACTTTTGGCTGGTAGTTAATTTTTTCAAACCTCTGTATTAACTCATATAACTAGCCAAAACTATTGAACTCGATGAAAGAATTCCTTTTATTCCCAAGCTCAGAAGAGCAGCAAACCCGACATTTAGCGTCGATGACTACAAGAAAGCTGAGATCACTCTGCTTGAGAATGTCGATTGGAATCCACAATTTACCTCTGTGCTTGAATTCTTGGAGTTCTTCGTGTCTCAAGGATCAGTCTATTCAAACGACTCGATAATCCAAGAAGAAGAGGATCACTCAGATGTACTCCGAGAGAAAACCCAATTTCATAATAGGATTTCTGAAGAGAGCACTCCTTCAACGAGCAAGGACAATCAAGAAAAGTCTTGGACTCCTAAAACTCTCTCGGAGCCTCAGCAAGGAGAATCCACAACTGCGGATCCAAAAAGCCCAAATGAAAACGATGAGAACAAGTTTGAAGGCTGTGAGCAACCTTTGAACTCTTCCACGAAATTACAACAAATTGAGAACCTTCCTGAGGGAGGAAAAATTTCCCTGAATCCAACTAAAATACAACCCGCTGCTAAAATTGTTTCAATCGCAAAAGTGTCCTCGCTGAAAGAAGAAGAAATTCTCCAACTTGCTTCAAGTATTGAAAAAGATGTAGCAAAAATATGCTATCGCGTCGCAAGAGGTAAGATGATAATTTTATGAGGTAGTTACTGAACTCTAACCTATAGAGGGTGAATTTGCTCAAGTCGAACCACTCATCCTAGCCTGTGCCTGCTTAGCGTTCCTCCGAAAAACCCAGAGATTGGAGCCAGCCTGGTACATTAAATCTTTTATTTCTTTAATCATTACCTTATAAACCCAGGAATCCAGAACTCATTGAGCTAACAAAAGTGAAATTCGAAGATATTTCTCACACTTTAGAACTCATCGAATCAAAAGTGTCCTTGGGAAGGGTTAACAACCACTCAGACATTCATCCCCAGCACAATAACGAAAACGCCATGGGTCGTGTAGCACTGCAAGAATCCAACACAAACGAGGCACCTTGCCAGGAGCTCAAATTGTTCAGCAAGTCAAATTCAAACTCAAAGCAAGCGCCAGTCAACTGCGAAAATACGGATTATGCTAAACAGATCCATCTCTTTTCCGCTTCGAATAGCAATAATAAATACTCAGACCCACTCTCACGTAACAGAATTACTAGCTTTGTAAGTTAAACCTAACTTCATTAGTCTCAAAGGATTACTCTGTTCCCAGCAGAGTTGATTCTTCCAAATACGAAAGAGAAAGAACGAGATACTCAACCACTCGAGCTTTAGGCAGTCACAATTATTCTGGTTCTACCAGCCAGAACCAAGGAGGATACCACCGCCAGAACTATCATCACTACACGACAAATTACTATCCAAGCCAACAGCAATCCACCTATAACAATTCCACCTACGTCGACAGAGAGTATCGATCCCGAAACACACTTGGAACTTACCAGACTGATAATTACTCATACAAATCTTATGGAAGGACAAGTGGCTCATCCTACCTGAGATATGATTCGACAAATACCAGCACGAGTTATCAACCATCTACTTCATACTCAAATAGCGTGAATACAGGTATCACCACGACTACTACTTCAACAACAAACCCAACAAGAGATTACGGAGGTTCGTATATCAGACACACTGATTTGTTTGCTGGACGAAACCGCGGAGCAGGTGTCTTGAGTGCGAGATTAAACACTTCTGTTGATAGCGGATTGGGTCTGCAATCTCGACTTGGATTTAGCAGGAAATAATGAGGAAAAGCGGTATCCTTCTAATTTCTTAAATAAATACTGGTTTCAATAGATTACTAAGCAATCTTGCAATTGATTGTTTGTTTTGCATTGGTTTGTGAATTGTTTGAATATATCTTTTCAAAGCTTTGACGAATTTGTGGGTATAATTTTTAAGAAGATTTTACTAAATTTTAACAAGAGAATATTGCCAAAAGAAGATGCTTTCTAATTGTCACTCACCGATTAGCTGCTTTTTTTTTAATATCATCACGAATTGTCTTTAAAATACAATTCTCATATCGTCCCCCCCCCCTCAAACAGAAAATGTGTCTGGAAGCGTTAGGTCCTTCTCTAAGGGCTGCTAGTTATCAGATAAGGCTACCAATCTAGGATTTTATAATGAAATCTTAGGCAATATAATTCTTTCCTGTATCGTTCTACAGGAATAATCAATACTAAAGTACGACGAAAATTTAAACTGAAGTCCTCGGACACTTATAAATAAATATACAAATAAACTATACAATCAAGATGAGATTTGAACCGGGCAGTAAAATGGCAGATCTGCTCGAAAAGGTGACTAGAATCGCCCAAAACGAGTATGAGAAAGTACAAAGCATGCCTCCGCATCAAAAGGAAAAGATTCTTCGCATAATTATGGGAATTGCTGTCGCCAATTTGCTATACGCAGTATTAGGTTTATACGTGCTCCTCAGTATCAGTGCCACTTTCGCCTGTGCTTATATGCTTGTGAAGCTGCGCGTTGATGCGATCCTAGAGAAAGGATTAATTACTTATCTGCCCGAGGAAACTCAGAAAAAACTACTCGAGCGCTCATTATTTGATATGCTATGCGACACCTGGTTCATTCCTCGTTTTAGTTTGATCGTAAAAGCTATAATGAGACCCTTCTTTGTTGCTATCAACCCAGAAGAAGCAGCCTATCAACTTGATGACCTTCCAGAAGCTACAAAGAGGTTGTTTTTACAAAAGGTATAACTACACCACTACCGCCTCGTTTAACACTCATTTCTCCACTAAACTCAATAGGGTATCGTGAATCTCTTTCCGGACAATCTGAAGAAAATTATGATTCCAAAATCTCCCGCAATATGTCTCGAAGCGAAGCAAGAGGAAGCGGAAGCAGAAGCGGCAGCTGAAGAAAAGCAGTTGCAGCTTGCCAAAATTGAAAAAAGATACGAACTGAACTTCTCCTCGGACTATTCTCCGTTCCAATCACACTACGATAGTTGTAGGGAAAGCGACATTCTAAGTTCTCGAGACAGAAACTCTGTTATCTCTACAGATGATGAGCCAGAGTATACTTTTAAAGATAAGCTAACGAGCGTTAAGACCTGGCTCACGATCCCTAAGCCAATTGGCTTTGGTCCTTTCGAATCTGTCCGCAGGTTCATTAATCCGAAGATCGCAAAGCTGAGAAAGCCGATTGAATTAAAATTCCCAAAGAAATTTGAAAAATCATACTCATTAGATCCTCCTATGTATCGCTCAGAGGTTATCGCATCCAGTAAATTGGCCCTGATGAGATCTCAATCCCAGCAAGACACGATCCCAAAGTGGGATAAGTTGGATACCTACATCAAAATGAAACGTGAAAAGTCTAAACAACCTCCTCGCAAAGCAACAGCTCCATTGGTAATGAATTTATGAGTTTGGCGCCGTGTATTTACCTTTTGATTAGAAGGGGCCTCTACATATGGTACAAAAGCTTATGGAGATTGTCCACATGGGCAAGCAAGGAGTGTTTAATCGCGTTGATGATAAAAAGCTACTCAAAATTTTCGGACTGTCGACTCTGGCATTACTTCTCCAGTTTACCATCTCTAAAAGGTAAATCGGTTTTAACTAATCAGCAATGGCTCAAATATTTGGTTTCTATGCTAGGACTCGAAGCTGGCTTTTGAATACGTTCCATTTATTAATGTACGTGACCGGCATACTGCTATCTTCAGGTATTTTACAATTTCAGATGCACATTTTCTAATACCTCTGCAGGTTCCTTTGCTTTATATATACTGAAGTTAAAGAAGGGAAAGGCTGCGCCTAAAGTAATTCAGCAAGCTTCCGAGCAAAACGAGATGAGAGAAACTGAAATTCAGTCTTCAAAGTAGGCCAAATCTGGTCCTAAAAATTGTGCAGAAATTCGTGTTTTTACGAATAACAGCGGATGCAGCAGTTAGACTTGCAAATATTTATTATTCTGTCACATCATGCCCTTAAGAATTGAGTTATTTTCCAGATCCGTTGGATAGACTTACATAAATGTTTCTTTTCAAAATTTATTATTAAAGAAATGAAAACAGAGGGAAGCAACACATAGTAAAAGTCCTATTTAACATTCTCCGATTATTTGTATAAAATGTATATTTTCAACAATGAACGAGTATGTAAGAAGCTCTAGAGCTTAACTCATATAATTTCTTCTCAAATGTAAAGTGAAAGTGTGTTTGATGTTTCCTTTTTTTATCAAAAGCTTACAAAGCGTTCAAAAAACTAAATTTTATTTAAGTTAAACCGAGCATTGCGATCATGATCAAACTTCCTTATCCAGGGACCCTACTTTTCTACCGCAGATTACTTAAGACAATGATGATGACATTCGACGGAGATTTTGAAATGTTTCACCGAGTGCGATTGGAAGCAAGAAAGGAAATTTTAAAAAATAAAGATGAAACAGATGAGGTCCAGATTCAAAACCATATTTTTTATGGCGAGGAGATTAGAGATTTCTTATCAGTCAACCTTATCCAAGTAACTCGCTCGAACTATTACGGAAATTTTAACCATTTATCTTTTAAAACAGGGCAATATTCAACCTAATGGCCATTATAGACTCAAAGTTCGCAAGGAGCATGGATTGGGTGCCACAATCAAGCCTCCAATAGATTTCTCAAGCATTAACATCGATAATGAACCGAAAAAATAAATAGTGAGCTAGTTTCATCTTGAGAAGTTATTGCTCTCAGCATTTTCGAAATATGGGAGGAACCCTTTGTGTGCAAATATATTTCGCTGTAATTACTTATGTCAGGCGGCAATGGAGTTGAAAACACACTAAAGAAATATCACCTAAAGGATTTTTCTTGAGGATAGTTCAATGGTTTTTAATTGTTCGGAGCATACTGAATTTTTACAAATAACAAATAAATTCTGCTGGCTTTTTGCTAGTGCATACGATTTTAGAATGCAATTGGAGCTATTATGAAAAGTGATATAGTTCAAAACGGTCAGTCATTGCAAATAAACATACCATTAATTATAGAGTATAGCATGTTGGATTCTGATATTTCTACTTTTAGCGAAGTATTATTTTTGACCTAAAACCCTATAGATAACGAGGAGCTATTAATACATCTGGAGCTCAGAATAAGCCACGCTTATGATTTTGCTGTTTTTGGTGGATTGTATTTTTCTGACCGGGCAAGTTTCTCAAAATTTTACACTGCCCTATTGTATCACTTGCCTTAAAATATTCTTTACTGTGATTGAACCTAGCAGAATATCAAGGCTAAATCAAAGGCGAATTCGGTCTCTCTCTCTCTGCTAATATTTGAGCTCTCTATATTAAACCGTTTTTTTTTAATTTATTTTTTTTTTTAGTTTTTCGAGGTCCAGTGATTCAGTTTATGAGATAGCTCATCTGAGAGATGTTTGCACTTTTCATACAAAGCTAATTCACTCTCGAAGATCAACAGAGAACCTTATATTACATTCACTACATGTAGACATCTATGTTCCAACCACAGCTTGAGCCTATATCACCTATTATCCTCGAGACTGGGAATCATACTGAATTTTTTGTTTTTTTAAAGGTTTCATGTACAATCGGAAAAATAAACCACTAAATTCTTCATATCTCATATAAATGCGCGAATGAGATTTTTTTTCCAAAGCAAAAAATTTATTCCCACTACTTTCGCTTCCATAGATATCGGTTGCGATAAAGAGGCAAGTTTTCTATACTCGTTCGATGAGGAACAATTAGAATAAAGTCCATTATTTTCAGAAAAAGGGAAATTCCTTGATTGCAAAATCTTATTCGAGTCAGTACGCGAATAGGTCTGCTTAAGAAAACTTCTGAATTGCAAACCTCTGGAATAAATTTAAAAGTTTAACGCCCTTTGGCTCGTATTATAGACACAAACACTGATCATCCAATATTACACATGATGAATTTCACAGGAAAAATAGCACCTGATAGAGCACCGAAAAGATCGTTATCTCTACCAAAACGACAAGGAGACCCCAGAAGGAAAAATTTGTGGTTCAAAGCCCACAAGAGTCCCTCGAATACTGAGATAATCAAACAATCGCTTCGAAAGCGTCAAAATACCAACAAGGATAAAAAAGTAATCAACTTCATGAATCTCTAGCCTCTAACTAATTATCTCGACCAATAGAAACTTGAAGATCTCAGCTTCCAACAAGAAAATTCACCGTTAAAGATATCTTTTGGAAACATATTCGAGAAGCAACCAGCGACTCCCCACAACACAACTCAGTTTATCACGCAAGCTGCCCATCTTCCCACTGAGTCTTGTGTTTTTAACGGCTGTAACGATCGATTTTCTCAGCAAATCCACTGCCATTCGATGCTCGGATCGATGAGGAATCTAATCCTCGGAGACACTAGCTTTTTTGGAGCAAACCCCGAGTCTCCATCGAAAGAGATGCGAAGCTGCTTCTCTGAGAATGCTTATGATTTAACGAAAATCAGAAGCGAGAGCGACTCGCAGATCTCGAGCAATTGCAAGTATTTCGACCAAAGCTCTGGAGAGACCAACTGTCGTCCAGCTCATAAAGCCTCCCAGATCGATATTAAACAGCTTCTTGAAGAAATTAACAACGGGAGGAATAAGCTCGAAAATGTCATCCAAGTTTTAGTAAAGCAGATTCAAGACAAGGAAGACATTATAGCAAGCTTGCAGAAGTGATGGTTGGGTTCAATGAACTACTAATTTATCCTATACTTTTAAACAATCAAATAATTTCTTGCGACATATTATTTTTTTGCAATTCTAAATTATGGTGCCGAGTGTTTTGGGTCCAAAACACCTGGCTGCTGAATATCGCCTATCGCCTGGACTAGACACCCAGGTAGGGAGTAATTAATGATTAAGTTGCTCAGTCTGTCTTGCTTGAGCGAACTTCAATAGTTTTATTCCTAGTAATATGCATATATATATTGCTTGTCGTGAGAAGTCCAACATGTATTTTTTTGTAATTTAATGGACACTTACTCCATATTTAATCATTTCCATTCGTTGAAAGCCTTACCACTCAATAACTTCTTCAGTTTAAGGTTGTTCGACATACCCAAACTACCGATGATATATGTATCCGGCTAACTTCATCAGCCAAACCACTCTCTACCAAGAAACTGACATTTTAGATAAAACTTGTTGTTAAGAAGCGTAACAATTCGTTGTTAAAATGACATATAGAAGCTAAGGATATATTTGTTAGAGGTCATATGCTTATGATGTAAAATTGAGCAGGGTAGCTACATATCGAACGTGATTCCGACTCTTTCAAGAGCCTTGATAACGATTGTTTCAAATTCCACCAATGAAATTTTGCCATCGCTGTTCGCATCGATCATTCCAAGGTAACTGCTCACATCTTCTTTTTTTATTTTACGATCTACGCCGATAGCTCGGTATGTATCTTCTAACATCGGGATCAATTCCTCCTCATCAATAAAACCACTGTTATCGCTGTCGTATTTGCGGAAGATACGGCGAGCCTGCTCGAGCTGTCTGTAAACAAACCCTTTATTATAATCCTCTTGCGTGGATCGCTTGGGTAGCTCTTCTGCATAAACGGATTTTTTAAGGGGCTCGGTTCTAACGATGGTTGAAGCAGGTTTGTCAAGATATCCAAGATCACGGGATCCCACACGAGATGTATCTCTTGCACCACAAAAATATTTGATAATCAGAGCTTCAAAGTCACTCAAAGTGATACGCCCATCACCGTTCTGATCCAATACCTTTTGATAACTCTCAAGATCGTATTTTGTTGGAGTAATTGTGCGATTCATGTTCAAATAAGTGTCTTGCATCATTGGACTTGCTTCAAACGGGTCTATGACGCCGTTTTTGTCTTTGTCATACATTTCAAAAAGTCTGCGTGCGACTATTTTTGCATATTCAACGTCATTGAGCTGGCCGATTGTGTTGCTTAGGCCCAGAGATTTGTGCATTCCACTACTTTTCATGTTGTAATATTTTGAAAAATAAATTAAATTTGAGAAGAGAAATTATTGATCAAACGAACTTATTGGATTCTTAGTGAGAAAAAAAAAACTTAAATGGCCGCAAAGTTCAGAAAAAAGCAAAGCTCTTCTGTGAAAAACTGAAGATAGTGGGCTTCAAGCATGTTCCGAACGCTAAAATATTCAACAGTGCCAATTCTCTGATTAGTTAGGGGAGTCCCGTCCCTAACGTGTTGGATGCTGAATTTAAGATAGGATGGGACAAATCCTATACAAGTATTGTATTATTGTTAATGCGGGCCGTTTCTTCTTATAAATCGATGCTTTCTGATAGAGTTCTGATGTGATATAAATCTCTACTAAAAACGCCATATGGAACGAAATCACCTACCGATAAGGGGGGCGAATCTTGACTTTTTTCGAATCTAAATAACTGACAGATAAAATATCAAAGAAAGATATAGCAGAGTGAAGAAGTACTCTCGAGCTTTAATGAGGCCATTGTTGATATGTAAGCAAACGAGTAGCTTATTTTCAGCAGATACTCATTTAATATTTCCTAACTGATTGAGAAAGAAAGGGCGTTCTTGAAATATTCCTTTGTCGTTCCTATATTATTCTTAATCAGCGATATCTGAGATCTAAATGGCACACACGAGAATTACCAGGAAGTGATGGCATTTCATGATAAAATAATCGGATAAAAAGAAATGGAGTAATTTCTTTCATCAGGCATTTAAAGGCAGTGGTAACCTCTATAACACCCTTTAATGGGGAACTTCCTAGTTTCTCTGATCGAAACTATTCTGAAAGAGCGAATGTTTCTCACAAAATTAGCAGAGAGAGCGGGTGCATTAAATAAACCTCTAAAAATTGATAGAAAAAATCATAATAAGCCAAACCACAATTCACAAAAAGTGGTCTTCCAATGAGAACATATAGTCTTCATTCTTCGATACCTCAGAAATAGAGAGTGGACTATCACCATCCTGCAAAAGAGGAGGGGAAAAAAACTTGTTGGAATCAAATTGAGAGCTTCGACATTTATGGCTGCAAAACTTTCTCTATTAGCAGATATTCATATCTAATTAGCATAATAACGAACATCTATAGTGAGATCTCTTTCTTTTGCTTAGATAAGAAGATCTAAACTTGGATGCATGGAGGACTAACTCTGATCAGCAGCACCGAGCACTATCAACCAGTCTCTTCATGGCAATCCTGAATAAATCAGAGGAAGCAACTTAGTTTTTTATTTTTTCAATGCGTGGCCTCTGCGAAAGTGTTTTTTCGTGGGCTTTATTAAAATTCATCAAGCTTAATAAAAGAAGGGCTAGGCTCAGTTCGCTGATTTTCTCTCAAAAAAACCGATTTCTCTGATAAACATCGAGCCATCGTAAGTCCCACCTACGTTTAAATTGTTATCCCATCTAATTCTGGAATAGCCTTCATTCATTCTTCCTTTTTTCCATGGTCTTCTTTTCGAGATTTCTGGAGGAAATCAAACAAAAAAGTTTGATAGAATGACAGTTAATGCCTCAGTCCACATCGACTATTAGATTTATTAGGGAGTCGGTGAGTTTCAGACGGCCTATCCAGCATTCCAGAGCGGTAAATTAGCCAGAAATCTGACAAAGCTCTCTTTTCTCCCAACAGAATTAGAATTGCTGCTCAATATTATCGCCCAGAGAAGAAAGACCAAACTCTACGTAATCTTCCTAGAATTCATGATCATTGATTCATAAAGATAGTCCTTCTGTAGGTGTTTGCGACTAAGAATAAAAACCAGAAGACAATTACAGGTCACACTTATACCCGAGCTTTCTGATCGAGCGCCAAGTTGAAGCTCTGGTCTCCCTGTTTTCAACTGCCAGATACTTACAACCTTACCTCGACGCGCTTATACGATGCTTATAATTAGTATCTATTAAGTTTCCATGAATAAAATCTCTTCCTTAAGTCTAGTAAGCTCTTCCGATGTAAAAATATCGCTCCCCTTCCTCTCCATTCAAAGCTACTGTACATTTGATGCTCTACCAATGATTTGAGCCTGATCAGATTTTCGTTCACCATTTAGCATTTTTCCATAGTCTCTCGAATAAAAAATCGATAAAGTAGGACTTCTAGTGTCGAGTCGGCTCTCCCATCGTGAAGCCAAGCATACTACGATTGAGAAAGATTAAAAACGGTTACTAAAATTCATTAAAAGGCAATTAAATCTTGTTTTGAATTTTTTCATTCAATTTAGCGGTCTTTTTTACAAAACAAATTTTATTTCTTCTACTTCCGCGCAGGTAATGTATCCAAAACCATCGAAAATAATAATATTTACTTAGAAATTATACACCAAATCATTCCTAAGGATAATATGAACGAGTCAGTAGCAACACGAGACAAAAGCGCGCTTTCTCAGAGCAAGGAGCAAGCGAATCCCCTCTCTGGCGAACCAATCTCATTCAACAACGCACAGTGGTATATACGCGACAACGAGCACAAATCTCACAAGAAGGGGAAAGGAGGGCCAGCCAAAAGGTGGGGACACTCAAGCGTTCTCAAAGACAGCCGAATTTTTATTTATGGAGGAAATGGGAGGCACCCAAGGAACATTCGTCATTGGCAATGCTTTTTCGAATTGGATCTATACGAGTGGGATTGGACGAAATATGAAGCTACGAATAAACCTCCACCAGTACGTGATGCTCACTCAGGGCTTTTGGTAGGAAATGATGTTTATATCTATGGAGGGGCAGATGGAATTTCGCCCAAAAACGACAACTTCTTTCGCTATGATCTCACCTCCCACACATGGGAAACCATCCGCGCGACAGGAGATATTCCTGAAGGAAGAGAAGGCCACACTGCTTGCATCATCTATGGGAGGTATATGGTGATTTACGGGGGCTGGAGTTCCAATGAAGTCGTCTTGGGAGATACACATTGTTTCGATATTGAGAAGAAAAAGTGGATGCCAGTCATTAAGAAGAGCGGCACGGAACCCAAACCTCGTGAGAGTCAAGCGTCCTGTACTGTGCGAGATAATATATATATCTTTGGAGGGCAAGGAAAAGAAGAAAAAATAGGAGATGTGGATTATGAGGTGTTTTTCAATGATCTTTTTAAGCTGAAAATCGAAATTGAAGGAGAAAAGGCGATTGCTGTGTGGGAAGAGCTCAAGCCCTCTGGTCCTAAGCCTCCAAAACGAGGATCTCATTCGATGAGTGCTTACAAAGACCGATATTTGTTCATCATTGGTGGTGAAGGGTACCCTAAAGAGTTCGATGAAGAGTCGCCATTGGGATCAAATCCGAAAAAACAAGCAGACGTTCTTAAGAAGCATCAGAGAAATGAAGACGAGGATGAGCTGGCAGTGTTTTCAAAATCAGACGTGTGGTACTATGATATCGAATTAAATGTTTGGAACAATCTAAAAATCAAAAACGCGAAGGATTTTTTCCCTCATATGGCTCACACTGCAAATGCTTGGGAGGATTTTATTATTATCTTTGGAGGCTTTTCAACCGACAACCAGAACCCTCACGACGAAATTTGTATACTCTCTCTGACCGGTGCCGATCCCATGAAACAGTCTCGAGTTAAAAGGAGAAGAAGAGAACCTGAAGAGAGCCAAGCGATAGTAAAGCCTGAAATCAAAGCGCCTGCTCCAATGATAGCGCAGCAGAAAATCCGTACAGACATCTGCTTAGTCTGTAAGAATAAACTTACTAATACCTATAAAATTGCTGATCCCGTACAAAAATCGCCTAAGAAATCTGAGTCAAAAGACGAAGATGAGCTTCCAAAACCTAAAATATTAGCCAATCTGATGGCAAAATCTGGACCTATTATCACGGGAGCATATTTGCATACATTGTCGCAGTTGATAGGTTGGCCGTTTGCGGCTATTGGGCTGCTAATTGATAATAGTTTGATCCGCGAGTCAAGTACCCTTATGATTGATCTGATCATTAAAAAGCCAATGCAACAGTCCACTACTATGAGAGCTCTTCCAACAAGCGGTGGTGCTATTGTTGAGGAAATCGTCACTGTGAAAGATGAGGCTAAAACGCTGAGTACTGAGGCAGTTAAGCAAGAAAGTTCTGACTCCAAAGAGCAAGACGACACTCCGCTGATATATCTACAGTGTATAGACAACGGAAAAATATGGAATCCTGAGGAGTTTGTTGATTTAATCGCTGATCACGATGCTTTCCCTGATGATGAGCAATCACTCGTTGGGAAAACTTCTACAGTCACGACCACAGGAAAGAGAGACCAGCAACAGCAAGAAGAGGAAAAACAATCGAACTTACTAAATAAGCAATATGCTTACAATCTGAAGATTGGATGTCTAAGACTCGGCAATACCGTCGTGATTATTTCGAGGAGCATCACATACACATGTCTCGGTTTTATATGTGTACAGAGAATGACTAACATCCATGTTCCAAGCAGTAACTCCTTCTTGTATGTCTGCTGGGAAAATTCTAGCGGAGCCTACAGAACTTTGAATGGGGACAAAACCAAGCAGCTCATTTTCTCAGCCATTAAAGATTTCGTAACAGAATCGGAATTGACTGACATGAATACACTAATTGGAACAAAAGTCCTCGTGATGAATCTGAAGAAAGTGCCTATTTACAAGAAGGAGATGAATAAAATCGTACAGGAGTACGAGCTGATTGCCGTGAAAAATAGAATGGGAGGCATTGAAGATATTCGAGTTAGAACTCTTGATTCGGAGTTGAAAAAGCGATTGCAGCCTGAAGCTCTCTCCCAAATGCTCGAATTCTCATTTACAACTTACTTAAAGCTATTCTTCCTTGAGCCGATCGCTGAATTGGCCACGAAACCTAAGAGGTCTTATGAAATACAGTTCAATAGGAAGAAAATCGAGTTTATCAATTTCAAGAAGTTGGTCGAAAGCAAACGGGATCAGCATAAAGGAGCATTTATTGAGATCGACAAGCCAAATATGTTTCAAGGTGTCGTCGGGCTGCTCGAGAACTTTAATGGTATTTTTATTTTATTTTTTTAGCAAGACTGTTCTCAATTATATCACTAGAACCACAAAAGCATTCTCATAAAACCGCTGGAACCAGCCACTCCACTTCCCTTGCAAGTAACCTTTTGCATTTTCTTTTTGAGCTCTAATCAACGGTATTTCTTATCGTTCATTAGTTGAGGAAGCCGTCGACTCAGGAGTGCTGATCTATTACAATAATCGATTGATTGGAAGGCTAGAAAGCAACAAATTGGGAGCAACAGAGTATCTCTCCAAATTTCTGAGGTCTGAAAGCAAGGTGCAACATGAGCACATTGGTTATATAAAACTTGGCAAACTATTTAGGCCAAATATACTCATGACAGTAAATTTCCCCTTACTTTGCCTTTCTCAACTAAATTCATTAGGAAATACAAAACACCTACCATGCGAGCTATGTATACAGCTGTATACTCGAGAAATTAGAAGAAATTCGCAATCAAAAAGGGCGTAATGAAAGCAAAGAAATCGTTGCTGCACCCGAAACTACATCAAAAAGAGTGAAAAAAACTTAGCTTAGAAGAATCAGGGTGGTCGAAAACACTTCATTGAGTCATAGTTTGTTATTATGCCTTCTGTATCTTGCAGTATCTTAGAGAAACAAACTGATTCTTTTGTTCATTCGAGTGTAATAGTCTTATTGAAAATAAAATCCAAATTCTCTCTTCCTTACAACAAAAGACAAGGGATAATTTCAATTCAGGAAAGGATAGTCTACCGCAAGGATTATTGAGGTTAACCATATCTTGTGAATATTTAAATGAGTTTACTTTTGCTTTAATTTAGTCTGGATATTTATTCTCCAAAAATTTCAAAATTTGAACGATGAACCTGATCTGCTTAACATGTTATGTATCCGAGCTTGTCTGAAAAATAAATTCACCGCAAAATATCTTAGACAATACATTAAATTCAATTTTTTAAAGTCACAGATTTGAATTGCAAACTTGAAAATGAAAAGAAAAGTCTACAATGAATGCTATGAAAAGGTCGATATCCTTGGCAAAGGATCCTTTGGCTCGATTTTTAAAGCGAGAGTCCTCGATTTTGATCCGGAGAAAAAGAATAAAGCTACAGAGTCCACAAACGGTTTTCTATATCATAAAAACTTCAAACTCACTCATGATTAATAGCCGGAGAAGAACTCAAGAGTGATGAAATAGCAAAGAAACCTCAGAAGAACTATGAATTTGTTGCCATTAAGAAAATTGAATCTATCTCGCAGAAGGGAGTTGATTACTCGTTCCTCAGAGAAGTCAAAGTACTGAAAGAGCTGGGCGAGCATCCAAACATCATCAAGGTATCGCCTATTAACTGCATTGGATCTCTAATATCAATTGGTGGCAGGTTGTCGATGTTTTCGTGTCCAAAAAGAAGACTTACATGGCTATGGAGGTGATGAAGATGTCTCTCCATGACCTCGCGTATGATGAGCGCTATCAATTAACTGAGTCTGATATCAAATGCATCGCTTTTGAACTTCTCACCGGCCTCGAATTTCTTCATAGAAATTCAGTTATGCATAGAGTAATGATGAACCACATCTCATACAGTTACTCAAAGATCATGCTTAGGATATGAAACCTTCTAACATGCTAATTTCGGAAGACGGACAGATTAAATTATCTGACTTCGGTCTCGCGAGATACTATGAGAAACCAGCAAAAGAGATGACGGGAAGAGTAACAACCAGGTGAGCTATTATTCTGTGAGAGGTTTGTTATTGATTGGGCATATGTTGCTAGAGGTTACAAGCCACCAGAATTATTGTATGGTTCAAAGCTTTACGGACCTTCAATTGATATTTGGTCTACGGCGTGTATTATAGTGGAAATGTACCTCAAGAAGCCGATTTTCTACGCGGATAATGACATAGGACAGCTCTCTAAAATATTCTCGATAAGAGGCTCTCCTAATGAAGAGAACTGGCCTGAAGTTAATGATCTGCCTTCATATTTGCCTTTCGAGCATTCAGACAAAGTGCCATTCACTAAGGTATTATCAGATCACTTTATCAATCGAACACTGACAAATTTACTGCAAATAGGTCATTCCTGACATCAGTGCTGAAGGAGCTGACTTGCTGGACAAAATGCTTGATATTAATCCAAATAGAAGAATCACTGCTGAAAAAGTACATCATCCTTAGAGGATTCTCTAATGCTTGCTTTGATAAAATAGGCTCTGAAGCATCCATTCTTTGAGACAAAACCCAGCAAAAGTGAAGCTACCTACCAGAAGTACGTGAAAGAATACCAAAAGCCGAAGAGGTATTGAGGATAAAAGCATACTGGCAGGAAGTTAACAAAATAACTCTCTGATATAAATAAAAGTTCGCGTCTTCTCATTATTTATTTGATTCAAAATAGAGTTGGTTGGTGAGGTAAATTGTCCACGATTTACATATTTCAAATGTCGAGATTGCCATT
>ENA-UOTX01001496-UOTX01001496.1-compost-metagenome-genome-assembly--contig:-NODE-1496-length-17085-cov-56.238946_pt1 | contig 17085 bp, 17 predicted proteins | sample MGYA00238143_ERZ746982 | MGnify/ENA primary metagenome ERZ746982 (study PRJEB28758, sample SAMN06268862) | compost metagenome | isolation source: single cell | place: USA: California, Emeryville, Joint... | reverse complement strand
GCCAACTTGATCCAAAGTATTGCGATTGTACGACTGGATCGGCTGCAAAGGCGCTCAAAATGACGTGTCCTGGAACGTGCTTGGATTATGCCTATGAGCACCAAGCACCTTATGCGTTTGCGTTTGAAATTTATAAAAGAGGACACAAATTGCCCGGTTGGGGTCCGGAAGAGACTAGTTTGATTTCCCTAAATCAAAAAGCGAAGAATGTAATAATGATGAGAAGTTATTGTCATTTATTGAATTTGTTTAGTTGAGAGGGGTTTCTTCAACGAAGAGCGTGCCTTCTTGCTTCCTTGAAGCTTCGAGCCATTTAAGGTAGAACGAGCTCATATGAATTTGTGATTTTAATGAGCTATTATAGTTACGAAGGAATGTCGAAAGAAGAGTGCTTTGCGTATTTCAACCCAAGATCGGAAAAAGAATACAACTTCATTATAAACAATTGGACCAGCGTTAACCGAATTCTTCTTATCTCTTTCTTACCAGATGAATTTAAAATAGGCGATCCTTGAACTTGTACAGCTGGTGAATGAAAAGACTGGAAATCCTTAGAAAACTTATTTTATTCATTTTTAATGTAATAAAATTTTTCATCTTTGATGTGGAGATTTTTGAAAGCACATTTTATCATGATGTTGATCGCAATACTCAGTGTATATATCCGCGATTAAATTGTGTAGTCAATTTAATAAGCCGAGTTACCCTAAGGATGCATTGGTACTTTGAGTTAGAAGGTCATTTGTTAACAAAAAAATTATCATATATATCTACAGCAGAAGTCTGAATTAAGGTCCAAGAAACATTTGATCGGTCTCTTCGGAATCCGTAGAGCCATATCTGATAACTTCGCTTCGTCTTCTTCCAAGTTTTGCAGAGGTACGAGAAATGTGGGTGAAGTCTTGCTCTCCTGTGTATGAATGAAGAGCGTGTTGATCGTTCGAATTCAAGCTCGCTAGATCAATGCAATTTTAGAAAGAAAATCGCAGAATGTAAGTACTTTTATGATTTTTATCTTCTGCCATCAGCAGAGAGCACAAAAAGATTGATATTATTCCAAACACTGCAAGCAGTAAAAGCACCTATGAGAAAATATTGAATTGAATGCTGGACATATTATTCTCAATTACATGAACGTAAGAGCCAGACCGAGTTTTGAGGACTCCAATTATCATAGGACATAAACCTAGCGCTAGGTTTTGGATTGATTGGATGAGTCCATAAGCCGAACCCTATGTGAGGAATAATTATCGTAAGACAATCAAGGTGTATCCTCTTACCAATTTGTCCTTTGGAACGAGAAAAACAACTGTAGGCCACAAGACTCCTGCAAAGATCCCGTACGCCGCTCCGAGGATAATCAAAGGAACGATGGGATACACAACCTGGAACAGTAAATGCGAGAGCATCGCCATAATAGACGCGGCCATGAGTAGTCGGAGTCTCTGTCCATACTTATCAATGAACAAACCGACCATAGGTAACAGTGCTGATGACACAATCATAATGATGCTCATAAGCTGTCCTGCCTTTCGATTACGTTCAAGGTCATCAGCAACGGAATCATTTAGCCTTTGAGAGGTGGGAAGTTATTGAATCTGGTGTCTGATGAGGCGATATTTACCAAGTATCTTCAAAGAAGCCACTTGCGATCATGTTAAATGGAATCACGGTAGCATACAATGAACACACGAGACCAGTAATGAGCCAAAATGGCTAACAAATAATTTGTTAGAACGAAGTGATGGTGTAGTTGGTAATACTTTGCTGAATTTGCGAATGCTATGAAAAACTTCTAGCGTTTCTTGATGAGATTCTTTATTTCTTTCTTCGAGTATCTCTGGGTGCATCTGTTCATATCTTTTATCGATGATGCTCACAAGAATCGCTCCGATTACAGATACCGCTGCTACACCACTAGCAAAGCGAATGGGCGCATCAAAGCTCTACAAATTCGCTGATTAACGCACAGAAGGATGTAACTTACAGCTTTAGCTAACGAAGGACTGATAAAGCAGTTGAGCACACTACCCAACCTGGCAAAACTCAAATTGAATCCCTTTGGAAGCCATTAGCACAGATCCAAGTTCAATGCATTATTACCTGTGAAAAAGAAAGCTCCTTGCCTTTAAACCAGCTGACTAGGAGTATTCCGATTGTTACGCTCAGCGATTCTCCTCCCAGTCCGAAAACGAATCTGCCGAATATCATCCATGAGGCGTTGTTCGCGGTGGCTCCGATATACAAGAGCATTTGGCCGATCATAATGAAGGCACAAAACACGATATTCATTATTCTGTAGCCTAATATTCGATGATCAAAGGAAATTTCAAGGATCTATACCAAACTGGTCTACAAGCATTCCTGCGATGAGTGGCAGAAGGATGTTGGGCAAAGAATAGACAGAGTAAAGCAGGTCGAAGAGGTACTCGGGATGGTGTTCGGAACCCTTCTCAAATTTGTCGAGGAATTGGTTTCGGAGGACGCCGGGAAGGTCTTGGCAGTAATGGCTGGCAAACTAGGCCAATTTATTGTGAACGAGATGAGAGGGACATATGAGATAGGTAGAGATTACGAATGCGATGCAGCCGAGGGCAAGAACAAGGAATCGGAGTGACCCTCGAGGGTGGGTTGTTTCTAAGCTCATGCAATAAACCTTTAATTTTGTTATACGTTTTTCTTTACTAGCGGTTAGATGAGTTTGACTATATTGTTTTATGAAAACATGAATCAAAAATTGAACCGAAGTTAAACAGACTATTTCATCCAGCTGTGAATCTCATGCAAATTGATTGAACAAGCCATGTCTCTTAGAGCTGTGAGGTAAAATCGATATCAGCTGCATAAATTGACCATCCATCGCAGTTAAATGGATGAGTCTAAATGAATCCTATATTTCGAAAAGAGAACCTGTAATACATAATTATTTGGCTGCTATTTCTACAGTAGAGGCTCTGAAGGTAGAGGGATGCTATAAATATTGGTAAGTATGAAATATAGATAAGGAAAATTGTGATACTTCGATGCTATTCACATGGACAATTATAAAATAAATCTCAATCGTTTCTTTTTCGATAAGAAACCACAAAAATAATTTATCATCAATAAGGAAAATTTTGACAATATTTCTTTATTTCTTTCCTTGAAATTTAAGCTATCAACCTCTGGAAGACTCCGAAGCTTTGATTATTGACCGGCCTGATGAAAAACTCTTGGAGTGTGAACTGCTTCGCTTCACTAGCATTCATTCTGCATCCTCTTTCATAACCTAGCAATCAGTCATCAATTACATGCTGTTTCAGTGAAATTTCTATTACCTCTGAATAGTTCAAACAATAAGTCTCTTCTCGCCTCTCTGTTGCTTATCCCGAGCTCGTTTTCTAAGAAATCATCATCGAATCTCATCTCTTCAAGTTCAATCTGCATAAGCAACGGCTCCAGCGTCAAATACCCAGCATCCACAAAGTTTTGAGTCAACGTGCTCAATCCCAGAGAAGTTAACCAATTTTCAATGCTTGGATATTTTCCGCACTCCTTAGGATGCTCATAAGCATAGGCAAAAAGTCCTTTCCTTTCAACCTCACCAAAATCTTGCCAAAAATTAAATTCTCTTGTAATACGCTATTGTTTACCTTCTTTTAGTTTAAAGATAAGCCATGCTCGATGGCCAGCCTTGTCAATCCCGAGCTGATAAATCAAATCATTAGGAGGGCGGCCGGCAAAATCGTCCTTAAACTCCTTTAGGAATGAATAATTATTATCTTTGAAATTCGAGATTAGAGTCTTTAATCCAATGCTCTTCAGCCAATTCTCGATCGTGAGGTAAGCCAAATCATGAGGCTGTGCCGCTATTATAGTAATAGACTCCTGCTCCTAATAGAAATTAACACATAGGTATCAAAGTCATGATTTACAGAATGCCTTGGTTCTTCACGACGGGTGGTTGTGACGGTTTCGGTTCGAGCCGTCCAACTTCCCTTGAAATCGAACCCACAGTCGAACATCCCTCTTGCACAGCAACCGAATGAGGTTTGTTTCTCTTGGCCTTCGAACACAGGCTCTTTTCTTGGGAATTTGATCACTCGCTTGATTTTTCCAGATTCTTGCGCTGTTCTGTTTGTAGAAATCGGTCGGCTTGTAGAAATTGGGCGGCTTGTAGAAATCGTGGCAGTGGTTTGAGCAGTTTGGCTTGCTTTCCACAGCTCGTAGATCTGAGCGAGAGAATTCGCACCCGAAACCTGTCGAACCAACTTCTTTTCCTCAGGAGGTTTCTCATTGTTGCCCTCACTACTTTCATGAAAAGACTGGTTCGCGCTGTCAACAGTCCCTCTTGGCCTTGAAGTGAATTCTACAGGTACTGATTCAACTCGGCCGTGGGTATTGTAGGTTGTTATTGCCATTGTCTGAGGGCCTGAGTCAAACGCGATCAATGAAGGACGGGTAGATGAGGACGCATTCGTTGAATAGTCTCGTTGATGTGTCGCTGAAATATGAGATTTATCAAAGGAGTCTTTAGAAAAATGCTTTGCTTTTTGAACTATAGTCTCATTTTGAGCTTGAAAGATTGGCTTTCTGTACTGAGAGATCGATGGTCTTGGGATAACTGGCTTAGTCTTTGGCAGCGAACGAGAGGGAAGCGAGTGCGGCTTTGGGACCTCCTTCTCCATTACGAAGGAATGATCAGATCTGAGGGTTTCTAGAGGCTGTTTTCCCTCTGAATCACGGAACGAAAACACAGCTTGCTGCGTAACCGAATTCCTATTAGATGAATAACTGAGCCTAAGTTTGGTGGTCGGCTTTTTGGTGTTAACTAAATCCACACAGGTCGCAGGCACTGCAGTAGTGGGTTTTTCCGTTTTAGCATTTACCTTTGGCGGTAGATTTTCATTATTTGAGCAGTTGAGGGAGTCTTTGCTGCTTTGATGAGGCAATTTGGATTCGCGGAAGGTACTGAATCTCAGAGTCTCGCAGGAATCAGCAGTGAATCGCTTCGAGATGATGTTCGAAACGTCGCTTATTTTGCGTTGGAAAGAAGTCGATATCGTTTCGAATTGCTCTGGTCGATGCTTCAAGGTACGAGCGTCGAGTTTGTTTGTGATATCGCCCAATACTTGCAGGACTTCTTTAGATTTATGCTTTTTCAATGTAATTCTCTCTGGCTCTGCTGGTTTGGTCCTTTCTTGGCTCGTGTACTTCGGCTGAGGGAAAAGCGATGGTGATGCACGAGGCGACCCCAGCCTTGTCCTGACGATGTCGTAAAAGATTTTCCCTCGTGCGAGCTGATAAGGCTTTTTTCTTCCCTATAGAAACCGTGAATATTCCTGTTGAGGGAATATCTATATTACGTAATCAGCGATGTTAGGATCGGCTCCGCATTGTTCAATGAGATACTTAAAGATCTCATAGTTTTCGTGTAAGGCAGCGTAATGAAGTACTGTTCGGCCGGCCTAGATATGAAGATTGTAAATTTTATTGATATTAATGATATATACCTTATCTTGGATATTAAGCGCCGTTGGCCCGGATTCACAAAGCAGCTTTAACGAATCTAAGTTGTCTTTTTCACAGGCGATATGTAATGCGGTTTTCCCTTCCTTTTTAATGAAATATTGTTAAATAATCGTAATCAGGTTGCTATTACTGTTGTTTTAATCGAAGGGTCTGCTCCAGCGGATAGGAGTATCTTTACCAGCTTAGCATTGCCGCTTTCAGTGGAATAATGCAAAGCGCTTTTCCCTTCCTTAATACAAAAACAAAAATTACATTGAAAAAAGCCAATCAATGAAATTTTGTACTTTGCTAATCAGATTCGTGTCAAACCCTTGATTCAACAGGTCTTGGACCTTCTTAGTCTGACCATAAATAACGGCCTCGTGAAGCTGATTCCAGCCGGTCTGAAAGATATAAGATCATCACGCGCGATCTATTTTCAGCGAATATTACCTTATTGTTGATTTGGTTTGCAGATTTCGCTCTATTTGGGTTTGGAATCTCAGTCTTGGGACTGTGACAACCGAGCTCCGCAATTAGAGTAGTTTCTTTAATGAATCGACTCATTTTAGTGTCGCAGAAGATGATGTTGTGTTTAGAAGCTTCAATTAAGAAATTTGAATTTATAGTCGTTTGCAATAAAATCTTATTTCTCCATTGAGTATCAAACTAATCTTCTCTTAGATGTAAGTGCCAAATGAATTAATTAAGCCAATAAATCAGTAGAAATTACTTGCTGACAAAGCATGCCTCAGGAAACTTAGCCTTATATAACACTCTAGGCTCAAGCAATACAATCAAATTGATCTCAAAGACGAGTTTTTTTATTGCATCTTGAGAGAAACAGAACTTCCTAATTGACTTCTTACTGTGGAGAAGCTAAAGGGAGAATCTCACAAGGAATTCAGCTGGGCAGCATATTGGGTGATAATGTGGTGGATGACTATCAAAAGGCCGATTAGATTAATAAATAAACGATTTTTTACAGGAAATTCATGGATAATGAATTCTTTACATTAAAAATGCAATTACGATATAAAAAGGAGTTTCCTTACAAAATCCCAACACCAAAATTACTGCGATAATAAAAACGGAGATAACAACCATGTAGGAAAACTGTTTAAACATGCTTGGTCAGGTTTTCAAGCACTGTTTGTCATATTAAAAAAAAATATTAACAATTTAATTAATTATTTTGGTTTCTTCTTTTTCCATTTCTTAAGCGCCTTTCTTACGTCATCTACACCCTCTTGGACAATATCTACAGATAAATTAGTGTTCGAAATGAAACCAAAGGAAATAAATCAATTACCCTTTAAAAAAGGAATCAAGTCCAGCAACTCATGGTCATATGGGTCAGATAACCAAGTTTTAATCTCGATTCCATTCTCAGGTTGAAGAATAAAATTATCAGGCGAATTATCAATGATAATGACCTTGCTGAGGTCTCTTCCAATTTTCGATAGATCCTATTGTATTTGTTAGTTGCGTTCTTTGTAATAGCAACAGAATTACCTTTACAACGCCTGTTTTCGTGGTGGCAAAGGTCGTATGTTGCCTATAAAGCCGATGATTAATAAACTTCCTTTTGTCGAGAATATTCAGGACAATATCCGCATACTATATTCATAGCGTTAATACCAATCACAGAAACCAAACGTTACATCCTGCATGGCGGCTGTGAATATAACCAATTCGTAATACTCTGAGAGTTCTCGAAGGAAAAGCTCTGCATATGGCCTCACAAAAAACTTCCCTTTGCCTCCAGTCTTTTAAACGTTCAGATTGATGTTATTATTGCTGAAAAAAGATAGATTCTACCTCTTCATAATGAACTAATGTCTCATCAAGATCAAGCACGAGAGTGTAAATTGGAACTCCATTCTCATTCGCCGAGCATTCAATGGGCGGGAGATGGCTGACAACCTTTTGCTGAGTGCTTGCCGTCTCAAGGTGCCTCGCCGGATTCTTCAGCTGTGGACTCTTCGAGTTGTTGTTGACAGGACTCGTTTTTTCTGAACTAACGCCGCTATTCTTTGGTGTTTTGGTCGGTTGCTCCTCTTTGTTGTCTAGTATTGTGCTGTCCTTTTCAGTAGTCGTTATATTCACTCTGCTGACACTAGGCTCAACGGATTTGGATTTGGATGTGTTGCTTTCAGTTGAAGTCTGAGCGGGCTCTGGCTTTTTCGTTTGATTTGTGTGGCCAATATTCACCTTCCACCTCGTCAACTGAAAAACATCGATTAGATCATGCCGATGATGGTATTCCCTACTGCTCCAGAAAAAAGTTGCTTCATGAACGTGTGGCTTTCAGAGAGCGAAATATGGCTTATTTTGTGTATCAATTGAGTAATTTTGTCATTTAATTCGTTATCTGAAAATTTTCTGATACAAGCTGTGAGTTTGATCGGCAGAAAGCTATCAAGTTACATTGATCTGATGCATTTGATGATCTTATCGTTGCAAGCACCAACAGTCCCTGTCCCCAGCTTAATCTTTCCTCTCATAGAAGCTAATTGCTCGAATCCCGACTGCATGTTGAGAGGATTAGGTCAATTTACGCATTGAAAACTTACGTGTTGTTTGTTTACAGACATCGTTTTCGATATAGCCATATCGAGAAAATACACAAAATTTGTGTACACCGCCTCAAGAAGCTCATTAAAAATCCGAACCACCTGCTCGCTGCTTGACCCGCTGTCGATAACCCCCAAAGCAACAAAAACTGCAAGCCGTTCTAGAACCAAAAATGTTTTGAAATCTTTTCGAGTCCTCGGGTCCAAAAAAACTAACTAAGACGGCGATTACAAAAGAGAACCCCCAGAATTGAACATACATCAATATCATAGAATTCCTGCTTATCAACGAGTTCCAAATAAGTTTTCCCGTGTTTCACAATCTCTTTAGGAGCCTCCCAGTTCTATCGTGTAGTGATCGTCAAGCTCAATGTCATTAATTATCGTTACTTCAGCCAATTTCTTCAGATTGTCATGAATTGAGATTAAGATTTCCGTGTTAACCTTAAAGATTCAAAGCTCAGCAACTTCGGCAGCAACTAGTAGATTTACCTTCGATTTGACTTTCTCTTCAGGTCGAAAATTGAACAATCTAAATTGTGCTTGCACTGGCCTCCCAATTTGATTTATCGTTTGGGTTTTCGTGGGTTCTGTGCTAGTATTCAAGCTTGGGATATCAAGACTGTTCGACACCGGGCTTGCTCTTTGCCGCACAAATGACGACTTTCTGAATTTCACTGGAGAATCAGTTTCTGCTTGAGTTCCAGTGATTTTCCCTTGTGGTTTTAGAAACGACAGAGAAGACCCCACGCCATTTTGCTCAATTCTATCCGTTTTATTCTCCATTATCCCAAGCTGATGGTTCCCTTGTTTTCCATCGGGTTTTCGTAATAGCGCAGTCGCAAACTCGCTCTGGTCTGGTGCATTCATTTTGAAAATATTCGCTAAATTGTTGATTTTTATTACTCTCAGCCACACTTAACCAAAGAATATGTTACCTTGCTTCTTCTCTGGTGGCTTGACCTTCTGCGAGGCAAAATCAATTGAAAAGTTTCGTTTCTCTTGAGGCTATTACAAGTTAATTTGCTATTATCATTCATTATTTATACTCTAAGTCTGAACCGAGGACGGATAGTCGGATCTGGTGAAAATTCGCTGTTATTGATGGCTGTGACGTTATTAGAAATTGGTTCATTTGTACTCTGCTGGATAGAGACTTTAGGAGCTTCGACTTTGATGGATGTGACCTAGTATTGTTATTGGTGGTGAATGTTAGTCGATTATACGTTCAATGATTGAGTGGCGTGAGGCTCGGGAGTTTCGTTCTTTGGGTTTAACATTGACTGAAGCATGCTTTGGTACTTTTTGCGTTGAGGACTCGAGCGATATGCCTCCATTGCGTTTATTGCTTTGGTAGATGGCGTGTAAGACTTGTCTGAGGGTAAAGGAGTTGAAATTAACGTGGAGGTCTGTTTGTGAGTACCATCCCTTGGTTGTTTCAAACCGCGGCCGATTTTCGGCAGGTGGAAATCAATAGCCGACATTGCTGATTTAAAATTAACAAATTTAACACTACAGTGTCTACTCATGCTGATACAACAAAAAAACCGAGATCATATTAAAAACACAAAAAGAATGGTTCAGAGCGAGTTCGTTTCAGCAATAAACTCTTTTCTTTTTTTTGGATCCTTCACCTCGTAATAAAATGGGAGACTTCTACGACAGTAAAATAGAAATAGTTGATTCAAAAAAAAGCGTTTCAATATACAATTATTCAAGATTCTATCGGAAATAACTCCTTTAAATGAAATTATTTTGGGCTCACATCAATTTCAAAAACAAATTCGTTAGCCATGATGATTATCCTATGAAGTTATTAGGATTTCTTGCGATTTGATTATCCTGAAGAATTACTTCGTGAGCTCCAGAAAACCTCTTTTTCATATTATTTTTCAAGCCAACTACAAATTACGAGAAAAACAAAGCGGCAAAAGGAAAGAATTTATCAAATTTTCACCGAGAGCAAACTACATTCAAAATTTAAACCTCAGATAACGCTTTACAAACGAGTGAGAATCATACATAATACATGAAACTTTTCTCCTACTATTCTCTCATAACACGTACAACTATTACATGAAGTACTTTCAATCAATGAACAGCAACGTATTTAAATTTTGCGATTATTTCGAAGCCAGCCATCTTTCTCCAGAATCCTTTTCCTTTTCAGCTTTTTCAGCATCTTTCTTTTCCTTTTCTTTGATCGCTTTGATTGCGTCTCTGAAAGGATTGTTAAAAACCACCGTCTCTTGGATTTCAATCTTGCTCTATCAACCACATATTAGCAAACAAACCCAGCATCTCAATTTACTGTTGGACGCTCATTCGCGTCTACACTGATCTTGTTCAATTCTTCAAGGATCTGAAGACCAGACACCACCTCTCCAAAAACAGCATGTTTCCCATCGAGAGTCAGCTGAGGCTTCAGCGTGAAAAAGCTAAGAACATAATACTTTAGATTCAAAATTTCATAAAGTCTCTTTTACAATTGAGAGTTATTCGAATTCGGTCCTGAATTTGCCATTGACAATATCCCGGCTTTGTTATGCGATAGCTTCGGATGAAATTCATCTTTGAAACTTGACCCGAAAACAGACTCGCCACCTCTTCCAGTGCCTGTTGGATCTCCTCCTTGGACCTACACATCATAATATCATTAAGGACAATGCAGAAGCATCATTACTTACCACGAAATTCTTAACTAGCCTGTGGAATGTAGTTCCATTGAAGTATTTTCTTTCGCAAAGCTCGATGAAATTTTCACAGGTCTTCGGCACGTAATCGCAATGCAGCATCACGTTTAGCGCTCCATAATTCGTGAGGACCATAACATAGGCTTTAGACTGTGTCTGCTTCACGTGTTGATAGTAAATTTGTCTCACCTGCACGAAAATTAGAGAATTAATTTCTCAATAATGGAAAAATCGCTACTTCATCAGGTGTTTTCATACGAGTCCTGTTATCGTTGGCTAAATCTAGCGAAGTACTAGTGAATGACGCAGCAACCATTCCTGAAGTAAATCTCTCGTGCTGGCTCTTTCCTGATGCCAAGTATTCCGCCACAAATTTCTGAAGAGAAGAGAAAATTAGCATTAATTAATATATAACGCATTCATTACATCTGGAGCGTATTGATCTGACTCCTTTTCGACTTCCTTCGGGTCTTTTTTTACCATTTTCCTTGGTTCTGGTGCTTTAATCTTTTCCTAAATTCAGAATTAACGTCAGGAAAATTTCGATAAACTCAGAACTACCTCTTCTTCTTCCTTGTACTTCTTTTCAAGCTCATCTAGAATTTTTTTTCCTGTTGAACTTTGCGTAATATTTTGCTTTTTGTCCGTCGTTTGACCCATTTCCTCCTTCACTATTAAATTTTAGAGGGCTGCAATGGCAAATGACTTACATTTAGCAATATCAATGTCCTCTTTGATATATTGGAAGTTTTGCACGGTTCTATTCTGCAAGTTTTTTGGGTCTTGAAGTGTGATGATATCTTTCGCAGTGAATTCTTCGTCTAATATTGGCAAATGCTTGATTAATCATTGAATTAGCCTCAGCAGGCTACCTGTCATAAGGTCTCTCCAAAATTTAGGCTTCCTGTTCAGCTCTTCAATTGTTTCAGCGCAATACACATTGCCTGAGGTAGCGATTGCAACAATATGAGTATGGTCAGTGAAAGTTTTTGAGGCGACAGGGTCCCAATATTCGCCTTTCTCATTCTTGTGGAAATTAAGTTTGATCAAATCGCTCGCTTTCAAAGGCGCCCAGGTAACGGGGTTTCTTTTGTACTTCTTGATGAATGGAATAATGTTTCTATGATTTTTTGCATGGATGAGAATGGTTTTGTGAGAGGAAAGCATACACTATGTCAAACACTACGCCTTCTTTCGTACAAACTGGGTCTTCGAAAGGAAGAAGTGAGAGAGAACAGCAATTGAATGGCAGTTTGGCTATAGGCGATTTCACTGTGTCTTTTTTACCACCCCATTCGTATTTGTGCTCTGCAGCTGTGATGAAAAGACGATCTTTACTATGTCTCTTTTTTCCCATTTTATTTAGTGTTTAAATTTTCAATAAATTCTAAGAGGCAAATTTTCGAATGTGAAATATCAGTGTGATGCGTCTTCCACGAAAATCTTTGAAGATTGCTAAATTAAACCTCTCCGGTTTGTTCATTAGCTTTTACCTACCTAGGTGCAATAAGCCGGAGCCTTGGAGATAACAATGAATTTTCATTTTCATCCTCTAAAAAAAAAAGAAAATGGAAATGAATATATTGACAAGTAACTTGTTGAAATCCAACTTTTGACGATAGACCGCCTTCTATATGACAAAATATCGTAACTCTCTGACATTTTTTGTAAAGTTTTTAGAAATTGTTTGCGAGACGTATCAAGACGCTTTTGGAAATCCCTTTCTCGATACACCAGGCCCACTGACATCAATAATAGAAAAAATCAGCGAGGAGATAACGGCTGCTTTGAGAAAAAGGAGGAGAGTACCGTGTATTTTTTGTCCTTGCTCTGCAGAATAGTACCTGACGATATTTGCCACGATGAAAATAGTTTTGAAGTCAGCTCCTCCGATTGGCTCCTCATATGGAGTTATTATCAATAGAGTGAGGAAAAAAGAATTTCAAAAACTTTATGAAGGTGCAAAGAAAGCTGTCGTTCAATATTTGAAGAGCGAAATCGTACGAATTCTTTCTTTTGGCTTGGTGAGGGTGAGAATATAGAAGAGACCGATGATGTTTTCCTCACTTCCCCTGAGGGACTTTAGGATTTTGTAATGTCATTCAGTACGGTTACCATTCAGCTCAAAGAAGAAGTGCAAGAATTAACAAAATTAGATATCGAAGCATATTAGATCAAGTATTAGCAGAACTAAGTAAGTTACAGGCTACAAAAGAAAAGTTAAAAAAAAAGAAATTGATGAATTAAAAAAGAAAGCCTAAACAGCACTCTTGGCGTTGAAGTCATCACTGAGAAGGGCTCGAATACCAAAGGGAGGATTGTTTGTTTGTAGCTTGTGTTACATCAGATTTTTCATTGCTTTTGGAAAACTAAGCCGACCCTCATCGTGACCATAGCCGACGTTCTTTACCTCCAATGGTCTGCTAATGATATTCTGATTGAGCTCTGGCCATGTGGTGTTCTTTTCCAAGTATTGGCTGTGGTGATAAACTGTGTTCTGGTACGCTTTCGAAGCTGTTATCCCCTTTATTCTCGCTGCTATCGAGCGATTTCTGCTCCAGTTCTGCTGGAAAATTGAAACCGATGCTGCGGATCAGGGTTCTCCTTGCGTAAAGTGCTTCTCTGAAGTGACTGAATGGATGATTGCTGTGTATCCAGAGCCACGTTCCTGGGGGTGAAAGAAAAATGGAAGATTAGATGGTCGAAATAGCCTATTTCTGCGTACTGAGATGTTGTCATCATTTCATAGCTTCTTTTTATGCCTGTCTGAGGACTACTAAATTAAGCCTGCAGTTAAATTAAAACTTTTTTTTCCCTACGGTAACTCTTACTTTTGAAACAGTAACGGGTTCTTCCAATTTAACAAAGTAAAAATCAAATCATAACATTTCATGAATGAATGAACATCGTTTGCATTCAAAGAGGTTGATAAAACACTTCCATAACGGTTATCCTTTATCACAAAATTTCTCCTCGTAGTGGGGTATTGTTATAACATTTAAGAGTAAAGAATGCACTCCGTATCTTCTTTTCTTCTGTTAGACGTCTGTTGTGTCAAAGGAAATGAAAAATTCTATCGATATACGTCAACTATTTACGAATATCAGAAAACTTGATAAAATTTGCTTTACTTTAACATATCTATGTCGTTCTGAATGCGAATTGAAATGATTTTACACAAGGAATTAAAAAAGATGATACTCTGGCTACTTTACCTATTCATTTTTCCATTCGAAGCTTCTCATCAATTCAAAAAATATCCTTAGAAATGTCAGCTTTCTTCATAGAGAGCACTCCGATTAAATCAGATTTTACATAATATATCTATCAGAATTCATCAGATCAAGAAACTTCAGCCAATTAAATTAGCCATTATTTCATAACTAGATCAATTAAAAGAAGCTTTTTACTCAGTTGCAGGATTAAATTGATCGGTATACCAGCCAAAAACTCATTTCTAATTGGAGGAACTGTCATTATATAGCTCCAACCAAGGATAGTTTCACAATTAGAAAAAATTTCTAACACTCCACTAGCTCAACACTCACAAAACCAAAGTAAAACCCTCAATTACAACGACAATGGAATCAGCAAGTCAATATCAAGAAGTCTCTGAAAAACCCATGATACAGCCCCAAAAGATAATTCCCCCGAGTAAAAGCAGCATGAATCCCAGCGTTTTGCAAAACCAGCTCGAACAGTTCAATCAAATTTACGAGAAACAGCAGCAACTCCAAAGCGAAATCAAAAAGAAAGAGATCAGCGTCGCCGTCAAAGGCGAGAAGGAAGCGAAAGGAATATACTTGAAAAGCAGTCCTCGCGACATCGCTAAGAAGATCTCCAAGAAGCTTGCGAATGAGATATGCGCAGCGAAAGTTGTCTATTCGCAACAGGAATCTAAAGAACTCGAAAATGATGAGCTCTATGACATCGACCGTCCGTTGGAAGGAGATTGTTCTCTTGAATTTGTTAAATTCGATCACCCAAAAGCAATAGAGGTAGACTGAGCACCCTTCAACAGAGTTTTCTAATGATTTCATAATTTGTTAGATAATGTATCATTGCAGTGCTCAAGTATTAGGATGCGTCCTCGAAGAGCAATACGGAGACGTTTTCGACCTCCAATTCGACGAGCATGGTTTCTCCTGCGATATTTACCCCAGGAAGCAGAGTATTAGCGAGGAAGACTTCTCCTCAATAGAAAGAGCGTTCATCAAATTCGCCTCTCAACTCAAAAGAGCATACGTAAGCAAGGCTGAGGCTGAAGTCTTATTTAAAGATGACTCGCTTAAATCTCAGTATATCAAAGATAAGATCCCTGAAGACGGTCGAGTTGCTATATTTTGTTTGGGAAACATCGTCGATCTTTGCTCCGGCTCTTATCTCCCACACATTAGCCGAATTAAAGTCATGAAATGCATTAAAGTGAGCGAAATAGCTTCTCCGTCTCAAGAGAAGAAAAATCTACCGCCTCAAAGAATCCATGCCATGAGCTCCCACCAGCACATCATAGAGAAAGAAATCGCAAAAAGAGACCATAGAGTTATCGGCCAGCAGCAGGAGCTCTTCTGCTTTATCGAAATGAGTCCAGGATCGGTCTTTTTCCGACCACATGGAGCCAGAATCTTCAACAAACTGGTTGCTTTAATACGAAAAGAATACGCTTATCGAGGGTACTCTGAAGTCGTCAGTCCTAACTTATTCGATAAGAAGCTGTGGGACATATCAGGGCATTGGCTCAATTACAAAGACAACATTTTCCAGCTCAACATCGATGAACGAATTGCTGGCATAAAGCCGATGAATTGTCCTGGACATTGTCTCCTCTTTTGCGCTGACTTAAGATCTTACAAGGAACTCCCACTCAGATTCGCTGAGTTCGGTGTCTTGCATAGAAACGAAGTCTCCGGGGCGTTAAGCGGGCTGCTTCGACTCAGGAGATTCGTGCAGGATGATGCTCATATCTTCTGTCGTCCTGATCAAATTCAGGTAAATTGAGTTCAATGACTAGCCTTAAACGTTATTTTCCTTAGGACGAACTTGCAGGAGTGCTCGATCTCCTGAAGTATGTCTATGGACTGTTTGGGCTTAATTATAAGCTCTATTTGTCTTCGAGACCTGAAGGCGCTCTGGGTAACTTATCAATGCTTGATTTATCAGTTATGACTGAGCTATAGGTGAGAAAGAGGTATGGGAAAAGGCTGAAGAGCATCTCGCTAAAGCATTGGATAAGTTCGGTCATTCTTGGAAGGTTAGCCCCGGAGACGGCGCGTTCTACGGACCAAAGATAGACATCATCGTCAGTGATGCTCAGGGAAGAGAGTTTCAATGTGGATCCGTCCAGCTTGATTTCGTCCTTCCAAGTCGATTCAATCTGCAGTATAGAGCCTGCGACCATGAAGAAGAACACAAAGAACTCGAAGAAGGAGAAGAGCAAAAGCAGCTAGAAGAAGGTGTCAGTAAAGAGGAAATTCCTGTAGCGCATGAGCATTCAGTAGTAGAATCAGAGAAGAAGGAAAGCGCTGAGGTCAAGGAGTCTTCTGAGGGTCATTTGAAGCATGGATTCCAGAGACCAGTGATGATTCACAGGGCGATTTATGGGTCTTTAGAGCGATTTATTGCTATTATTGCCGAAAACAATGGCGGGAAGTGGCCATTTTGGCTGTCGCCGAGGCAGATAATCGTTATTCCTGTCAGTGATGAGAAACACCTTGCCTTCGCTGAGGCCGTTTACCAGCGACTCAGACTTGTAAGCAATACATCTCTCAGCACATGTTATAACCGATTTCTAGGAGGGATTCGACGCGGAGATCGACAGAAGCAATGCAAGCTTGAGCAAAAAGATCAGAGACGCGCAAGTCGCCCAATTTAACTTCATTGCGGTCGTTGGTGATGAGGAAATGCTTTCTGGAAGCGTGGACCTCAGAGAACGAGACCAAAAAGAGAGAATGGTATGATTATTTTCTCCATAACTGTCGAAACTACTAATTCAGGGAAAAGTGAGTGTTCCCAAGCTCATTGAGCATCTCAAGTCATTGAGCGCCCCGGACTCAGAGTTCAAGAAGAAATGCGTTTCGAAAGCTTACTTCCACCCCTCGGTAAATTTGAATACATTAAGCGTGGTGAACTAATATGTATTCGAACATAGGAGGCCGCAGGTCATTAGAGTCTTGACGAACAGCAGTCAGATCCGACAAGCAAAGACTCTATTCGGCTGATGAGGAGGTAATTACTAGGTAATGAATAGGTAGTCTACTTATATGGAAATTACGAAATATTTATAAAAATTCATTCATTTATTGTTCAAAAGAAAATTTAAAAAAAAA
>ENA-UOTX01001495-UOTX01001495.1-compost-metagenome-genome-assembly--contig:-NODE-1495-length-17090-cov-3.655029_pt1 | contig 17090 bp, 16 predicted proteins | sample MGYA00238143_ERZ746982 | MGnify/ENA primary metagenome ERZ746982 (study PRJEB28758, sample SAMN06268862) | compost metagenome | isolation source: single cell | place: USA: California, Emeryville, Joint... | reverse complement strand
TGCTCGATGAAGCAACAGCTAACATTGATTTCGAGACGGATAACTTTATTCAGAAGAAGATAATGGAGAGATTTAAGAATGCAACAATCTTTACAATTGCACATAGACTTTCAACAGTGGCTAACTATGATAAGGTGTTGGTGATGGATAAAGGAAGAGTGATTGAGTTTGATCATCCTTATAAACTGTTAACGAAGAACGTTGGAGACAAATCAATAACGAATACGACGGGCGTATTTGCTTCAATGGTGATGAACACTGGAAGCAGACACGCCTCAGTCATCTTCGAAATCGCGAGAAAGAGCTATTTTACCTCGAAAAGAACTGAAGAGTAAGGCTATTGTTCGATTTCCAGATATTAGAATCGCTTCATAATATTAAATTGATTGTTATACAAATGCTTGTTAGATTGGCTAAGGACACTCATACATGTATATATGAAAATATCAGTTGTATTCGAGCTTGGTTTTTTGAAGGAATGCATTACCCTGTATTTAATTTCTAAGTGGATAGATTCTATTGACCGAAAACAGATTTTTTGATTTTTTTTTTTTGCTAGCTCTTCCTGCAGATCTTGCTCTTATCTGCTGTGATCGAGTCAGAAACATGTCAAGCTTATTTGCTCAGAAATTAAAAAAAAAAACTAAATGCAAATAAAACATGCACTTCAGTAATCTAAATACTTAACTAACTAATTATCTCCATCTATCAGGACTACCTTGATTGATTTTAGTTGTTCAATTCTGTCAGGCATCTCTTGTAATCAAAATGATTTTTCTCCTCATCTTCATCTTCATTCCCCTTGCCATAGGAATAAGAATCCCTGCTTCTCTTTGTTGTTTGATATCCTGAACGTGTATTGTTCTCATTATTAAATATAATTTTATGAGACGTACCGGCTTGTTGAGTATGAGGTCAAATTTTGACAAATTTCGTGGATTGATTGCTTGCTTCAAAAATTAGTTTAAGCAAAAATTCCACGAGAGCAAATGTACACTTGTTCGTTCAAGCGAAATTAGATCCGGTGTTTAAAGACCAATAAACTCGTATGACGCATTCTCCCCAATAATTATTGCCGAAATGGTAGTTCAATCTTAAATATTCGAATTGAAGACAATCAATCGCTACGATGTATCTCGCTATTTAAGGAAAACTCAAAATTTTCGTGAACCAGTTTAAGTAATTTTTGACCAAAACAACTGCTGCTCTTCATTCTTATCATAAAAAGATCCCATCGTCTAGCAATCTAAGACCCCGGGCCTTGACCCCGTCAACCTGAGTTCGAATCTCAGTGGGATCCTTTTTTTATTTTCGCTGATATTTTTATTGCAATAAGAGCGAGAGGTGTGCATAAATCTTTGCTAGCTAATGCCTTCACGTAGATTTCACGAACTCATTTGTTTAGCTCCTTTGAAATCCATAATTTGATACACAAAACGCTTCTTAACTCTCTTAATATCGATTATAAGTTGTGATCCTTCGTTGCCTTATCCTCAAAAACATGATAAACTTATGTGATTAAAAGTGAAGGCATGTAAATCCCAACGATCAAAGAAAAACAGAATTTTCTCGGCACGTTATTACAAAGACTATCTGCGGATGAGCAACTAAAATTCATCATCTTCGTAACTATTAAGTGATTCTCCTCGAGTTCAGTACATGTTAATTTAGTTTTCCAGAACTTTTGAATGGAAAGTCTATTGTATCAGCCTCAGATGATTGCAATGTGAAGGTCTGGAACGTTCAGACTTCCCAATGTATTAACAGATGAATGTTTTCTGATTTATCTCGTTAATGTGTACTATTCTCAACCGATTTCCTCTTTCAGTCCTGATTTTACAAGCAGATTTGGAATCCTCTAATAAAATGAAGTTTCTACTCGAAAACGATATCTGAAACCTCAAAATGGTAATCTCCGGATTTTTGAAAAACTGAAAAAATCTGAATACTTCTTATTGGCCTGTATAAACGCAAGAATTGGGGGAAAATATAAGTTTGTCTACTTTGATTAGAAATTTTCAAAAAATTCAAGTTCAAGACAACCATGAATACGGACAATATCGAAGGTTTAATCAGCTTATCTCAAACTTAAAGAAAAAGTTCGTCGTCTTTTATAAATCCTCACCTTATAGCAATCGAAGCTAAATTTTGTATCAAAGTCAAGCCATTTAATGCCTTTGGTTGGAATGAGAAATTTGTAAGTCAGCATCTATTTTGAAACCTAGGTCTGTTCTAGGCTCTATTTCATTTTCTCGAGTGATGCCAAATATCTTCGAAATCCGAATAAAACCTATATGAATGTCGGTGAACCATGATAATACCAAAAGATTATAGATGCGTGTTCTTCTAATTACTAGTAGCATTCGAATAGGATTTCAGAATGCATACGAAGCTCATTTATGATGAAAAAAAAATGTAAATTTCTTAGATCAAGGCGCAATTAGAACGAACAAACACACAAGAAGCATACGCATAAATAGCAGTCAATCTCCTTATTTTTCATAAATATGCGTTTAAAGGGTCTATAATCCGATGGGTATTCAAATGATGAGACCTTTTCATTCACCCATTTCTGGAGTTTGGAAATTTCTTGGGAAAATTTACAATATTGTTTATCGCTTCTGAAGTTCAAGGTTGTTGGCATCTGAAAATGGCAGAAATCCTGTTTCTTCTCCATTGTTTTGACGAGTTGCAAACTTGATAACGTGTTTGACCAGGTATAAAACAGCTGCAAGTAAGAGATACAGAAAGTAGCCGAATTCATAAAGTGCAATAGTTGCTACGTGCCCAATAAATCCGAACATGGCTGCTTTTTCTAAGAAATCAACAAGATAGTCTCCAATTGTGATGTACTCACGTCTCGGAGGGAAGAACATCCCGATGACTATGAATATGAGGATTCCAATGATTTTGTAGGCAATGTAAAGTCTCTTCTTTTCTTTATCTGTTAGCAATTTCTTCGATACTTGGGAATTTGCTGTCGTTTCAGGACAAGTCGGCTGCATGGCGGTTGTAATTGTGTCGCTCCTCATCAATTTTTTTTCTTTCTGATGATTGTTAATTTATCAACAAGAGGAATTAGAGTTTGAAATAAAACCAGAATCTGTTGAAAAGATTAATCAAAAATTTACATTGAAGGCTACCTTAGCTTCAAAGTTTTGTATTTTAAACAACAGCCATATGCTCACCGCGATGTTAACTGAGCTCTTTCTCAGAAAAATAGTTTTATGTCTTAGTATAGTTTCGAATTTTATTTATAAACCAATATAGCTGATAAATGAAGTGAAAGAAGTATTATATTATTCACACGCACTTCATTAAGAGTTAAATTCCGTATTTTTAACAAATAATAGTCGAGTATCTTAAAGGGTTCAATTGATTTTTTCATTCACTAACCTCTGCATCGCTGATATCTCACTTAGAAAAATCTCGTTCTGCCGATCAAGAGTTGCATGCATGAAGTTAACCTCTTTCTGAAGCTCTTTGATATCTTGGTCCTGCTTTTTTAGATAGTCTCTAAATCTGAAAGGTAGCTTCGCCACACGCAGAACATATCCAAAACATAGCCACGCAAGGTAGAAGATTTCATAAATGGCTATCGCGAATGGATATGCTATCAATCCAAACAGTGCTGCTAGTCCAAAAAAGTTGCTAAGATATTCTCCGATTGAGTGGAATCGCGCTCTTGGAACAATACTCATTCCGGCGCCCATGAAAATAATGATAACTATGATTTTGTAGAATATGTAAATTCTTTGTTTTTTGTCTTCAATCGTTGGCCATCTATCGGGAGCTTGAGGGTCTGACACACAGGCATTCTGACGATCTTTGATTTTTTTATCTTCTTGCTTTAAATTCTTTTTGAATCCAAAAATTTCTTTCGTCATGCGTAAAATATATCTAAGGCATTTAAGTGCAAAGGCATAGATTTCATAAAGGGCAACGGTAACTACGTGTCCTCGAAACATACATCCTGGTAGTCTTTTCAGCTTTTCTTCGAAGTTAGCCCCTCCTAAAGTAGGGCACCTCGGAAAAATACCCAGTCCAACTGAGATGAAGAAAAGGATTCCGCTGACTTTGAAAACTATGTAAATCGTTTTCTTTGCTTTCGCAGTTAGTCCTCTTTTTGATGCTTCAAAATTTGCTATTTTTTCAGGGCATAGTTGCTTGCTTTTCGCTGGTTGATCGTTCATTTTGTGGAAAATTCGTTCGATTATTGCTGGTTCTCGCCACTGAAAGCTTAGAAATTTAATTTTTGTATCAAACATGCGTGTGCTGATTTGATCAGTAGGCTTGAGATTATTAGTTTCCAAATTCAATATCAAAATTAAAAGGATTACTTGCGGATCAGAATCGACTTAATTCTGTATCCAATAAACTTCGAATCAGTAACAATGCGATTAATAGGCAAATCCGCATTTTTTGTCACGTGATCGGGAAACCTAGAACACGTGGCAGCCTCCATGAGAAATAATGTAGCTTCAGTTTTCAGAGTGCCAAAAGTCCGAAACGTCTCATTCAAATTTATCACATACTGGTTTGGACAAGGGCAAATACTACCTATTCCGATAACGCAAATATTTTCAATGTAGACTATCAGTATCATAACTCTCAAGACGATACTTAATCATATTTAAAGCAGAGAAACTGAGCTTTAAATGCCTTCTTTATGCAAGCATCAATTTTCAGTCTTCCTTGGTCTTCTTTTTATGAGAATTTCCTTAACTACCTTCACAAAAAAATCTCAACAAACGTCATTTTGCTATCGTAATCTCATTCAAACTTCATTTTTCTCGAATGCACGGCGCATGTAGATTGTATTTCAAAAGATGTCTATCTTAAAGCAAAACTCTTTCTCAAATTAATTTGTCTTTTGTCTTTGAATTTTCCCAGAAAGCAAAGTGTTTACTGTGCATACGAACCATATAGCTGAAGTAAACCTAGAGTTCTGAAGAAAACTTAATTGATGAAACAAACAACTTTCTAATTAAGTTGAAGAATGGATACACATACTGATGAAGGAATGTAATAATTAAAATGCTTTTATAATGATTATCACAGGATTAAGCAAGACTTATTATTGCTTTGAGAAGCCTCTCTCATTCACAAACCTTTGCATTCTAGATAGCTCTTGGAGCTGGATTTCATTTTGTTCGTCCATTCTGGCGCGAGTTGTTTTTATTTCGCGCTGAAGCTCTTCAATGCACTTATCTTGCTCTTTTATCAAGTTGTTAAATCTAACAACCTGCTCGACTGAAGAATACACGTGTCCAAAGCCCCGTATCGCGCTATGGTAACATTTCTCAAGGAAGAAAACCACTACGTGCCCAATAAATGCACTAATTGCCATCGCCACAAAGAAATGTTGGATTCTTGGTTTCCTATTCCAGCTGTATGGCCTTAAACTGGCATAAAATAATCCAATCATCGCAGATATAAGCAGAATTCCAAGGGTTTTGTAAATTTCGTAACGAACTCTCTTTTCTTCTTCCGTCATGTTCCTTTTTGGGGACTGAGAGGCGGCTTTTGTTTGATGATATGTTGGTTGCGTGTTTATTACTTTTGAGATACTCATGAGAGTGAATTTTTTATTCCTAATTGTTTGTTACTGATTTCGACAAATCGAAGCTTTTAAACCCCAGAAATTGTTTCATTCACACGTATAAATTTCAGATCAGTATAATATTTAGTTAGAAACACGTGGTTTATTAAGAAAAATCTATATCATTATAAAATTGGTTCCTACCCTTGGTGCCACGTGCTATCAAAGCGTATGTTTTCTCAGAGTTGGTTTTGAAGTCATCAGAACTCATTTATGTTGAAAAGAGGATATTTTTCGATCTATCTATTATTTAAACACACATAGGTCTTCTCCAATCCCTTTCATGTAAAAGGGCAAACCAAATTAAAAAGGCTTGTATTTCTCTCATATCTTATCAAACAACTTTTTTGAATGTGAAATTTCCTTGAGACTTTATTGAAATTATAATGAATAATTTTTCTTCGTGAAATAAAAAATTAACAATTTTTTGGGAAAAGAGAGTGGTAACCGAAACTTGCATCAAACCACTTTGATAGTTTTTGTTGTGCGAGAGAGTCCACGAGACAATCCAATTATCCATATAATTCAAAATAATGGTAATGGCGTAATGCTTCTATTATCTGAAATCCTCAGCACTTAAATTAGTACATCTACTTAAGAGTATTTACCCTAGCTGAATATGTAATCAATCAGAAGAAGCAAATTGATTTTACAAAAAGAAGAGTGAAAATATTGAATATACAGGGTTCAAATATATTAATTTTACGAGAGAGCTCATAGTATATCATCATTGTCCTTAGTATCAACGAAGAAAATTGATAAAGAATAAACACCAGATAGTGTGGTTGAGTATATCTGAATTTATTCATTTTCTTACATTCAACAGAAGAAAGGGTTTTTCTAATTTACCCATCAAATTTAGTTAGCTATTCTAAAAATGCTAGACGTTGCGAATTCCGTTAATCACTGCCAGTAACTATATTCTCAAATTAATGAGGCAAGACTAGCATTCTCTTTGTCTCTTGCACCAAAGCCGTCAATTTTGATAAATTATTAAACAGCATTATTTTTTGTTCAACATAGCATCACTATCCTCACAGTTTACAACTAATTCCTTCACGAGATACTGTTTGAATTACATGTATAAACGAAAGAATCTTTTTAAAACTGTGCATTTTATGTAGATAAATATGGGATCGGCTAGATCACTTCAAATAGTATATCACTCATATCAACCTAACATAAGATATATTTTGTTAAAAAAAGAAAATTAAAAATAAAAAGCAGCAAACAAAGTGATGCTAGCAGTAATCTAATCAGATTCTCCCATCCGAACTGTGTATATATGATAATAAAACAAATCACACTCAAGCCAATCAGCGCATGCGCTTTTGCCCGAATCTTTGATACTCAACCCAACCTATTACTTTTTCTGTGCTCTTTTCCCAATCTTTTTACTCCTTGAGTTTAGCTCCGGCACCTTACTAGCTGGAATCTCTTCCACATCCACAGTGTTCTCACTATCGCCATCCCGAACCTCTGGTAACTTTGGCAACTTTGGATTTTTCACTTCAGCTTGAACTCTCTTTTCAACACTAACTTTGCTAGTTCGACCTCCTCGTTTAGTTCTGCCCTTAGGACTATCCAATGTAATCACATGTTTCTCATTGCTTTTGCCAACGCTTTCCATCATGGCCTGAGGACTAGTCTTCCCTTTGCTGTTCTTTTGCATTTTAGTCGACACAGTGATCAATGTCCTTCCGCATTGAACTCCCAGCTGCTGATTCTGGATCTCAATCGGCTCTGACAGCTCGATCAGCGTCCCGAACTTCGAGTTGTTATCTTCCATGACGAATTTGCCATTGGTATATTTAATAAATGCATGGCATCTTGACACAGAGATATCTGAAATGATGATGTCACCTGAATGACCTCGACCCTATGAAATGTATGAGACCAATAGTCAAGATATGGGTAATTACCAATTGAATTTTTTGTCCGTCTTTCCCTTGGAATACAGAAAAAACCTTTGGCTCTTTTCCGTTAGACAGTCTTTCCAAAATGAGGTATGGCATGTTTTCTGGGCGTGGAATATTAATAGTCTCGATCTCCAGGCTGTTATTTAATTTAATAACAAAAGGCAATATATCCTTGCAGACATCGCAAGCAAAATTGCTAAATTCATGATTTTCAATCTTTGAAGGGTCAGGGCCTCCTGGCGCTGGGTTCTCCTGACTATTTTGACTGTTCATCTGGGGCAAGCCTGCAATCGAATTAACTACAGGAATATTCAATATGTTTGGCTGAGTAGGTATGTTCACATCGCTGGGGTTCTCGAGGTCGATGACCTGCTCACTTTCAGGTTGAGGAGCATTACCATTCGAATTACCGTTTTCGAGTATAACGTCAAAGTTTGCAAGTGGACTCATTGGATTGGTGAGATTCATCAAATTCCGCTGGATATCAAGCTGGAATCTTTGATACTGCGCCAAAATTTCCCGACTTATTGCCAGACTACTTATATTCAAATTTGTAAAGGGCGCGCTTAAGTTCAGCCGCTCTGAAAACCTGAAAAGACCGAGAGCATTTGGATTGTTCAGAATAATCGACATGTTCATATCAAGCAGCCGTGGGATATAGGTGGTTGGCGTTGGCTTCTTCTGCTGTCTTTTGCTTTTGATCCAGTTTTTCAGGCAGTTAACATGCACGTATTTGCTCGTGCCTTTGCAACGGCAAGGCGAGATGAATGTTTTATCAAAATCGAAGACATCGGTGTCTTCAATCTCTTCTTCTTCAAGGCAAATTCTGCAATGTTTAGCCCCTTTCGTTTCTTCAACGTCCATTTCCTAAGCATAACCAAAGGCAGGTTAACAAAACGCCCGCATGAATATTCCTAACATTATCTATTTTGTTGTATGTGCCGTAATCCGCTTTGGTTAAGCCGTCTTTCTCGGTTTTAATCTCTCGAACGAAAAACTCAACTCTTCCTATTTGAATTTTATCTCCAGCTTTGAGCACATAAGGCTAATTGATTTTTCCATGAATTTGTTAAGAAAAATTCAAAAATAAAGGCTCAAGTTACTTGATCGTTTCCTTTTCCCTTGAAAGTACGAAGCGCCAGCTTCAGCGGCATGGCAGGGTTGGCTGCAGAGAGGAAGAAGCGATCTATTTTCAAAATTAGGTGGAAAAGAGTGGAAAATGGCATACTTTGGGAGTCCTTTTGTAAATTACATAACACCGTGTGAGTCGAGGGGATCTCTCCCTTGGTAGCATCGTGAAAAACAACGTCATTGTTATTTCTGGCGAGGATTAGGCTGTCAGTAGCAAGTGTTTTGCTAAGGCATAGAGTTGAACTCTCATAGTCGAATAGTTTGTGGGAGTCCTTGGTCCATGTGTAAGCTTTCACTTTGACACTGAGAGGAGTCAGGGTAAGCAAAGGAGTTATTTTTACCTTTTCATCAGTAGAACTTTTTCGGGTCGCAGCCTTGTGCAATTTTGATTTTAATGTGCAATTAAGTCCTTAGGCACAGGAATATACCCATTATATTGGAACCCTCTGAACCGAGTATAACTCTACACAAAAAATAAAGAGCATCCACCCGACTACGTATAGAATCAATCTTGATCCTAGAATGGTAATGCCTGATTAGTTTCTAATAGTAGCAAGCTGATCCTTATTTTTCCGCAATGTTCCCGCTATTATCAGCTGTGCTTGCCTCCAATATAAATGCTTATAAAGAATTTGACAATGGAGTTCCCTCCTACTCTAAAAGGTATTTCCAATGATTTAAAGTAATTGGAAATCGTATCGCTCTGGTAAGCCTCATTATATGAGTCAAAAGGCATTCAAAACGGCTTTTAAGCGATAGTTTCTGGTGTAATATTTAAATGTCCGTTTTATGGTGAGGACAGCAATTAAATTGTGTAAACATATCATCATTCTCTGAGAATGGACGTTTACATAGTCGTAGATTAGTATATAGCTACAATTTGAGGTCCCTTCATAAAACTCGATCAAAAAGCAAAAATTTAATTGGTCCAATAACTTTGATTAAAGAAATAATCTTCTGTTAAATTGTGAGTAAATTCATGTAATTTGATGTCCAGGCTCTAGAATTCGATGATATCGATGCTTTCTCTTTCGTTCTTATCGCCCTCGGTCAAAAATGCATGATACTATCGATAATTTAAGATAATTAATTTCCTGCAAAAGAGACAAATATCGTTACCTTTTTCCAATATTCACTTTGAATACCATTGTAATTTTCCAATTCCTCATTCATGATTATATCACTTTATTTCGCATGAGACAAGGAAGATATTAATAACATTATTTACAAGATTGTTTCAAGCTCGTTTAGCTCCATTTGGAGATTATCTATGCACATTTTGATTTCTTTTCGTTGCTTTTCAACGAGCAAGTCAGCCTCTCTCTTTTCTTCCTCAACTTTTCTGGTGTCTTTCCCCTCCATCCTATTTAACAAAGCAAGTTGGACCCAAATTCAGAATTTCGTTTTTTCTTACTGATATTTCTTCAATTTGCTGTCCTTATCGTGTCTGAGCTCCTCGTTTGTTTTATATTCTTTAATAAACTACATGAACCACTAGTCAGCAACGTCCTTAGCAAATATTAGATTGTATTACCTGCAAGAAAACTCCATGACCTTCCTGTAGCCCACGAATTTTTTCTTTTATAGTCTTTAGCCCCGTGATAAGGTTCTCATCGCGAGTTATTTCAAAATTTTTGTTTGATATATAGCCAGATATCGCATCACAGATATCTCTCAAAGAGTCCAACGCATCAGCAGCAATGAGATAATTTATATTGCTTTTCACTGTTTTCATTGCATCTATTGTATCCATGTATACCTAAACATAGGTCATCTCCTATCATCGCAAAATTCTCGCATTACCTGACTCTTCTTTGACACTTCTTGGAGGCTTGTAATAAACTCTTCAGCGAAATTGTCGAGTTCTTGCAGTCTTTGATGAATGCTCTGCGCTTGATTAATATTCTCCTACAAACGCGGAAAGCGCATTATTCTTACCCTCAAACGAAAAAATATATAAACTAACCAATAAGTCTTCATCGTCTTTTTTCACACGTGCTTTAATACTCGCGCTGATGTACTCATACGTTTTGTTAAAATTAATCAGATCTGAAGGATCAATCGCAAAAATCCCAGGCAGCGTGATTGACTCTTTTAATTTCTCAAAACTGCTCGCGTCATTGGAAAAAAACGCCTGGAGAATTTTATCTTTGTGAAGTATATGATGACGACCAATCTCTTTTAAATAATGCTCCAAACCCTCCTTTCGTTGCTCTAGAAACGCGAGGTTCATATTTCCAAACGTTTTTTTCTCAGGTAAAATCGGGATATTCAATCCCTTATAATTCGGCTCAGATCGCAGATATCGGTCCAGCCATTCAAAATCGCTGTAGCGGTGTTCAGAATACATTTCTTTTGAATCTTCAGATTTAGCAATAATGCTGTAAACTGTATAGCTCTTCATTCCAAGCAATCCTTGAGATATTTCTTTGGTCCCGACGATTTCAACACGAATTTTCTGCAAAAATTTTGTTGAAACCAATCCCATTAAAATATTATTATTACTTGCTTATTTTTCATGTGTTCCTGATACGTTATCTTCTGCTGATTTTGGTTTGAGTTGCCATTTAGCTGCTTTTCTATCGGCTTTTCTTGCTCCTCCTCTAGCAGTCTCTGCACCTGCTGCTCGTGAGGTTCTGGAATCAAATTATTTCCTTCATTGGATACAGTATTTTCTTTCGGAATCGTTTTGAAGGGGTTATCAAGAACTGCTGAATTTGCTAGGGTATTTGCATTGCTTAGGGTTGGTTTATAATCTTTTTTTGAGTTTAGGATAGCGACCATCGATTCGGTTAGCATTGAGCTTGTTGATAGTGTATTAGTTTTTGGTCTTTCTTCAGGAATAATTGCTAGTCCATTGGTAGATTGAAGCAGTCTGCTAACGTTAAGAGACTCCGACTATCATTGAAGCAGTTAATGGGTTACAATTTACGATTGAGAGGAAATTTTACTTGCTTATTCTCCTCCTGTGTTGCGGAACTCTCCTTCCTGTAGCGCTTCGGAAACGAAGGATTTGGTAGTGCTAATAAAGCTTATTTAACTCTCATTATTTTTGCAAGGAGGTACGTGGCAACTTAGCGAAATCTATTTCTTCTAACGTGAACCCATTTTGTAACGCTGCTAGATATCTCATGGCTTTGAACAATTCTGCTTTGGTGAGGATGTCGTCTTGAGTGTGGCCTTTGACTATCTTCCAAACCTGCATGGAGAACAGAAAAGATCTGAATCATAAGCTGTTATCTAAATTATTGTTACTTGTTCGCAAACATCAAGGCTGGGATTTGCTCGCTGGAAGAGCCTCATGCAGGTAGACTTGGTAAAACGCTCTCCATTATCGACGATTTTGCGATAGACACTTTCATAAAATTTTCTCTCGGAGGGACTGAGATTATCCATTTCTTAAAAATTGTGCAAAAGTGTGAAATATCTGATCTAATACTTAATAAAGCATCTAAATCAGAATTTGATGAGAAATTTCTGATTAGAACTTGAAGATAACAGAAGGAATTGGAATGCCGAGAAAATAAACCTAGATATCAGGTTGATGTGAGGAGTTATACCATTTGTATTAGCATTAGCCTCTTTTATAAGAGTTGAATTGGAGGGCTATCTTTGCTTATAATATGAAATGAATTCTGGTTTTTGACTTTCCTTCTCCACAATAGCTGCTACTGCTATTCTGCTGAGTGAAAGTTAACAATGGTACTTATTCTAGGACCAATATGAATGAGTCGGATGAGGACTAACCAATATTATCAATGAATACAATGGTTTATATCTCAATAAATAAAAGATATTAGATCATTTATTCAAATATTAATGATGAAAAGTTGTCCAATATACTTTTGAGTATATGTGGTACGTTTATAAGAAGAGAAGCAGGAAATCGATATAATGGAAAATGAGATATAATGGTATAACAAGTTCTACGACCTTTATAATCAATTTCTTATGATTTAATTTCATGTATTCCGAAATTGAAAGTGGTTTACTTACAATTACATGCTAATGATGCTTAATGATCTTCTACCACTAACAACTTTGAAAGACCGTAGGAATTTAGTTTTTTTATCATGTGAATTTGAAATAAATCGATACTTTCATATTGAAATTAAAAACTCCAGCAAAACAGGCATATACTTGCATCTATATCTTGCTATACACTAACAGAAATATAGATACCCGCTAACCCATACTAATTTTCTTAGAAATCGTTCATATCTTGATTTCCGTCTTGGTTTCCAAAACTTTGATTCAAATTCATATAGCTATCGATGTTCGGCAAGCTCGCCTCATCTTGATTTGACACACTGCTCAGTAGCATGTTAAAAATATAATTGAACGAGCTCTCTTGTGCCTGAGCGGACGGATTTGTGTTCGAAACCCTCGAGTTGCTATCTCCTCCAGGTCCTCTTTGCAATGTGCTCCTCAGGAAATTTTGAAGAAGTTGATTATCAGGGCTTTCTTGCGTGAAATTGCGAGACTGGCTTGCACCTCCATTTGTGCGTGTAGAGTAAAACGGCTCTTGCTTCTGCGCCTCCTTTAGCATGCTCATCCCTAATGCCATTTATATACATGGAATAGTTTCGCTCGATTTACCTTTGAATGGAGGTGTTTTTCCTACGCTTGCTTTTAATCGTTGCTGCTCTTGTTGTTTCTTTTTATATTCTTCGTATTCTACAAAGTCATCTTCCTGTCTTATTTCTATCCGAGTTGGTTTTCTTAGGATCATCGTTCGGAATTTGAAATTTTATATTATTTAAATCACCCTCGTACTTGCTCAGGTGAAAACGGTCCAAGTTGCAGTAATTTAAATGATTAGATCTTCAACACAAAATATTCAACAAAACAAAGAGTAAAAATGAGTCTTCATCCAAAGGGATTCATGAACGATGTGGATCATGTGTATTGCTTGAAAGGAATAATAAAAATGAATTTGGTCAGGAAAATCATGAACTCAGGCTCAACATTCAGAAATTTCTGCCTTAACAACTGTGCTTTCATTTTCAGTTGAAATCAAAGATGCGCCTGGATCGGATTTAGGAGGAACGTTCTCCTCCATCATTGGGTTTGTTTCTTCTGGAATTGGACCGTTTACTGTTGGGAGTTGGATATTCTTGCCGCTCTTGCCGATTGCCAGGCTAATAGTAAATACAATTATCGAAGAGTGCTAGCAAATGATTTCTCACGCTTTGATGTAGTGGTATAAGAAATCTACATAAAGGACCGATTGCAAGATGCCACCACATACTGATGTCAAGCAGAAGAAATCTTCATAATAATAGCGATACACCCTGAATGGAGGAATCAGCATTTATGATGTTAGCAGTTGGAAAATATTACCAGTTGCAAACATATAACATGCGATAGATCCCGACAGCTGCAACGTAATTGCCTGTGATGTTCTCTACCTATTTGTTTTGAGATAAAAAATAAACTTTCATTCCCAATTTTCTTACCTCGCCTTTCTTGTAGAGCATACTTAACTGAGGTAGTATCGTCACAGCTTCGAGCCAGATGGAAAATGACCAGATTAAGTCTAAAACCGTCCAATCCCTATGAATAGCAATCGCAGCGAGCAACGCTCCAGGGACTAGAGTTATCCAGCAAGGGAAATCATCTTCTTTCGAATCATAGGTCTGTCCAATGCTTTTAGTTTCAGTAAAGTGTTTTAAAATTACCGAGGAATAAGGCTTTGCAAATCTGATAAGATAGATCGTGTATGCTGTTGCGCAGATGAATATCACCTTCATAATGAGTAGATAATAGGTTTGGTAATCCCAGTAGAAATAGAGGTCAATGTAGCGTGAGCAAAACACTATCAAATAGAGTCCTTGCGTTTTCAATGAAAGCCCTAAAAATAAAAGAGAGTAAAAAACTGCAGATAATGAAGTTTACCGATGCAGTTCTGAGTCCGTCTGATCTTATGAATAAGAATAAAGAAGGATAGCAAGTGGAGCATATCAGCCGTTAAGCGGATAGGATTCATCATTGTTAAAAGAATTTGTCTGAAAATAACCAAAAAGATTTCTTTTGGATTTTTGCAACAATAGCAATCCAAATATGTTATTTATATTAGAGCATGAGACTCCCCCCTTAAATACCTGTAAACCCAATAGTATTTGCTTTCAACAAGATTACTCATTTGCCTGGAGTCAGTATATTTGCAGGAGATATAATCAGTAAATTTAGATACTGCGGTTCTGATCATTATTTAATTTTGACAAAGATCTAAACTATGAAGAGAATGAAGGAAAAGAGAGACATGAGAATGCCAATTTATCTGTGCTTTTCGTCGTGAATAAACTCATTTCTAAGGAATCCTCAGTATGAAGGAACCAATATTTAATTTAAGATTCAGTAAGAGGTTAGAACTTTCGATTTAATTTACTAGGTGTAACACCTAGTTTTCAGAGCAAGAATCGATTATCTGATCAATTTCTGAAAGATTCTAGCGGGCAAACCTCCAAAGTACAATGAAAACGAAGTCTGTATATCAAAAGAAAATACCTGTCAGTTCTTAATCAGAAGTTTATCAGTAATCCAACAAGCTTTTGAAAGTTCGACATTCGGCTCTATTCGTGCCGGTTTTCTGTTGTTTTGTAAGTACAATATAAAAATTATTAAAAGTTGCTTCAATGTTTAAGATTTGCATTTATTTCTCATTTGATGGATTCCTGATTTCTAATAACTTGTCTTTCTTGACGAAGTTTATGAAGTTATAGAGACTGTCATTGATGATTCTATTTGCAATTAATGTCACTCTTAGGTCGAGTAACCCCCATCCATTCTGCGAAAAAACAGCAATTTTATATATCTTTCCACTAAGATGTCCTCTTTTAATAAATTCGACATGATATTCTGCTTCAATAACCCCGATTTCCCCTTTGGTACAATTAAATCAATTGATTTTCTCTAGATCTCCCCTTGCTCTGGTAGTATCTTAAAAATTAACGCCTTCTGACAGTTTCTGAGATTTGTCGAGATTTAGATGCATCTGAGAATTAATTTACAAAGTTATAATCAGAAAATTAGTTGTAAATCGAGTGAGAATCTTAAAAAGAACAATGGTGATGGTTCAGAGGTTCCTCAAAACAATCTTTATAGCAATATAAGAGCAAACGAGTTGGTTTGCGAATTTTCATTACTCAATTAATGAAAATCTATAAATTTAGGCGTATCAATGTTCAAAATTTAGCATTAGTGATTAGAAGTAGAAAAAACTTTCCTATCGCATTCTCCCTCTCTCTTCAACATAATGAATAGATAAAGTTATCTGCTTGACATGGAGTGCTCTATTCTTTTTGCTTTTTTTATTGCTCTGCCATTAAAATTATTCTATGGGTGTTTGGTTTTTATTGAGAATGATTTGAAGTTTACCTCAATATTTTTACTTTTTTCTCTCTCTATTCATTATTGAAGTCCAAAGCTGCTCACATTTCAAATGTAGCACTCTCTTTTTCTTTTCATTTGCTAACGAGCTGCATCTATGGCTTAATTTCCTGGTAAAATGTTCCAGAAAATCAAAAAAGAGCTACTCTCGCAGTAGGAGCTAATTCCGACTTCATTCTTTCTGTTGATTTGGGATAATTCGGCTCTCATGCTCAGCTTCCACTTTTGGAATTATGTGAATTTATACAGAAAAAATAACGCCAACGGCTCTATATTAATCAATAATTGCCACGATTTATTAATATCCCGATATTAAAGCAATCGGTTTTCTTAGATTTATAATTTATTCCTACAAAGAATAGAACTTTGCATTGCCAATCCTAACCTAACATGATCTCAGGACCTACTGAAACTAACCAATTTAACCTCAAAGAGTGGATCAGAAACCCTCTCGACTCTCTTCATAAGCTCGAATTCGCCATGAATCATCTCATGTTCGATGAATTGAAAGTAGATGACATCGACCAGTGTTTGCAAGAAATCCAAGCCATCATGCAGCACTTGCAGCAAGAATTTCAAAAAGAAGGAAAGCTTTACCTTCCTTGGATCCGTATCTTAGACGTTATTGCGCATACAAAGAAATCACTTTTTGAAAAAGAAGGTATGAAAGAAAAACTCGAAACCTTGATTCTCAATCTGCTGACTCAAGACAAAACTATCAAGACCATCGATTGGAGAATCGCCAGAAAAATTTTGAGCGTTCCTCACATTTTCAAAGCCGAAAAAGACAGTCTCCTTCTTCCTGTGATCTCGAAAGAAGATTTACTCAACGCTGTTCAACGCTGCTATGTGACCTTCAAGGGTTGCGAGACATTTGAAGGTTTGAGTCTCCCAGATTTTCACGGTTTTATCACCTGAGCCTGATGCAAGATATTGCCCATTGCCTGAAAAGCTCACCCCATACACCCCACTTGTGTGGCCTTCAAGGGTGGCGAGACATTTGAAAGTCTGAGTCTCCCAGATTTTCACGGTTTTATCACTCGAGG
>ENA-UOTX01001494-UOTX01001494.1-compost-metagenome-genome-assembly--contig:-NODE-1494-length-17107-cov-3.430417_pt1 | contig 17107 bp, 12 predicted proteins | sample MGYA00238143_ERZ746982 | MGnify/ENA primary metagenome ERZ746982 (study PRJEB28758, sample SAMN06268862) | compost metagenome | isolation source: single cell | place: USA: California, Emeryville, Joint... | reverse complement strand
TACCTCTCAAAAATGGTTACTTATTTATGGAAGAATGGTAGCTATTAATGGAAAAATGTTCAAGAATTGCGTAAAATACTTTTTTTGTTTCTATGTTATCGATATTTTGAGAATGCGAAAGTTTGCTTATCGAATCAGCTTATCTTTTGGGTTTCAAGATGATCGAGGTCTAATATTCAAGGAAATATCTGTTGTTAAGTCACATGCTTAAAACTGGGAGCTGCCTTTGCTTCCCGAATCATTTTATTAAATTGGCCTGATAAACTATTAAGGCATCTTTGTCTTAAATATAATTAACATTCAATTTAAAGTGCACGTCGCACATTTAATTAAGCTGCCTTATTTGGTTTCTGTCATCCTGAATCGAACTAATCAGAGCAAAAGTTTTATTGAAGTTTTAAAGATGATCTTCTCAATTCTCAGTAAAGGACCAATATGAAATAGCACCACTTCCAGCGCAATGTGGATGGTTTCTGGTCTCACGGACTCAAATTTAAACCTATACAATCAAAACTAATTGCCTCATTGTTGGAAGAATTTTATCAATGTTCTCCATCAAACATGCTTTGAACTCTCAAAAAGCCACGTTTCAACTAGAATCGAAATTTTCTACTAGTTATTACTCAAATAGAGCCTCCAGAAGTATGGAGGGATTTGCTTTAAATTAATCAATTTGATAATCTGCAATTTTTGTAATACGTCATCAATCCTTATGTGTATTGTCCTGAATTCAGAAATTAAGTAAAATAGCTTTTAATTAGAAAGATTGTTTTAAATTCAAGATTTGATAAAGGATTTAATGACTCAACTCGACTCATTCGCAACACTATGGAAGTTTTGCTTCCTTTCCACTATGCTTCTCGTACTTGCAGGTAATAAATCACAGTTTTAAGCTGGTAATTCTTCCAAGGAGCGTGGGATTTCGTAGATGTAGTGGGTGACACCCAATTCTCTTTCCCTACTACTACTTCCCCGCCTTTCAAGTTCACCTATTCCTCGATATTCCCGGCATGGAGCACAGCGACACAGTATGGTCTGGGAATGTGGGCAAAAAGAGCGGATTATGCAGATGTAGATTGGCACAGTCATTTCAGACTTTCTAACAATGAAGGGTAACAAATTCCTCATTCTTAATCATTGTGATGGGGATTTCTTAGATCGGATTTCTCTGACGGAAGAGTAATTGTGATGGTAATGAGTAACGACCCCATGTTTCAAGAACGTTGGATCTTTGCGATCGGAACACCTCAAGACCAATATGGAGATTTGAATACTCCAGGGGTGATCAGAACCTTATCTTACTATTCTTAAATTTGTTTAGATTAATGCACATACTGTCTTTTATCCTCCGGACGTTTGGATTTATATGTTTTATTCAGCTGACTCCTCGGCTAATACATATTTTGGAGCAGTTACATATACTGACCCAATTACTCAAACACCGGAGACCTATCAGTATCAAAATTGGCTACCATCCATGGGCCAGTTGTACGACCTTCAGTCCAACACGTTTTTCGAAATAGAACCGACTTGTCTTTGTCAATTTACAAGAACCAGGCTGTGGATAGGAATGCATTTCACCTCAGATTCTGTTTTGTCGTTCTTCTCAGGAGAATTCACAAGTATTAATGTTTAAACGAAACTAGGATTCTAAACGTTTTTCGAAGCAAAATTACTTGTGTTAGACATGGCACCGGGAAATTCACTAACACAGACGCTAGGAATGACAGTTTCTAATATGAATCTAGCGGGTACGTTGAATGATCTCGCTTTGTTTGGTACGATATTATTGTCCTAATAATATATGAATCATTTGTTTTAGGATTCGATTCAACTGACGAAAATGTTGATCCAGAAGTTGCCAGCTACTTCATCAGCTGTAATGGGAAGCAAATACTCAGTTATCCATCCGGTGTAAGCTCCTGGGGGTCAATGACAATTTCGTTTTGGTTTCGATTGAAAAATTCAGGAGGCGAGAAACAGACATTATTCATATTGCAAGACACCTCAAGTGCAGACTGGGATTTTGCCCTCGAATACATAACATCTCTGAACGCCATTAGAGTTGCACAGCAAAATCCTGCATTTTCAGATACAACAGCCGATCTTTTAATCACTCAACGTAAAAAAAATTTTTTAAATTTAGACAATTCTGATTATTATAAATATCTGCCCAGAGACTTGGAATCATGTGATCTTCAATTCATATTACCAGCGACCAAATTCTGCAAACTTGTTCTGCTACAACTTATACTTGAATGGCGGTAGCTCTCAACTGTCTAACTGCTTGAATCAAATAAAAAATATAACAACATCAAAATTCTACATATGTGCAAAACCAGGTACTCCCCCAAATCCTCAAAGTTCGCTGATTGATGGAGCTGCTGTCGATATCACGCAATTTCGCTACTTCTTAGGTGCTCCTGCCATTCCCACAAACCCCGTTGGTAATTTTAAGTTTAGTCAAAGATTTAATTAATCATTTTTATATCAGTGGCTAACTGCATGAAAGACATCCTTTATTCCCTCAATGCTGCTACAGGCGTTGGACTTTATTCTTGCCTTATTTGTCAAAATGGATTTTACCATGACCAAAACAACGGTTGTACTAGCACATGTGCAGTCGGAACTACATCTCAAACTAATACCCGAACTTGTTTTAGTAACATTACAAACACTTTGAAAAATTAATTTTACCTTAACTTCTTTTGTTCAAGCTAGTGGAGCAGCCTGCTTTGATAGCCAATCTGCCATTGGAGGCTTCCTAACCATAAATCCTCTAGCAGGAGGGATCCCTCTCTCAACCACCTACAGTCTGAATGTTCAAGGATGGACGACCATCAACATCAACGGAGTCTCCCTAACTTATGCAGTCACAAGCATTCCACCGATTGGTGCACCTACTCTCATTTCGGATTTCTCCACTCAAACTCAATACACCTTCACTCTCTCGATAGGAAGTCCTCACCCGGTGCGAGTTACCATCAAGGACCAAGGAGGCTGTATTACAAACACATCCATTTCTGTAACTCAAGACCTGTCCGATCCGACTGTGCTCCTGAAAGCAGCTGCTGATTTTGCAGATAGCAAACTTGGAGATCCCAGCACCGATATCAACTCAATTATTAATCAAATGTCAGCTGTAAATCAACTTCTTGTTTGCAAAAATATCTTTTTGAACACCGACGTACCTGCTTCATCTGACCCTACCGAAAGTATCACTTGTTCCTCCTCTGCTGATTGCTCAGGCCATGGCACCTGTATTGAAGGCAGATGTCTTTGTTTCACTGGATATTTTTTAAGTGATTGCAGTCTTAGTCAAGCCATTACCGATCTTCAAAACCAATACCGGCAACAACTTCTTGATAAAGTGATGAGCACCATTTCAACAAATGGCTTTGATATGAATAGCATCACGAGTATGGCTTATCTACTGGATACTTCAATTCAAGTCCCGACTCTTAATTACAATGAAACTTTGGATGCCGCCTTGGACGGAGTAAATCAGATGATTCAGCTTATGAATGCTTCTCTGGGCTCAACTCTTTTGAATTATGCTTCCGCTATTCAGGCAACCGCCAATACCATTTCAGATGCATTAAATACGATAATTCAGCAGGATTGTGGACTTTGGAATAATTTTTCTATCCGAGCGCTCAACAGGTCGTTTGATTTGCTGCAGGATCTTTCAATGGTCTCCTTAATGAATGAAGGTCCCATAAGTAGCTATCCGCAAACCAATATAACTACAAAACTATATTCAATGATCTCCGGGGTCTACGATAGGTCACAACTCAACAACCTCGAACTCTACGCGGATGATGAGTCACCTGAGATCCAACTGGGAACTCTCCGAAATGAAGAAGACCTACCCATGCTGATCGCTCTCAATTACATCTATCTCAAACGAGACCCTCTCACCTGTTCAGAAACTCCTCCACCGACAAACTTTACTCTCCAGTTCTATGATGCCAGCGATTGGCAGCCTGTTAGTCCGAATACGTCCGTAACAGTCACTTATCCAAAACAATCATTCGGAAAGGTTGTTTGTTCGGAAGACTGTATACAGAAACCAGAGAATGCCCGTGGGGACAGCGTCTGTACTTGCAATGATATTTCAATCTTTGACGTGGGACGCCAGCTGAGCAGACTTTATGAACAATCAAATCTGAAGTTACTCACTCTCAGCAATATTGCCGATATTTTTACATCTCCTATTTATTTGGAGTGGGCATTTTGGGTGGCAGTGGCATTTCTTTTGTGGCTCATTATCACTCTTGTCATTGTAAATACGTGCAATAAAAACTACTGTCTCGTCAAGTATTTGAAACGTTCTGGCTCTCTCAATTCGTGCACTACATTTTTCATCTTCTTGGCTGTGATGCATCCCTTCTTCAACATCTACTTCTATCGGAACGACAGAACTTCAAGCAAATCCTTTCGAGCTTTGTTCTATTTTGTGCGGAATATGGCTTTATTGGGAACCTCAGCTATTTTTATGAAGAACACCGTAAACCATGTCCTCCATTACTTGTTATTAATAACGACGATTTGAACTTAGGATGGAATTACATTCGCTGGAGAGATGGGAACTTTTGATATTTATCTGATGCTGGCTCCAATGATCATAATTATTCCGCTTCTATTTGTCCTTAGACTCTTCTTGTACGAATCTGGAGCTAAGCCTAAAAGCACAGCACATAATAATATGTAAGAATAATAATAAATTCATTTTAACCCGAGGCATCATTTCAATGAAATTCACTAATTTGTAGGGGTGATACGCCGAGGAAGGAACCGAGCAAACCCCCGAAATGTCGAGTATTCAAAAAAATATTTGGAATCGCTTTCGCAGTGCTATTGGCTATTGGAGGCATAATCGCTGCGCTAACGATATCAATCAAAATAGATTCACTGCAAAAGCTTTCATGGGCTGCAAAGTTTCTCAAATCTTTTCTTCAAGATCTTTTAGTGACACCATTACTCATATTGCTTCTCAACTATTTACTCATTACATGTGGAAGAAAAATAGCTGAAAAAAGAGCTCTGATGAGAACAATCATTCTCAGATGCTGTGATCCAGTTATGATTAAAATGTTGGCAGTAAATAGTTCAAAATCATCCAAGGCGCGCCCCGTTCATGTAGCTGTAATTAACCTTTTCATTCCACCTTAATCTAATAACGATTCTTCTTAGAAGCCTCGTCGAGTGAAGAAAAGAACCAATGGGCAATCCCTTTCTCCAAATGAATCAGACATTTCTCTCCATGTTAATCAGCACAATCTAAGAGATTTCTCACTCGATAGATCATTTTCGAACAACCACCTGAACAGCCCTCATGAATCACGTCCTCATCATATCAATGCCCTTGAAATTGAAAACTTCGAGCATCAGAGCTCGCCTCGTACCCCTCACAAACACCATCGCAATCACACGCATCATCATCATAGCTCAGGAGCTAAGCATCATAGCAGTCCTAAATCTCAAACTAATCATAGGCATCATCATAAAGATCAAGACTTGAGCCCAAATCAAAGATCGCAATTTGGGTACAGTTCTGATCGTATCACCGAACCATCTCCACATCATAATCATCATCAACAACATCACCCGACAAGGTCCTATCAAAGTCCGAATGCACATAAAATCCCTGAATCTATTCAAGATTCTGTACAAGATTCAAGATTGCCAAAGACTAAACAAGATAAACCACATAGAACGAAACAGAATTACGTGGGTTAACAGTGATTCTAAGATCGTATCAGCGCGTCTTCATTATAAACTTAGTAGCAAAGATATCAATTTGTTGTCGCGAATTATTTCATTGTATTTAATTTGCTTATTAGTATATTTTATTGTCATTATTTCGATAGGAAAAAACATGTGTATTCATATCATCAAGTGTTATAAAAGCAAATTGTGTTCTAAGACTTTCTCTCGTATTTGTAAGTCCTAATGAGAACGAATTAGATTAGACTTATCTATCATTTTCATGTATTATTTACAAAAAGATCTTAGAGTTTTATCGAATATTGGGAAAATCAGAATTCTGGACCCAAAGATTAATCAGTTCATCCTCCTCTTATCAACATATATCAGTTTGATCCAAGTTGTACTTGTGAAATGTCCAATTTACGAATTATTTAGGAAAAGATTACTTCAACTTTCATCTACTTTCAGTATCCACTGTCCATGAAGTCCTTCCAAGCTTAGAACAATGCGTAGCAGATCCTTGAAATCTACTGTACACTCAAACTTCATCGCTAAATCTAATTAATAATTGCCGAATAGATATGAAATTGAACTCGATTTGAGATTTGAATAATTAAAATATTAGAAATCTCTTTTCAATAATTATTTTTTGAAATGATCAAATGCTACTGTCAAAATGAGTATTAGAGGTATTTCAAAATGATAACACCAATCATGCTATTGTTGATGCCGAATATGATTATGGCATGAAATTCTTATTGAGCCCAGCGAGTTTTTCTATCGGGATATTTTTTTGGTCCGCTGAGAAAAGATTTCTTTGTTTTAGTCCATAAACTAAAGGGGAAAAATTTTGGGTAAATATGCAAATATAAAGCTTGACTATTCGTTGTTTTTGTGTAGACTACTGGCACTTCGGGCTTGAGAGTTTTATTTTTATTATTTGGCTTTGAATTTTGTAAATATATTGGAGGTAATGGGATCGTTTGAGTGTATTGGAAACTGCAACGTTGCAATCTCGAGAAACACTCGAAATTGATTCTCCCGTTCGCTAAGTTTCTTCTTAAGGCTTAAGGTAGTACTTCCAGCCTAAAAAAATTTAAACTGTTGGGCTGACAAGCTGTATCAATTTCAATTCTTTTCATTTATTTGAGAGTATAAGAGAAACAACTCAAAACCTGATAAGATCATTACTAATTTCAGATTTAGCTAATCAAATCAGAATAAACTACTTAAAGTAATTGAATGCAAGAAAGTACAATTTATACCACAATACCTACTTGTTTTTATACATCTGGCTCGAAATTCAACAAGATAAAGCTAAGTAGTTCAAAGAAATAACTCGACAAAAACTAAATTACTTTACAAAAATACATAATTTTCTTTTGGCTATGAGCCTAAGTAGTCTAAGTACTGGATATACCTGTAGTAATTTGTCTGAGACAAACGATTTGAAAAATTACTATTTTCAGCGACTAACGAATTGACCCTTTTGAGAAAAGCAATCACATGTCTGTTAGCATTTAAAGTTAAATGATTTCTATGGTAACTTTGAGTTATTGAGCATTCGAAAGTATATTTCAGCCGTCATTGTTTTTCTTGAAGGAGATCAATTCAAATTGTTACCATGTGGCACTCGTGGCTGGGTCATTCAACTTCACTGAGGAAGACTTTACAAAATTTAATATGGAGTAGTATTCCCCTTTTACTATTTTAAAGTTATTGACAAAGATACGAAAGACTATTCTGAAGTAGTTTATCCAGTATCACATAGTGAATGAAATGTTTACATCGATAATAATTGCAAAAAGCAGCACAAAGGAACTTTCTACAGATAAGTTCTCAGTGTCATATGAATTCACGCGCACACTTCAGCATAATATCCAATTCCGATACTAAAACTATTATCTAGAATATACTCATTTGAAAATGAAGTTACTAAAAATAAATGATTCCCAACAATGCATCATTATCAAATGTTGCTCAGAACCAGTGATGTATGCTTCAACTAGCTAGCTGTATCTTTCATCTATGTAATATTATTATAATCAATAATTTTGCCATGCGCCAAATTTATTTCTCATTTTTCTGATGCATTACTACCTTGAAAAGATTTATTTTTCTATTTTAAACACACAATGCAATATATTCATTTAGACAGTTTTCCAAACGGTGACATCAAAGACCTGATTAACAGAGACATCTCAACCCACGACGTTATTATGCACGAAGAAAGCAAGCCTCCTTCCATTGTGGATGTTTCTATGAGGCAACTAACCGACAGAAGAATAATCGAATTATCAGACTGCTTAAATCGAGGAATTTCTTCGCTCAATCTTAAAGGAAATAAGCTAACATCTAAAGCTCTTGACTGGCTAGCTTCAACGACTGCATGCATTACATTGGAAGATTTAGAGCTCACAGATAATAATCTCGGTGATGAAGGACTGAAAATAATTGCCTGTAATTTTGCATGGAAACGACTGAAAGCTCTAAGTATGAGTCAGAACCAAATCAGCTCTCGACACATCAAGTTGCTGACCCAAAATCCTTTCTTAGCGAATTTAAGATGCTTGAATTTAAGCCATAACAACCTTGGAGACTCTGGAATATCTGCTCTTGCTACCAGTGCTTCAATGATTCATTTAACTGAGCTGAATCTCGCCTGCTGTTGTCTGAGTGAAATTGGGGCACGTTATTTAAGTCAGAATTTATCGTGGGTCAGTCTCAACAAACTAATCATCAGTGATAATGAGATAAAGAACATTGGTGTTAAACGAATTGCCGAAAATTCATCATGGAAAAACCTCGAGAGCTTATATTTATGCAATGTCTCTATGGATCATATCGGAGTAGCTGACCTAGTAGAAAATGAAAGCTGGACGAAACTGAAAGAACTATACTTAGATCAAAATTTCCTCAGCGACTACGGTGCTGCTGCTCTCAGTAGGAATACGTCATGGACTCAACTTCAGAAGTTATCGGTTGCAGATTGTGGAATTGCCAGTCGAGGAGTCGGATTTTTGTATCGCATGATCAGATGGAAGAACTTGAAATACCTTTGGTTGCATGATAATATGATTGAAAACACAGGTTTGATATCTTTTGCACGAAATAAAACCGCTTATCAACTCAAGCTGCTATCCATTGGCAACAATAATCTCACTGATAAAGGAATTCAAGCCCTCGTTGAAAATCCTCTTTTTAGCCATCTCGTTGAGCTCCATTTAAATGGCAATTTTTTAAGATCAAAGAGCATGGACCTGCTCTCTCAATGCTCGAGATGGATGATCCAAAAATTAGTTCTCGCAGATAACCACATTAAAGACGAAGGAATAGAACTTCTTCTCTCAAGCGATTGGCCAGCTCTTCTCGAGATCGATTTAAGCAATAACGATTTAACTTTTTATGGTATATCAGCATTAGCACGAGCAAAGGTTCTTTGGCCGTCTTTGGTTCATCTGAACCTCAGCAACAACAAAGTCGAACTTAAGGGAGCGCTGGCGCTTGCAGAAAATTCTTCTTGGAAAAACATGCGAAATTTGGTGCTTGAAAACTGCAATTTGGACGATGAAGCTTTCAAAGCTCTTTATGGAAATAATAATTGGAAGAATTTGAACTACTTAGGACTTGGTGGAAACAGAATTAATAAAGAAACGGTATCTAGGTACACGGAGGGGCAAGTTGGAGAGAGGAAAAAGATTCAAGTCTCTCTACAGTATTCTCAGGAAGAGCGAGAAACTCAAGAGTTAAGCGATATGCTTATGAACTTCAAATTAAACAGCAGTGCCTCGACATTAGACTTAAACGGGAAATTGATCCGAGATAAAGGAGTAATATCTGTAGCCAGAAACACAATGTGGAATAAGATACAAGAGCTGAATCTACAAAATAATGAGATCGGAAATCAAGGGGCGATCATGATCGCAAGTAATGTCACTTGGAAGAATCTCAAAGTTCTCAGCCTTGGTGATAATAAGATTGGTGATGAAGGAGGCTATAGACTGGGTACAAATAACGTATGGGTCTACCTCGAAGAGCTTGACTTACACAAGAATCAAATTGGCGATGAAGGAGCCACAGGCATAGGGAACAATAAGACGTGGAAGAATCTCAAAGTCCTGAAGCTATATAACAATAGCATCTCTTATGAAGGATTCAACGAACTTCTTAAGAATGACAGTTGGACGAACTTGGAGGAGCTGTATCTGCAAGAGAACTTGATCGGGCAGAGAGTAGCGCGGACGTTAGCGAAATTCACAAAATGGAGCAATCTGAGAGTGTTAGTTTTAGCAACTAAAGCGATGCATAACTCTTCTAATCGCCCTTTATGCAATCTTTCTCGTATCAATAGCGAGTATATAGAGCACATCGAATTGAAAATTTTATAAATAGATAGGATCTTAATGAGATTTATGTTTGGCTTAGAAATCAAGAAATACTGCAAATTGTTCTCTCGTCCATCTCTATTAATCCTTTCAAATTGAAAATAGGTCCTCTTTTCAAGATGACATTTGACTCTGTGCTCATTTCTCAAAAAAAAATCTGTTATGTACGCAAACACGAGAATGCTCCCGCAATATAGATATCTGCCATAAAATCAATGAAGCTCACCAAAAAAATTTCTATTAATCAAATTAATATTCACTCCTCAAGCCTTAATCGTAAACACTTGGTCGGTTAGCCTTTAATAATTCAGCGATTTGTTGATGCTCCCCAAACTTCTTTGCAAAATTACTGTATAATACCTGCCCTATGTTTCCTTTCTCCGAATTTGCTTGGCGAAAAACGTCCGCTACGACGATCTTCGGCATCGAAATGCTAGATCTTTTTAACGGGTCAGATTTCTCTGGACACTTCGTTTGTTCCTTATGCTTGATTGCGGCATTATGTACATTTTCTCTTGAAACGAGTCCTGCTCGCTTGGGCTGCCCAAGTAAACTTTGCAAAGATGCCCTCTTTTCATATCCATTTCGGCTTTTCTTTACCGTAAGCAAAACAGCATCTTTATTATTCTTCATCAATAGATTTTCATTTTGAGGCCTCGGATCGTTCAAATTGTCAGCTCTGGTATATGCTCTCCGCTCTGTTTGAACCAAATCGCTGTTTCTGACTTCTTCATAGCTTGTTCTCGAGGTTAGGAAATTCATTGTGTCTCTAACAACAGTGTCATAGAGTTCAATACAATGGATAATAATATCATATAATAATAATACCCCTTTGGTAATGGTTTCATCACAGAGACGTAAACCTTTTGGCCAAACCTCCCTCCATAACTTCTTTTCTCAACTTGAAACTCATAACCACACTGACGTTTGTTACTCTCCTTCAAGTTTCCAACACTGTGCGTTTTCTTGATCATAGTTTTTGAAGACTTCTGTTTATTATCTTCTAAGGGGACCCCTACATATATAATATATAGATAAACAGATCATTTTCACAATCTTACCCATGAGTCCAATGCTCTCATTTCTAAAATTTGAGCGGTCTTCTTGTACATTTGTCCCTCTCTCAGTATTGAGCCGAGAGATAGAGAAAGGATAGTGGGTTCTGCTACTATCTAAATCGGTCGCCAGCTTTGCTTCCGGATTCTTAATCGAGCTTTCAAGTTTTACTGCTTGTATCGCGCTTTTTTGAGCAAAAACTAAGTCTTTACAAAGCTGAAAAGATGTCGTGTTCTCAGAAATCTTATTATAATTTATCAATGGAACTTTTTGAAGATTATCAAAGCTCCTTTCTCTCTTCATGGCAGCGAAAGTCTCAGTTAACACCGATTTAGATTGTATTTTATTTTGCCCGCGGGTTTCACTTTTCCGAGGCAGAGTGTCAGCCGGTTTCCCTTCTCCTTGAGCAGAGTGATTAACCGAGGGAGGTTCGAATTTTAACAACAAGCTAGACATCTTAAAATTTGTTTTCTCTGGCTTACATTTCTGACGTTCGCTTTTTTGTGGAGACACTTCTGTCTTAAAAACCTTGCTCAGTATAGCTTTAGCGTTTATTGCTGATTTTTCACTTGAATTCAAACTCGCTTGGGTTTTACTTTGCGCAACTATTTTTACTGGTGACGATGTTTTAGGCCTCTCTTTCTCTTTCATATTCAAACTGTTTGACGCGGATACTGGAACTTTGTCTCTTTTTACTGGGCTTGAAGAACCGCTTTTAGTTGACTTTTTCTTCTTAGCTCCTGTCAATTTGACAAATTGCTCATCTGGTAAATCATCTTCTGATGGATCACTGTCAGAGCCGGAATCGAAATCGGAGTCACAAGGATTTTCGCCGGTCAGTAAGTTTAATTCGTTTGAGAGGGTTTGTTTGAGATTCTCCAATTCCAAATTACTAGGACCATGCACTAAATCTGTAAATCCGAGTTTGAACTGGTAGATATATGTATGAAGAGCTCGACAGGTGTATTTTCCTATGTTTATGTAGTCAGCTTGAGTATAATGAACTGTTCCCTCCGCAGTATCGTAACCAAGAAAAGACGCTTCGAGTGTGAAAACATTTGGGATTTTGTACTCTTTCCAGAGACTTACTCTTGCAGTTCCTTCTTTTGATTTCTGAACTTGGAATCTGCTTTCGGAGAATGAGAACATATCGCTCAGCTTGGAGAGTGTAAATGGCAGGAGCCTCGAAGAGAGTGGGTCTTTCTCATCTGAGCAGCCATAAAAAAATGAGCTCTTTCTGAGAAGTATTGAATTAATGATCTCTATTACATTAGCAAATATTTACTTTCTACTATGGCCATGAAGATCGCATATCATAAGCAGCTCTTGCGTTTGAGCAAGCGATCTTATTATCTTTTTTGCAGCATGCACAGTTGGAAAAAGCTCTTTGTCAGTTTTTTTCCAGCGTCGATTTAGATCACTGCCTGAAAGGTTGGTTCGATAGTTGCCATGGATCACGCCGTCAGGATTCATCATTGGAATGATTTTAAAAACGCAGTGCTCTCTCAAGAATTGCGCTTCTTTTTCCTCACTTGACAGAAAGTCAATTACTCCTTGCATCATATACGACGATAAAGATTCTCCTGGATGTTGTCGCGCCGAAAATACGACTCCATATTTCTTCGCAACTCCCTATAGAACAGTATCAAGTTATTCAAAATTGCAGCTCAATCACTTATACTTGAGAGTATTTATTCGACGCGATCGTGAGGACTTCACATTGGTTTTTTGCAAGTGTCTGGCAGAGAACCTTTCGACTAATGTACCTAAAATATTTATGAATGTTAAGAATACCCGCAGATATAAAAGTGGCTACTTTTTTGACTCAGACCTCGTCATGAGCGAACTCAGGTAATTATTAAGATCTGTGTAAGTATATGGGTAGCAGTGTGCAAAATACACTACGTCACCATCGTGCGAGAACGTGTACGAAAAGGTAAGCGTATAATAAGTGCTTGAGGAGTTTTTCTGGCATTCCTATATCAACAACACTTTCTATGTCTCCAATTGAATTGAATTATTACCCTCAGTATTTCATTCTTATAATATGAGATATTAAAGCCCTCACGCTGCCATCCCAAGCCGGTTTCTTGATTCGATTTTGTCGAATACACCACCGGTTTCATTCCTTGATTAAAGAGAGAGTCCGATTTTAACTATCAATAATCGAGAAACAGTAAATTTCAGGAAATTTCAAGATATTGATACCAAATTCACGATGTTGAATTTAACAGTGCGATCTTTTACAGTATTTCCGACGCTGAAAAAGAACCATTGCGTATTTCCTTTTGTATTTATATCATTCTGAAGGATCAAATCATATTCTGCTGGCCCAACTCTGAAAGCAGCGAATAAATTCCCGGATTCGTATTTGGAGTCAAATTGCAGCGTGGTTGGGTCGCTTACTGCTGTCTCTTGAATGACTTTCAAACCACTTTCTTTTCTAGTTAAATTATCTCCATGCATAGCATTGAATCCTTCAATCTTTCGCAAGTTAATGAATAACCCAGAGTACAAACGGTTTTCAGCATCAAGCACTGCATTTGATCGGTACTTTTGATAGACCATTCTGCTGTCATTTTCGGGATACAAGACAAATAAATTGTTTGAGGACACTGATTCTTCCGTCGATCTGTTTGATATTTTTTCTTCCAACTAATCGATCATGTCATGAGAAATTAGTACAATTGTCACAGTGAAAAGAGTTACATTAGGCTTATCATTGAGTTTATTGCTGAGAAAATTTATTTGATTCGTATCTATATTGCTGTTCATTGAAGGCAGGTGTCTAAGATGATTGCGGTAAATCTACAAATTCTATTCGATCATACGTAAATTTGATCTCATATGCAGTTCTTGTCTCGTAAGTTTGAGAGCTGTCTTTCTCCGGTAGAGGATTTGCAGGGCTCATGTATTTGTAAAGACTTATGAATTCTTTATTCTCTTCTAAAGATTTCTTGTCGTCATCATCAAAAGTAACCTCAGACTCCTTTTGCCAATCTCCGCCGCTACTTTCGTGTGTTACTTTGGCCTAATCACAGTGTTTTTTGTTCGAAAAGCTGACGAGATGCTCTTAGTTCTTACGTTTTTGTTGTAACTCCTCATGGCCTTCATCTTTGCCCTTTTAATTTGCTTAATGACAATTTTCCCAATAAAATTCAGAATTAGATGAAAATAAAATTTAACAGAGCAAAAGATAATGCCAATAAAAAGAAAATAAAATTTACGAAGCTCCTATCTGCTTACATATAAATCAGCTTATCAAAATTTATTAAATAAATTCGCTTAAAAGCAAACTTCTTGTAAAGTAGAAATGAGACCTGAAGCAATTAATTCTAAAAAAGTAAATTTCCAAGAATGCGGAGTGCGTTCAAAGGAAGGCAAGAACACATAGAGTTCGGTAATAACCAACAATCCGAAGAGACCCTGAAACACTTATCTTGTTGTATTTCTTAATTCAGCGGACCGGTTAGCGGCAATCTAAATTTTTTCTCATCTTAACAGTGCATGAGTCAAATAAAATATTAAAAATAGTTTCTTCAATATACAGTCTGAAGTCTGCGAGTAATAGCAGCTGATGTATTCTCGAATCATTAAAGTCATCATACTATTCAATTTCTATTGAGAAATTAGCTGTTTTTGGTTGTGTTGGATGCAGTGGTTCTTGAAAAAATTCATAAAAGATTAAGGAAACTTAGGAATTAGTCGTTCGAGAGCACCTTCGAACATAGAAAGAAATATGATCTGATTAAGCATCGATAGCACTGATAATTATTCCGTGAAAAAGTGATAACTTTGTGATAACGAATTTCATTAAGGAATTCGGTGAGTTCCTCAAACTTAGTGAATTATTTGCGGTTCGGTAGACTCAACTAAACTAATAATTAATGTTCCTGAACATATATTGAAAATTATTTCAAATATGAGCGATGATAACCGTGGAAAGCATTGCTTGAGGTCTTTTTCTGTATATTTAGTCTCTTTAGAGTTTGATTGAATCCAAAAATTCTAGTGTTAATTAATCTCTCTTTGAAGAGTTCATCAAAACGAAGAGTTTTGATTTATTCATGTGCTAATTCAACGATCATCAGAAGGATTTTCAAAGTCACTGAAGCCTCTTCAAAAAAAAGACCTGAGAGTGAGTTTGCTTTCTCCAACGACCAACAACGTCACACTTCACTATCAAGCTCAGCGGCAATGGATTTTTGACTTGGATTTTCAGAATTTGTTAATAACTATAATGGTATCTTGGAGATAGTGAGAAAGCATTATTTATGGGAATGATAATATATAATTTTGTTATCAACTATTCTCTAGTGATCTATTGATGAAATCCCTCAATGTCTCGAAAAAAACTTAACAAATATTGGGCAGTTTTATAGACGTTTGTAGATTTATGAGACTGAAGCTCTTCTATCTTTTCGATACCACTTAGTGCTTCAAGTTTTTGGAGGTATGGGTTTGAATCACTAAATGTCTGACCTTGCTTGAATATGTATTCGAGGCACTCGAGAACGACCACAATAATTTTTGGATCATCTTTCAAGTCTAATTGTTGCACCATAATTTCAATGACTTGATTTTCAGTTAGAAAATGTATCTGCTCCGGAGACCCATGAGCTGTTACATTTGAGAGGGCCCAAATCACTTCTCTCCGAATCTACAAGAAAACAGCTTGACATTTTCAAAAAAACTATAGTTTACTTTTCTGTCATCTTCTAAGCCAAGTTGGCACAGTTTGGTGACTAATCCCTTACATTGGAGGATAACTTCAATTTGATCTGTGTTTCTGGCCAAAATATTTGAGAGAGTCCAACAGGTTTCTCTGACAATTGACTTATTCTCATGGCCAAGTAGCTTGAGAAAGGTGCTAGTAATATCTGGATGTTGCAATATAGTCTAAAATTGTGCTCGATCAGAATTTCAACCAAAGTAAAGTTAAGTGAAATACGTTGGTTTGCTCTTCAGTTCCAGTTGCAATGTTCCCGAGAATTCGTAAACAAGGAGTCAGAACCGGCAGAAAAGGACTATTTAAGTGTTTCACAAGTGCAGGAACAATACCAGTGTCAACCACAAGCTGGATTCTTGAATCGTCTCCATCTAAAAAATTACACGTTTTGAGTGTTGGTCTATAAATTTATCTTAACAAAAATTAAATTCGTACCTGAAAGTTTAGACATAGCCCAAGCAGCATCTGTCAGCATCTCAGGAGCGTCTTCTTCTTTGATGATCTTCGCGAGCGGAGCGATTGCTTTCTTAACAAGCTGAAAAGGAGGGGAGGTCTTTCCGCGGCACAAATTACTAAGTGCCCAAACTCCATGCTTCAGAATCTCCTTCCGAGTTGTATTCTCGAGAAATTTAATTAGAGAATCCAGTCCTCCACTCTTGAGTATCAAATCTCTATACATATCAGAATCGCCTGCAATATTACCTATAGCCCAAATTGCCTAGATGAAATGAATTTCGTGTTCAGCAGGAGTATGTACCTGCTCTGCTATTTCGATACTAGGCGAACTTAACAGACAGATAAAGACCGGAATCCCTCCGAACTCAATAATTGTTCGAGTTTGTTCTGACGTGCCTGAGGCAATATTCGAGAGTGCCCAGCAACTTTCAAGCTACGTATGATATGATCTAAAATTAAAGACTCACTCAAGAGGTTTTTTTGATACTTGTAGGCGAGGTTCTTTATCATTTGTCATAAGTTGGATCAATTTTGGGACCACACCAGCTTCAATCACAGGCTGGATTGGAGGACTTGCCTCAATAGAGAGCAATTTCCTCAAACCAATGGCGCCATAATGCTGTTGAAACCTGTCTGAAGAATATAAATCTTCAATTATTTTGGGAAAATCTGCCATTGTGAACTCTTCTTTTAAGACCTTTTCAATGTATTCCTTAATTGCCAACGCTTCTGGGTCCAGATCTGGTTTTGCAGACTCATCTTTAGCAAT
>ENA-UOTX01001493-UOTX01001493.1-compost-metagenome-genome-assembly--contig:-NODE-1493-length-17113-cov-5.800599_pt1 | contig 17113 bp, 3 predicted proteins | sample MGYA00238143_ERZ746982 | MGnify/ENA primary metagenome ERZ746982 (study PRJEB28758, sample SAMN06268862) | compost metagenome | isolation source: single cell | place: USA: California, Emeryville, Joint... | reverse complement strand
AGCTACTTATATACAGGTGCCTGAAAAAACCAGACATCATAGAGTCACGAAATCGAAGATATTTTCAAATTTCTCAAATACAAATCTTGAGTTAAATCGACCCAAAAGAATTTGAAGGGTGAACAAATTTCTTCAAATTTTGAATATGCTTGCTCTAGGGATATTTTATCAATACCAAAAAAAATAAGATTGGTGCTTTATTCCTATTTTTCATTTCAAACGACAATTAACAAACTCTGAAAAAATTTATCAATCTAAACCTACAATATGGTCACAACCAAGCAAATGAATATCTTCTTTAATCTTCAAAACTAATTATGTATAATCAGCTAGCATTGTTAGAATGTAAATTAAGATAGTTCAATCAACTGATCCTTCCTTATGGATACCTAATTACTTTTATCTAATTTCAGCAATATTAGAAAACTTACTCGCGTTTTTCCAGGATGATTGATTTTTATTTTAGGGGACCCTTGTTCTTCTTGACGAGAAGTCAGACTCTGTGCTTCTATCTGGCAGGTTGAGGGTTTAACATGATGTTATATGGCAACATTTAGATAATAATATCTTTTTCATTTTATATTTGGTAGTGACTATTGTTAGACGACTCTTAGAGGATCAACTTCTTGATATATTGGTAGAGGATGAATTATTGGTGGGAGATGGATTATTGGAGGTGGCTTTCAAAAAGTGAGGCTGAAGTGGATGAAATTTCAACAATCTATTCATGATTTATTTCTCTTGATCTAACTTGATATGAAAATCACAACATCAGACTTGGTACATAACTTTTAAAGCTCGTTAGCTTTAAGTGAGACAAGATGAAAGAGACGACGGATAGCTTCAGCGCAAGACATATATAGATATATAAAATATTCGCAATTAATCCCTGGAGAGAAGCCCTTGAAGAACCAAATCAAAAGGTTATTATGCTGCAAACCGCTGGTTCTTCCTTTATATTGCATACCTATCAAATTTTTCAAATTCGTCAAATTTTTGCATTATTCTGCTTGTTTTCATATTTAACCTTGCAGAATTGATTTTTTTTCTACTTCATAACTGCATATCAGATAATTGTTTGTATGTTGGTGATCTGTGGACTTGTCCTTTAATTATTACAAAATTTTATATTTTATTTAAAGACAATTAGATAAGCGTTTCTCCTCTTGAAATTCTTATTTACTTATGTGAAATGTTGTTTTTTTTTTGGTTTAACACTTTCGATAAGGACCCTCATAAAAATTTTTGAAATTTTAAATGAAGAAGTAGTTGAACAGAAAATAATTTGTTTCTCAATTGATTGAGAAATATAACAATCGGTTACTACTTTTCAAAGCGAAGGACTCTTCTATGAGTAATAAGAGAATCTTACTTGAAGTTATTTTCAGAGACGATTTAAGCTGAATTTTCAAGAATCAAACAATAATATCTCTTCAATGATGCATACTGACTTTTCTCTGAGTTGCTACTGAAGTTTAAGCATCAGCTTTCAATTTATTCTGAATACAGCCATCTATCTAAAGCTAATGATGCCTTTCGCCTATTCCTGACAAATATAGATTCGAATTGAATAGCGATTGCTACCTAGATAACCTCTTATGAATATCTTCCATTTTCTTGCGAAAAGCACCTAGCATTCAATTTAACTTTTCAAGAAAGGAGAGAGTCGTTTCCTAATCGTCTGAATAATATGAATAGTCTGTGTAGTTGAGAAAGTCTCTCCCTCCAGAATCTTCTTCTCCATCTGAAGTGAGTGACGAATCCTTCCTTTCCAATTCTCCTTCTATAGAGATCATCGGAAGTGTTTTTTGATATTCTACAGAGCTTTTTGTCAATTTTTGTTTCAAAATTTATTTAATCGTCTATTCTCCTATATGCTTCTATCACAATCAAGAAATACGTGGATTTGGCTCTGAGTTATCTGTCGTTTCCTTTTGAGTTTATTCCCAAATCCTCTCTTGTTGTCTATGGTCAATCTGCTCTCATTAATCAGGGTATTTTTCATAGAATACGGGTAGATTTGGATTTTAAATGCGAATTAAAAATCATCTACTTAAGCTCCATCAGCTTGAAAATAATCATTTGCTCGTTAATCATTAACAATGGAAAGCTTAATGATAGGTTGTCGTCTCAGGTCATATTCGTCAGTTGACCTGGGACTCTTTTTGCACCAGACCTGATGCTGAGCTAGATTGAATGCCCTGACCCATGAATGGTGTAATGACAATTTATTTTTGTTATTCAGTCACATTGACAAGCTTATCGGTTTGAAAAGATGTGGTTATCTGGGTAGGCTAAGACTGACTGATGAACTGAGAACTATTATTTATACTAGCGAGGTGATATTCGTGATTATAGAGATATTTTGTTTTGTATGCACATAATTCTGGCTCTTTTCTGACTGATCTGGAAACTTGGAAACGACCTTCGAAGAATTGAAGACAAATACCCCACCTACTGGAGTAATGAATCAAGAGGAAGATCAAGCCTTCGAAGGCTGGTCCTTGTACAAGCGGCGTTTTAAATTCTATTCATGAGAATATATCCTCTTTACATAGAATTGTTCTAATCCATAGGAATTGAAATCTTTCATTTTGACTAATAGCTTTTACAGCTCATTAGCTGTTAAGTCATGTCAACTTGAAGAGGACAAGAAAGCAATAGACGAGTTTTGGAGAGATATATCTCATTTGAGCATTGAAGATCAAATCGATTCTTGAAAAACTTGTTCAGCTGACATTAAGGGCGGAAGAATGCTCTGACTGTACATTATGCTGCGATTTAAATAAATTTCTATATAAGTTATGTCTCCTATTGGCTGCATTGTATGCTTTTTCTGATTTTTATGTTTTACTTGGCTTCCATACGATAAGAATGAGCGCATATAGCGAATTTATAGCAAACTACATCTCTATTGCATCGTTATGACTCTCGACTACAACTGATAACCCTCTATCTAACAAAAGCCTTGCAAAGTCAAACCAATAAAACCTAATTACATTCACTTCTGAAAGCAAAATAAAATACGACTAGCGCGTGGCAGGAAACTCATCGAAACATACCGTGCTTGACCATCCTCCTCTAACGGGATAATTTCAACTTCTAAATAGAATCTCATCGTTACCTTCGATGTATTGGCCACCTACACCAATAGTTCTATTCTTTGCGAGCCGTTTAACAACAGTGAGAAATAGTATCTGTTCTCAATTGATGTAAGCATTATATTTACTAAACCATCATCGCATTTCCAAAATTTCTTACGTTCATGAGCAAAATTCTCGAATCAATCTCTAAAATTTGTCCGAAAAACTGGTTGTTCAGAATCTGATAAGACGCTTCTCGCTCTTTCTAAAGGATATTTTCCAGAAGCCATAACTACTTCAACAAGAAGCTTCCAACCTATATCAAATGTTCTACACACACAATAACTCTCTAAATGAGCTTTGATGAGTTCAAAAATGTACGAAAGTCCAGCTCTCATTGTTGCATCTTTGCAATTTCCTTTCTAAGCTCGTCTCAAGCCTATGGCACCCTTCTACCTCTTCTACCTGGTGCTAATTGGAATTTATTTAATATGCGGAAAATCCATTCAAAGTACCCACTTTTAAATGATCATTCAACGCGCTTGATCCCGCGTCATTCATGTAAGTTGATACTTTTTTTGAATCCAATATTTCACTCTTGTCTTTCAAATCGGTGTTTTCAGTTTGTTTCTGTCAATACGAGCCAACTCAATTCGTCCAAAGTAGTGGGAATCATGATACATACTATCAAATAATATCCATAAAAGTAAGTATCTCTGGTTTATCGTTATGATGAAATATCCACCTGGATGGAGGCTTATTGAAACTTTTAAACCTGCTTGAAACTTAAATTAGCCTCAAACCCACCTATTTAAGCCCCGTCCAGATAAATAATAATCAATTTCAAATTAATATTTCACAATTCAAACCCAAGCGAGGGTTGACCGATGAAAAGTCCCGCTTGTCAGCTAGGCTAGGAACCTCACAAACGTCATGCACGATTTTGGTATTTAAGCCCTACGCTTGGATCCGGCAACAATTTTTACAGACGCAAATGGCGCAATTTTCCCTTGAAATAATGAATGGCTTTCCTGGGCGTCAGTGTGTCTCTCTTTTTTTCGAACTGCTTGGACGCAGGTCAATTTTAATGCGCTCATGCCGCTTGTCAGTCGTTAGGAAATGCATATTCTGTTTACCTAAGTATTTTTTGAGATTCTATGTAATATCTGGCCGACTGAAGGAGATCCCTGAAGCATCCAAGACAAGTGTCCTGCTACCGGCGGAGGGAACAAGTTGGAGTCCGCGCTCAAGAGATCAAGGGATTGAAGACCTAAACCTCTATTGAAAGTCACTTTTCCGCTACCATTATTATATATCTACCTTTTCTCCACTGTTTATCTAACACTACAGGAACAATGACGACTTTAGACTTGGCGTAATGATTTTTATGGCTCATTAGCTCTAAAAACGGAGTCAAGCTGAAGAACAAGCACAAATAGAATAATCTGGAACAATGATGAAAATAATTCATAATTGATCCTTGAAGCGAAAGAGCTCTTCTGTTAAGTCATGAAGTTGTGATTAGTAGGTATGCAGGCTCATTTTTATTATCTGAGAATACACATTTTTAATGTTTCCTACTCTATATCATCATGTAAATATTAACTGCATTTGAATTCTCGAAGCTTTCTTTATAATTTATTGCTTTCTATCTATTTACAAAACGATATGAAAGAAAATATGCAGAAATTCTAAAATGCTAAGAAAAGGTCCTTTTGAAATTAATCCATGAGAATAGCCTCTTTTTGGCCTCTTTGAGAGAGGTCATCTCCATCATTCGTGTTGCAGCTCCAAATACTTTCTCGAAAGACAAACTATATGATAAAAAACTTCGAAATGTCTGACATTATTAACCATCAAAAAAATTTCTTCACCGGAGTTGAAAAAATAATGATTTCAAAGCCTTCAGCAGTTCTATTGTTGTTTTTAACTCTCTTTTCTGTTGTTTTTTATTGCGATTCTGGTAATTTACAAACTCAATTTCAAGAATTAAGTGCGTTTCATTTTAAAAATCTCTCTGAATTAAAATAAATCAGAAAAACAGAGGGCTGGTCTCCCACGGCAAACAATGATTCCATTTATGGTTGAAAAATCAGCCCTGAGCCTGAGTCCATAAATAGCTGAGAAAAAAGCAGCAGCCTGCCGCTCAGAAAAAAAAATTTTAAACTATTTTCTTTAAGGTAAGAAAAACTTAAAAAGGCCATCGAAACACTCTATTTGACCACTCAGCAGGAGCATTCGGAGTTCGTTCCATTTCCTTTTGACATAAATCAAATATTCCTCCTTCTTCCATGCAGAGAGCGAATCTTTGCTCAAGTGGTGCGCGTCTTTGATTGGTTGAGAATTTCCAGAACATTAAAACGTCATCGGGTTTAATTTGCATCAAAATACCAAAAGTAAGTTTTAAGCTCCAACGAAGCAGAAAATAATGATTTTCAAATTAATATTCAAGAAGCACATGTCAGGGGGAAGTTACCAGTCGGGTGAAAATCCTTTCAAGCATCACCCCTAGCTTGGGCCGAAAGAATTTCAACTTGACTTGATAATATTTTTATTCAGTCAGCCACCAAACTTGCCTAAGTAGCAGATATTATTCTATCTAGACATGCTTTTTAAAGGAGAATAGATCGTAGATCGGACTTGATTAGTTGTTTATTGGGCTGCTTGTCAATTGATTTTAGGTTTAGGAAGCTTTTATTTTGAGATTTTTGGATATTCTTTGCACTATTTAGCTTCACTCTGGAGATGATCCTCGAAGAAACCGCAGTGCATGCCTCTCTGCTCTAATCGTGAACGCAACAAGGTACGAACCCTCCTAGAAGCTCGAGCTATCGAATGTACAAAAGGGGACATTTCAGGATTTATTTCTGATTTATATATATCTTCCTAATCATTGATCTAACTCTAGAGACAAGACAGAAATTTTGCTTTAGCATACCCGCTTCATCCCTCATTAGCTTTGAAAGTGAAACTAGCTGAAGTAAATAAAGATTCAAGTAAAGGTTGAAGTATATATATAGAAATTCTTTGTTCAATCATTCATGAGAAGAGCCTCCCACAGATATTAACTAAGTATGCTCATTTGTTATCTAGTTGATTTGTTTTTCGACTGCATTATGATATGTGTTACATAAATACCGACTAGAGCCGAGTCTCTTCAATGATTTCTGTAGGTTTGGCTCTTTACAAGCCAGATAGTGCGAAAATGATTTATTGGTATCAAAATACGTCCTTTTAGCAACTTAACAGTCATTACAGGGTTCATATTTCAGTAAATTGTGAAAGCACTCTTTTTGAATGATCAAATAAACCCTCTTTTGAACTCTCGAATCGAAACCGACTTGGCATCAGTTGAGATTCCCTGAAAAACCCTAAGGGCTCCTTCTCTCAAAGATTTTAGGAGACTTTTAGTTTGAAAGACAATGCCGTTTTAGAAAAAGCAACTTTTCTTGTACATTCTACCTTCCAAATTGAGAAGTTCTGTATTTAATGCGTTAATTTGAAGGAAAGTATTTCTCTTTTTTTTTAATCAGAGCATTACGCCCAAAATATATTAGCTATGTGGCTCAATTAGTAGATTTACATGAATTCAAATGAGCTTCTTTAATACAGATAAATACCATCAATGCTATGATACAAATGTAATTTCTCTAATATCTTGACTGTGCGACCTTCAATTTCTCATTTTCTGCTTCCAGACTCGCCACTCTGGCCTCAAGTTGAGCTATCAGCTTCTCCTGCGATTTAGAGGGAGACGCTCGGGTCTTATCATTGAAGTACTTATTCCTCCAATCATCAATTTGCTTCGACTGCTCGCTGATCACACTATTCAGTTTGCTATTCTCATCAGTGATCGCTCTCAGCCTACCCCGCAGCTCCCTAAGCGCTTGCCTATCGCCTTCGTTCTCCAGGTTCCTTTTCATCCAAGTCTCAGTCTCTTTCGCTGTCCCTCTATTTCCAGCTGAAAATCTCTCCTTAAAACCAAGCTCTCCGAGCTTCAATTCGTACTCTTGATTCTTCGCCTTTAACTTCTCGTAATCTAATAATTTTTCATGCAAGGCGCGACTCAATTTCTCATTCTCAATCGCGAGCTTCTGAAATTTATCTGTCAGGTCTTGTATTGCGTGTTTATCAGTTTGCGTTCCCAGTAATTTAAGCCTTTGGTCTTCAATTTGTTTCCATTGAGTTTCCACAACGTTGTTCAGCTTTTGGTTTTCCAAAGCAAGCAATTCGAGCTTATTTTCAAGCTCTTTGGTCAGCCGTCCTTTCTCTCCCGACTCAATCAACTGCGCCCTCAGCAACTGAGCTTCTTTGTTTCTTTCCTCGAGTAACTGCGCGAGTTTCTCACCCTCGCGTAAAGCATTTTGATTTTTCATTTCTCCTTCCCTAGTGAGAATTTCTGCTTCTCTTAATTCTCTTTGCTTATCAGAGAGACTGCTGTTCAATCTCTCATTCTCGTCGACCAGAATCTGGATCTTATCCTTTAAATCCTCGTTTTCTCTCTCCAGAGCCCCAGCGCTAGCAAATCTCGCTTTGGTTTCCTCAAGCTCCTTAGTTTTTTCATTCAGAGCTTTGTAGAGGAAATCTCTTTCATCAGCGGCTTTTTCAAACTTTTTTTTCACATCTGATAGGCTGCTGAGGTTCCTCCTCAGCTCATCGATCTCTTTCTCCTTTTCTTTCAGCCCTTCGATGAGCCCGTCGATGTCTTCCTCGGATTGTTGGAGCTTTTTCTCATATTCGAGGAGTTGGGTCTTCAGTCGCTCGAATTGGTGGACCTTATTTTGTGTGTTTTCGAGTTCCCTCACCTTATCTAACAGCCCTTTCTGCAATCTTTCAATTTCTGCGTCACCGCTCTTCTTCTCATTCTGTAACTCAGTCATCACTGACTGAACGCGCTCGAGTTCGCGTAGCCGTTCTTTCAAGTTATCGATGACGTCCTCGCGCTCGGTTAACAGCGAACTGAGACTTTCGTTATCTTTGAGCAGAAGCGTCAGTTTGTGGTGTAAATCATCGGCGAGAAGCTTGCTTTTCTCAAGGTCAATCGCTTTCTTTTTCCAGGCTTCGAGATCAGCCATGATCTTCTCGAGCCGCTCAGCGTCTAGTTTCATTTGCGAGGCAGCCTGTCTCTCCAGATCGTTCATTCTATCTCTTAAATGGTACAAATCTTCATTTTTCTGCTCGACTTCTCTGCTCAATCTTCCGTTCTCCTCAATAATATCTCGAAGTCTCTGGTCTGCCTCCTCTTTATCCTTAGCCACGTATCCAAGTTGCTTAATCTGATGCTTTAAGCCATTCACCTCGTTCTGGCTCTCCCGAAGCAGCCTTTCCAGGTTTTCCTTGTCTTCATTTGCGTATTTCAACTCATTAGATATTCTCTGCGTATCCCTCGCCTTCCATTCGTTATCCCGCGCCTTGATCGCCAACTCATCGATTTCTCTGTCTCGCTTGCTGAGCAGCGCATTCAACTGCTCATTCTCTTCGACTAGACTGTCGATCTTTTTCCTCAACTCCCGACAATCAGCGCTTTCTTTTTGCAATTGGTTAATTTTCCTTTGGTAGTCAAGAACTTCTCTGTTCTTCTCTTCAATGATTTCATGCAGCTGCTTCGTATCTTTCTCAAGGATACCCGCATGCCTTTTATATGCTCTTAACTCATTATTCTCCTTCTCGAATTCGGCTATTCTTTTCGAATCACACTCTTTATCTTTTTCCAGCTCTCGTACAGCTAACTTCTGTTTATCTACCTCTGCATCAGCTAATGTTAATAGGTTCTCCAGCTCTTTGTTTTCAGCCTCAGACGCCGCGTTCTGCTTCTCAAGTTTTTTTAAGATTCTATTCAGCTCATCTACCTCTTCATCGCGTTCTTTCAGCAAATTATTTAATTTTTCAGCCTCTTCCATGAGCTCCTTAAGCTTATTTTCAACGCTCTTCTTCGCTTCGAGGTCCTTTTCCAACTCTTCGATAATTTTCCCGAGTTTCTCGTTCTCTTCAACGCCTTTAGCCAGCTCATTCTTCAGCCCTGCGACGTCTTCTCCTTCCAATTTTTTGATTCTATCCAAATGGCCTTCTAATTCAGCTGCTTTCGCTTCCAAAGCCTCTTTCAACTCATCGTTTTCTTTGCTTAGGTCAATATATCTGGCCTGGAGATCTTCTCGCTCAGCTGACTTCTTTCCAGATCCTCCGCTACGATGAGTGCGGGTGTCAATAGGGCTCCCTTCTAATTTGCTTCTCTCTTTGTAATACTCAAGCTGCTGTGTCTGGTCTTCAAGCAAATTATTAAGTCTTTCCGTCTCGTGAGCAAGCAAAGGGAAACTCGCTTCGAGCTCTTTGTTCCTTAACTGCGCCTCGTTGAGAGCGTGCTCTTGATCCATGATGATCCCATTCAGTCGTTCGAGTTCCAGAATAAGCATCTCAATGCGAGTGTTAGCTTCTTGCAAGCGTGAATCGCCTTTATCGAGCTCCGTCGCCTTGAGATTTAACTGCTCAACCTCTCTATTTCTCTCCGTGAGATGCGCAGTCAAGCGATCGATTTCTTCAGCAAGTGCTGCGTTCTTCCGAGCTAAATCCTGCGCCGACCAGTTCGTTTTTTCCATCTCAAAGCAGCGATTGCGCCAAGCTTCCAAGTCGCTGTTTGCCTGTGCGACCATCTCAGACTTTCTTCGGTTCTCGTGCTCAAGCTGGTTAATATAGTCCTGCAGTTCAGCTATTTTCCCGTCCTTGTGTCTTGCAGACTCTCTTTGATTGAGAGAAAGGAGACTTTGGAGATTTTTGTTTTCTTCGGTGAGCAGTTGAACGCGTTTTTCGAGAAAAACAACTCGGTCACTATTACTTCTGGAGGGAGAGCTGCCTCTTGTGGTGGACTGTTCGGCTTCTTTTTCGAGTTTGAATATGACGGCGTTTAATCTCTCGATTTCGGAAGATAATGCTGTGAGGCGAGTCTGGTAATGCTGTTCGAGGGTCGCAGTCATTTTTTGAGAAGACATCCTCTCGTCTAATAACTCGAAAATCTAAAAAATTTAAATCTTACTTAAGAAATTAGTCTGTTAATAAACGTAACTCACAACTTTTAATCACAAGGGAAAAAAAAAGAGAATTCCTCTTTCTGTGAAATCATCAGGGTATCATGACCCATGAACGATTATCCTAACTTGGTCTTAACTGAATTTCGTTTTATTTCTCAAGTCTCATAAAAGAAGCACGCTTGTCTTAGTTTTGTCGCCTTTTATTGAATGAAACTGAGGATTTACATAGTCTATATGATATAGGATGAATAAACGCGAATATCAGGCTAGCTTCAAATTATATCAGCTCCCATAGATTCAAAATCCGTTTCAACATCTTAATACATGTTGATTGATTATGACAAGTAACTTTTCCCTTACGAAGTAGCATTGAAAATTCAAAGCGCGCTCAATCAACGAGAGTTTCATCAGAGTATTTATTTCTGAGGGTTTTTTTCCTTTGGAATTTGAGAATTGGCCCTTATTATACAGCTTATTTAAAGCTGTCAGTTGACTTATCTAACCAGCAGCTATGAAATCAAATTTAACTAAATTAGAAAAATAAATTCGACAAGGTCAGGGATAATTAATGGATTTTACTATCCGGAACAAGTACATAAAGAAATTCCTTTCAAATTTCGCAAATCGCAATGAAGTCAAAGTGATCAAGTACCTCACTATACTCGGCATCCATTCGCTTCAAAGCAAAAACCAATCCAACATTTCATTCGAGGAACTTCAAAACCTAGCAAGTAAAATTTCCTCCTCTCTAACCAAGTGCTAACATATCTTCATTTCCCAGAGAGAATTTCCGCTAGTGCTCCCAAGGAAAAACAGCGCCTGAACAAAGAAATCAACAGCATTCGAGATGAAATCGCAAAATTAAATGCCAAGTTCGAGGAGAAAATCAGGTAATGAAACTTCTCATTAATCCCCAGACTAACCAGCAGCAGCCGGATAAAAAGTCCAGAAAAAACAACAGATCAAGGGATTCGAGAGGTTTCCTCAGCATCACGGGCTCAAACTACCAGCGATAGAGGAAATAAATTCAAAACAGGTAAAATCTGACGATCAGAACTTAGTATAATCGAAAATTAAGGTCAGAAAGGAACTACTCAGCCTGAAGATATGCCAGCAGCAGGTAGATCACGTACGGTTACAAAAGAGCGAGGTAACTTGATTACAAAATTCAAATTTTTGATGTCAATTTGGTGAAAAGATGAAGGCCAACAGAGGTCAAGTTCTCTTGAGAGTCAGATATACCCGCAATGGTGGGCTGCTCTTGGCGAAATGAAAACTCGTGAAGATAAAAAGAAAGTAACTCCGAAGGTATGGCTATCGTACTCGACGCAGTAGAGTTAATTTAAAATTTTTCATGGGATTAGATCACTGAAGTTGAAGCTCCAGAAGTCTCTCGATTCAGAGAGCAAGTCATCACTAAGCATCACCTTGACGATGAATTGGGCCGAACTTACTTCAACGACGCTAACCTCGATGCTGAAGAAGAGCCTGTCAGAGATACCAAGCAGAAGCAGCCTGACACTCAGCAGAGACAGCAACAGCAGTTGACTCAACAGTCATCAAAGCCTCAGCTGACAGGCACCTTCAGAGAGGATAATTTCACACAAGAGTCACACGGTTCGAGAAATAGAGACAACTATGTCTCTCCCAAGTTCAGCAACGTCGAGGACACAGGCCGCAACCAAAAGAAATACCGACTCCCTGACCAAGAAGACTATTCGAATGTTGGGAACATCGGCAGGTTCCCTGAGACCGTCCCGGCTAAAATGCAGTCGCACCCTACGTTTTTCGTGTCGTTAGGGAAATCTAAAGGCACTCCGTCGAATAAGCAAGCTCAGAATACGAAATCCTCTGCTAATTTCAGTCGGAAACGCGATTTGGTTCTTTCTCACGCGACTGTTGAGCCAAAGAAAGAGCAGAAACCCTATCATAGCTCGAAATACGACCATGTTCAGTCAAAAATCAAAGGGAAGGTTGACTTAGATAAACAATTGAGCAGACAGTACAAAAAATCAAAAGGTGCTTTAAACAATCGTTCGGACGATGAAGGCTATGAGACGATGCAAGCTGACGAATCCCAAGGATACTATGGACACCGGGATTACTACGGCGGTGAGAAATCAAAGGGCACTAGCAAGTTCGTCTTTTTGGATAAAGATGATAACCGAAACAGACCGGTTAGGGAAACCGAATCGAGGTACATGAGGGATTATCGCCAGCAACAGGAATCCCACAGACTCGAGGCAAGTAGCGACGAGAAGCCAGGTCATCTCATCGAATCGAATTCCTCGGCTCGGAACCAGTTTAGGTCATCGCCTGATTACCAGATGAATAGGACTACCCCGATGCAGGACTCCCAATCTAAAGAGAGTCAAGCTCAGCAATACAGTGCGACTAAAAGCGACGATTTTAGTCAGTCCAGAGGCACGCAATTGGACATGCAGGACCGACAGGGCCTCTACTACGCGAACCAGCCTCACAGTTTGGCAGGCGCAGGAAGCACCCAAAATAATATCCTTGATATCGCGAATAATTTCTTGAATTCTCCGTTGATGCATCACTTGTCGAACCAAGAAAACCGTACTTTTGAACTGTCGTCAAAGGACTCGAATTCCTATCCAAACACGCTGAAATCGAACGCTAACGTGACAGACTTTGAAAACCGAAGTCCTTCTGCGTTCACTCGTTCTCCAAACAGCCGTCGGTACTACGACGAAGAGCACAAGAGCAGTCAGGATCAGCCTCATCGCTACTCTGACTGGGTCGGAACTTATGATTTCAGCAAATCGAGAGATCAACCGTCCTATTTGAAAGAATCTACGAATAAAAGACACAGTGACTATAAACCCAAAGACTCAGGTAATTAACTCTAGTCATTTGCTTTGAATGATGGTGTTTATATGCAGGATCCTCGTTATCAAGCAGCAACTTTTCGAACTTCAACCTAAATGAAGATATGAAAGGTAAAAAGCCATTATTGGTCCATTTTTCTAATTGTTTTGTTCACTAGGGTTCTACCAAAATATCTTCTGGGAGCAGAACAAGAAGAAAGACGGCTCGAACACACGTGCGAAACCTAATGGCAATTCTGAAAGCGAGAGCTCTTCTAATGTGTCTTTCAATGGTGATAACCAATACCCGAGCCACCAAGCTAACCGTGGCTCTGAATATGTGCCTCGCAAGGGAGGCGCGTATAATCCGAGTGGTAGCTACACCACGGATTACGCGAATGTGAGCAGAAGCAATCCATACACGAGCGGCGACTACCAGGGATACAGACCTGAGAGAAGCAGCGCCACGAGATATTATAACAACCCTTAAGGAAGTGAGGAGACCTCCAAGGAAAAATTGTTAAAGTTTTGTCTTAAGCTATCGAAATTGAATACTGATTATATTTTACCACGAAAATGAAAAAAAAATACCTTAAACGCCCTATAATTCAACGTTTTGAGGGTATGAATGCACAACGAGGTTGATTAGCTGAATATCCTTCTGAACTTTAGAAATAATTATCCGCATCTAAACTATTTTCTTCGTATTGATCACGTGAAGTACTTTAAAAGAGCCTAAAGTTCCGTAGTTAGCCAAAAGAGCTTAAAATTGAAAAGACCCAACAATTCCCTTCGCTAAATATTGAAAAATAATGCAAATACAGACTTGTAGTAAGCGCTTAACCGGTCGATTGGGTATTACCTGAGCTGTTTGCAGCACAAAGCCTTATACTGGGAAAAGTTTTCTCATAAATTGTCAGTATTTTAGGATCGTGTTTGTAAAATGGGAAATTTACAGGCTTATCTTCCTTTATCCTCGATGAAAATAAAGAAAATTGCGCTATCTAATCAATCCTCATGATCCTTAAAGTCTATGAATGAGGCTGCTCACACTAACAATCCACTAGCGAGAACTATAAACTCATTCGCATTACATAAGTTCTTTCAACGAATTCCCTTGAACTCTCCAATAACTACAACCAAACAACCCCCAAATAGCTCCCCAATTACCTCTGAAACCTTATCTAACTCGTACTCGGCAAATGCTACTCCTATCTATCTAAATTCAAATCCTCTAACTTTTTCTTTCCAAACTTAATAAAAAAGAGTACTTTCTATTACAATTAAGATACTGACCCAATATACTTATCAATTTTCCTGATATATTATCGCAACTTAATCTCAACAAACTAGATAGAAAAACCTGTGCTCTCACCCATGCTTAATTACTCCAAACTAAATTACTTCAAACATAATCATACCTCCCCATCCCCTCTGATTCTCTTAGAAAAGCTCATAAGTCACTTGAGAAAAATTTGATTCCTCCAATATGCAATTTCCTTTTCCCGCACCACGTTGAGGGAATTCTCAGTTAAAACTTCATGGAAAATTCGTGAAAAAATTATAGAAATTGAGTTCTGCACTGGATCGATTGTGTTCGAAATACGAAGTTAGATAGATTGATCAGGATTAAAGATTTAAATAAATCAAATAGAACACTAAATTGACAAAGGGAAAGCTCGAAACGATAGAATCTTGCCAAATTTGTTTTGGAAGAGGTTAATAAAAAATTAGAATTATCCCAGTGTTTGAACTTTATCAAAAAGCTCATTTCCAGAACGATTTAACTGGCGCCGAATTTCTAATTATTCTTTTCCATTCCCGAGCAAACCTAAAATTGGTTTAAGTCTCGAAACTAAAACTGATTGATAAAGAATTTTTTTTGATAAATATTATACAAGATCAATCTTATCTGATATGCAGACGTCTCAGCCCATCAACCACTCACCCAATGTCACACAGGAAAAAGTCTGTGCTCCTTCAAGCTTTATATCCAACCTTTTTCAAATTTTAGAGGTAACTTTCACATCCGCCTGCGATAACTTAGCCCCAATTCCATAGACACCAGAAACCCAGCGCATTGTGTCATGGGATGATGATGGGAAGACTTTCGTGGTGAAAGATACCAATGAATTCATCCGACAAGTGTTTCCTAAGTTCTTTAAGCATGGAAACATGTCTTCCTTCATCCGTCAGGTAATACATCTCGCTTTCGTCTCAAAGGGTCTTACTTAAGTTTTAGTTGAATTTATATAATTTCAAGAAGGTGAAGAGTCAAAGGTATGAGTACGTGTTTCGCCATGAGCTTTTCCAACGTGATAATAAGTAAGAATATCCTTTTGGGAACAGCTCTAATGATAATGCTCCTTTTTAACATAGACACATTCTACCCAATATTAAAAGGAAATCTCAAAGTATTTGGAAAATTTCGACAGACAATAATTCCGAAATTAAGTCAGAGGGGGTAATGGACACCGAGCTGCTATACAAAGAGGTAATCTGCACTTATCAATGTATATACTAAAATCATAAATTGCTATAACAGAATGTAATTCTGAAGAAAGTTCAGAAGGACCTAATGAGTAGAATGAGGGATTTGGACTCCGAGCTCAATAACCTTGTGACTATCAATCAGGAACTAACTCAAAGGGCATTGAAAATGCAGGCAGCTTCTACTTCTACATTACAGCAGCCTGCGACTTTTCCCTGCGGTCAACAACAATTAAGCCCTCAACGCATGCCTTCTCCGGTCCTTCAAGGGCATTCTCAGGTTCATTATGAGAATTCTTTCCCACAAGAAGTTCAAGGCCCTCGGTATATAACCTCCCCTACGTCGACACAAACGTTTGGATTTAATCCAGTTCAAAACTTCCAGTAAAATTGACTTCTAAATTGTTTTCTTATTCATTGACTCAATAGACAAGTCCAGTACATCACTCAAGACGGCCTAATCCCAGTCGTTATCAGCCCCAATAGATTTCAATCAAACAACTACCCTATTGTGCTCACCCAGCAATGCATTCCTCAGCAGCCTCAGGTGCAAAAGGCGTATTATCACAATGGTAGCCAACAAATCGTAGTCCTACCAACGGAAATGAATAGAAACCAAAACAACGTTTTTATTCAGGTAAATTTTTAACTCTTCTTCTTCAAAATACTTACGTTATTTTTAGACGGGGAATATGCTCCCGAGTAGGCCGAGCGTGTATTATGATGGAAAAAGTAGTAATTCGGATTTCGAAGAAAATAAGTTTGAAGGGAGTCAGGTTTCAGGATTTGTGAATAGGTCAGTTAAGGCTGAGGATTTTTACACTCCGGTTTTCAGATCCAATAATTAAAGCTATTTAATTAACGGATCGAAAATCTACTTCCGGCTCAGGTTTTAGATCGCTGCCCGACGTAGATTTTTTGCAAGTGAGTAAGGAGATTCATAAAAAAAGTTTTGTTGATATAATTCTCTTATTATTTAACTGCTTTGGATACCTTGCGTTTATTTTTTTGGTTGACTTTTGTTTCGAGTTGCTGTAATTCCCATCTAAAAACCTTAATAAATTAAGTGAACATCCCTTTAATTAACACTTTGAGATTAACTACCAGGCTTATCCTCAAAGGCAAATATCGTCAAGGGAGTTAAAATTCAGATGATAGAAAGTCACAATTGAAGTGACGCATAAATCAAATTAATGAAGCAAACTTCTCGTCTTTCTTAAGAAACAATTTAACAAGCAAGCTACTTTATTCGGAGAGAAGCCAGAAGTGATTATGCTGAGCTGCACTTTTTCCTTGGGTGATTCGCATTGATTGCATAAGAAATATATAGGGTTTTTTCGTTACAAGAAATGACTTATGAAAAATTCAGCTGGAGCTCCATCAAATTAAACAAACTTCGAATAAGAGGTGCTTCTGAGCGCTAGCCGTGATGAATAATTTGCACTTGGGCAGCGTACTATTGACGATTGAAAAAATTAGCTTAAGCAATTATATTATATTAGAGTCGGCGATAAGCCAGTAGGTGGGATGGCTTCATAGCTGAAGATAAAACTTAGAGCCACACGGAACTGAATTCCTCAATAGCATTCTCTCAATATTGAATCTTTTTTTTTCATGAACATTAAGTACGTCAAAAATGCTCACTTCAGACTTTCGCGTTCTTCATTCAAAGAAAGCGCTTGAACCA
>ENA-UOTX01001492-UOTX01001492.1-compost-metagenome-genome-assembly--contig:-NODE-1492-length-17117-cov-12.712911_pt1 | contig 17117 bp, 22 predicted proteins | sample MGYA00238143_ERZ746982 | MGnify/ENA primary metagenome ERZ746982 (study PRJEB28758, sample SAMN06268862) | compost metagenome | isolation source: single cell | place: USA: California, Emeryville, Joint... | reverse complement strand
TAGAGCGTTGGACTGTAGAGTTATGTGGTAATCCAAGGGTCGCTGGTTCGAATCCGGCTGGTCGGATTTTTTTTTTTTTAATTTTTTTATTGTATGTTTTTTTGGTTTTTTTTATTGCAATTCCAGCCTGTCCCAAACCATCCTCAGGGTTTGATTAAACGTTTGCTCCCACACTAGCTGATCAGACTCCTCGCAACTGCGAAACTTGTTTGGTATAATATTAATAATTAATGCAAGTGAAGCCTTCACAGGAATGTTCTTCTCATAAAAAATCTTATTAGGTGATTTTCACTTAAATAAATTTCGCAAGTAACTACACTCTCAGAATATTTTTCAAGATGAACTCGATCAATAGACTCAGACTACTCGATAGACATGTAGACTCTGGATATTTCAAGGTTACTAGAACAATATTTGGCCTCACTGATATAAGTATCTGTAGTATTTGGACATAAAACCTGAAGTAAAGGCTGCATTGCTGAAAAACCAACCTGTTGTTGCCTTAGAATCAACTATTATCACCCATGGTAATGTCCTTCACGCTGACTGATCTTAATAGTTTTGCAGGAATGCACTATCCAATTAATGTTGAAACAGCATTGAGCGTAGAACAAGTTGTCAGAGATAACGGAGCTATTCCAGCGACTATAGCTATCGTCCAAGGCAGAATCAAAATAGGTAAACAAATCAAATGAAGCAAAGCAAGACAACATGTTATTCAGGTTTGGATATCGAAGAAATTGATTTTTTGGCAAGAGAAGGGCATAAAGTAAAGAAATGTTCTCGCAGGTAGTACATTTTTTCGCCTCTCTTTCTAATTATTAACTTGATGAAGAGATATCGCGGAGATTATTATCCAGAAAAAAAACGGAAGCACAACTGTTGCAGCGACAATGTACCTCTCGCAACCAATACAGGTGCTGATTTTTTTTTTACATAGGATATTTGCACATATGGCTGGTATTAAAATATTCGTGACAGGAGGTATTGGAGGCGTCCATAGAGGAGTTGAAGAAACTATGGATATTTCAGCAGATTTAATTGAACTTGGTCAGACACCCGTCGCCGTCGTGTCTGCTGGAGTGAAAGTATATATAATATCATTAATAAAGGGAGCTTATTGAATCGATTAGTCGATTTTGGACATCCCAAAAACTTTGGAGATGCTTGAAACGTTGGGAGTCGCTGTCGTTGGATACAAAACAAGTAGATTCCCAGAATTCTTTTTCAGCGAAGGAAAAAATCCGGTGTCGCTTCGGCTGGATTCTACTTATGATTGCGCGAATTTGATAAAGAGTTCCTTCGTTGATCTCGGCTTTAAGAATGGAATTTTGGTGACAGTTCCAGTGCCCAAGGAGCATGTAAGCAAATTACGAATGAAAAATCCGATTAACCTCTCGTTCGCTATCTCAGGAATCGAAATCTGAAGTTGTCGAAAAAGCTATTAATGAAGCTCTAAAGGAAGCAAAGTAGCTGACTTTCAATGAATTAAATTATAATTATCTCTGTATTTTAATAGAGAAAAAGGCATCTCTGGCCAGGCGGTCACTCCATTCCTGTTGAAAAGAGTCAATGAACTCAGTGGCGGAGACTCATCTCGTTCAAGTATGAAAAATTTACGAATAATAGTGTTTATAATATCGACTTCTTCATTAGATATTGCTCTTATTAAGAACAATGCTGCTGTTGGAGCCCAAATTGCAGTCCAGCTCTCTACGATAATGAACCCCAAAAAGTCGATTTCAAAGCTCTTAGACGAGCAGAAAGTTATCATAATAGGCGGCAGCAATGTGGATATTGTTGGAAAACCCACCAATAAATTCCTTACAAAGACTTCCAATCCAGGTGTCGCTGACGTTTCAATAGGAGGAGTTGGCCGAAACATTTTTGAATGTGTTCAAAGGCTTGGACTCAAAAGCTCAGAATTTATTACTTTCATTGGAGATGATATAGCAGGGAAACTCATCCTTTCCGATTTCAAGGCCAAACAATTGGTAATTCCCATCTTTATGCAGCAGACTCATCACATCAATAAATTTAGCCTACAGATGGAGTTATAGTGTCTAAAGGAAGATCATCTGGCAAGTATTTGGCTCTTTTGGACGAAAAGAGAGACCTTATTGGAGCGATTGCTAACTGTGACATAGTTGAACAGCAAAGAATTGGCAATGTATTCTCCCAAATATTGTAATGTTTTTGACAATATCATCTGTATCTAGATCGAGAAGTATGTAGACGACATTCAAAACGCAAACTATGTGGTGCTCGATGGCAACTTGCATGAAGAATTCATCAAAGATATCGTTGTTGCTCTTCAAGACACAAAATCCGTGCACCTCATTTACGAACCAGTCTCAATCGCTAAATCTTTGAAAATCCTAAAGATCAACGAGTTACACAAATTCCACATGATCAAGCCCAATCTTCACGAGCTTTACACGATGGCGAATTACATCCGCACAAAGAACGGCAAGTCCGAATTAGCCTACTCTGAGAGTATTCAATCTAATATATAATTGAAAAAATGCTTTATCTTCATTATCTAGATATCTCTAATATTAGAACTGCGGTGTTCGAGCTTGTCCATAAAGAAAACAACGAATCTAGCAATCTTCGATATATCGTACTATCTCTGGGAGCAGAAGGAGTGTTGCTTTTTGAACTGCGTTGGGCTGGCAATCTCACAGTTCGAGACTTCTTGTTTAAAACAGAGCGCTCGACTAAAGTCCAAAATGTCAATGGAGCAGGTAGTACTGGTTGAGTTCATTAGTTGAATGTTTCGCGATAGGTGACTGCTTGTTGGGTGGTATTTTATGGGGACTCGCCAAAGGGCAAGACATGCACCTCTCGATTAAGGCAGGAATGGCTTGCGCTAAGTTATCCGTGGAAAGTCATGAAAATGTTTCTCCACTTTTAACTGAAGATAGGATTAGGAAAGAGTTGAAGTTGGGTCACTAAACGAACATTATTGAGTGCGATTATAAATGCATGTGAGGTGTTTCTCTATAAATGGTGTGTAATAAGCTCACTCAATAAACATAAACATTTAAAAACATACTAAATTTTTTAAAAAAAAGGCCAACATTTTTTTCTAGCAGATAGCATGACACTGCGATTGTGATAACAGGTTCAAAATTTTAATCTGAATCACAATTTCCTTCTCTAATTCGGGCAAAGCTTCGAGATCTTAATCTAATTAGTTTTAAAAAAAAAACTATTTCCTAAATTGACACGGCATTCTTCTATTAAACGCTTTGGTTTTAATAATTAATTGTTGTCTAGCTTAGAGTAGCAAAATATTCCTCAGTTGTGTATGTTCTTCAGAAAAGAGAGAGAGAAAGAGAGAAAGAGAGAAAGAGAGAAAGAGAGAGAGAAAAAAAAAACTTATAGTCAGCTACCTCTTCTTCGGAAATCTTTCCTAATGAAAAAATTTTCAGTTTAATTTCTTAAAATCAGCCCATCAAAAAAATAATCACGAAACATCTTGGAATCTCACTTATGAGCCCAATTTGGTAGGTAAATCATCAATTTTATGAACATTTTAAGACGCATAAGTAAAATTTGAAAATTCATCGCTCCGGTCAGCCAATCACATGGCTTTTTTTCTCTCTCTCAAGAAAACTGATCTTAGTATAAGCCACGCTATTCAGTAGAGTAGAGAGATTCTGATGAGTTCAACATGATCGTATCTTCGCACTCTGTTGTCAGATGATGAAAGCAATTTCTGATATTTGCAATGCTTGATCTTAAACTGAGAGCTATACTTAGGATTCACAAAAAAGCAATGATAGATATTAAATCAAAATGTTATAATCTAATTTTGAAATACTATTCGAAAAAGTACACCCTGCAGAATATCTTTCCTTCATTTGTCTATAATGAGCGACATCAAGACAGAAAGCAGTAAATGAGCTGGCATTCTTGAGCAATTAATTCTAAAAAATTATATAGATACTCAAATGGTGACAACTGAGCAAAAGGATATGAGAGACGAAGAACAATATCTAAAAATTAATGAAGAGGACTCGATAGATGACATGGATTTATACCATGTCGAAGCAGTTTTCAGTGATCGAGAGAAATCTGGAAAGAAAGCCTTGGTGAAGCTCATCATTGTCGCTGTGATATGTCTGCTGTTCATGGCTGCGGAGGTCGTTGGCGGGTTTATTTCCGGGTCTTTGGCAGTCCTTTCAGATGCGGCCCACATGTTTACAGATTTTGCAGGCTTAGCATTGGCAATTGTTTCGTTATTAATTGGGAAACGACCAGCAACTAAGACGCTGACTTATGGATATGCGAGAGCCGAGGTTATTGGTGCACTTGCAAGTATGATGCTAATTTGGGGCATCACTATCTGGCTAGTCTATGAAGCGGCTGAACGAGTTGTATCCCACGATGAAGTGGATGGGAAACTCATGTTCATAACTGCTATTTTCGGACTGGTATGCAATCTTGTAATGATGAAGGTTCTCCACTCTGGACATGATCATGATCATGGGCATGGGCATAGTCATAGTCATGGACATGATCATGAGCACCGGTCTGATCATAGGCACAAGCATAAAGATTCGAAGAAGAGTAATCACAATCATAAAAACAAGAAGAGAACTCACGACCATCAAGAGGATGTCAAAGATAAAAAAACCCAAGCTCAGAATCATCATCATAGTAATAAATTTGATTTATCCTCTCAAATTTCTCTTCAAAGACCAGTACCTTATCGAAATTAAGACGAAAGTCGAGGAAAAGAGACAATGCGAGCAAGATGACCCCACCACTCCTGAAATCAGAATTGGCAATCTAAACCATAAGGATCATCAGCATTACTCGGAGGATAATCGCCAGCAGCAGCCAAAATCGGGCCCAATTGGTTCAGAAAATGCTATTGTAAGCTTAACTTCCTTCGCAAATTTATTTACACGAGTTCAAAATTAGATTGATTTAGAGTTACCTAATATAATTGCTACTGGTTCATATTGTCATGACTCCAAATCCAATAATAAAAAAGAGGGAGACAATCATGCTCATCACCACAATCATAACCACAAACATTCTCAATGTGGGAATGGCCAGAAGAAAAAGAAAAAGTCTCACTCTCATTCCCATTCCCATTCAAATCTTAATGTGCAGTCAGCTTTTCTCCATGTCTTAGGTAATTTAATTCCAACAAAATTCGTATTTATTCTGCTTTCATAACCTAGGTGATACACTCCAGAGTGTAGGAGTCACCATCGCGGGTGCACTAATTTGGATTAATCCGGAGTGGCGCATTGCGGACCCAATCTGCACATTTCTTTTTTCTGCCCTCGTTCTTCTTACCACCGTGAAAATTTCAAAGAACTGCGTGAGAACTTTGATGGAGGGAGTCCCGCCAGGAGTTAACGTAGAAGAATATGAGAAGGAATTACTGGCGCTTCCAGAAGTGATTAATGTCCATGATCTCCATGTGTGGTCGTTGAGCTCTGGAAAGATTGCCATGACGGCGCATTTAACTTCTTCGAACCCTCCACGCACTCTGAAGAAGGCAACTTCTTATGCTCGTAAGCATGGAATTTATCACTCAACTTTCCAAGTAGAAAGCTTTGTTGAAGATTCTGCAGATCATTTAGTTTTTTGTGCTCACGATCTTCACAATTAGAAATGAGAGTTAATTGTTGAGATTTATAAAAAAATTATATGTATAGTTTTTGTATTAAAGACAGAATCTACTTTTTCTACAATATCAATTTGATAAATTACCAAATCCCTAACTTTCTTGCCTGTTTTTAAGCCTCAGCTTGCTCATAATATTTTACTGTTCATGTCATAAATTTTCCCTATTATTCTTGAACAATATCTCAACTTTACTGCAAATAGTGAAGTAAAAAGAGTTAGTAACTCGAAAATTATATAGTTATCAAAGTAATAGGTAACATTTAACATTAGTAAAAAAATCCATTGTCGAGAAACAGTGGCTAACGCTAATTATGCTAAAGTATTATAAAAAACACGATTTTTCTTTGGATCATCAGACTTTGCTTGAATGCTAATTGCCCATTGACCCGCTGGAGCCAGATCGATTTTCCTTGAGTCATCCTTTCCCGAAGTCGTGGCAGTGTGAGCTTTAGTAGGGTGATAATAGGCGCTAAAGACATGTCCATTGTCTCCAAGACTATAAATGAATAATGTTCCCGGGTGAGGTGAAGATTTTGTGAATGAATGGTTTTCAACGAGGTCTCTTACCCATGGCCCTCCTTTGCTTTTGAGCTCTTCGATCAAATTGTCTTCAGTTGTGGACTTATTCCTGGATGTATAAACCGGAATGAGAGCTAGAACAACAACAACTGTGACACAACTGAGGCCAGCAAGGATCCCATACAGCCATCGTCTTCTTCTCCATTGACCTGATTGTTTTGATTGTACGACCTTTGATTCATTCGGAAACTGTGGACCCGTATTTATAGGCATTGAGATGATTTGATCATTTTTGGCTCGTTGATCCATTCGTTCATTAGTGAGCTGTGGACCTGCCTGTTCATTTTCTGACGGTGGGAAAATTTGATAATTCACAGAATTCCTAATCCTTTGGTAAGACGCAGATTTTGAGACCAAATGCTTGCTCCAATTGCAACGCAATGCTAAAAAACCCTGTTGTAGTTGGTAATGTCGCACGAATTTAAACAACGAAAAGAAAAACTGTTCTGCAAATTGTGATACGTTTTCTTCTCGATTCACTTGTTCCAAAACAATTTCGAGGCTTGATGGCTTTTCGGAGTTTTCCTTGTGGTCAGAATTTTCCTTATTGTCGGAGTTTTCCTTGATATTGGAGTCATACACATTCTTTTCATCAGCTTCAATAGGACCGACTTGGTGAACGACGATCAAGCTTGCCGTACTGTTACTGATAAGATAAGTAGATGAGGAATCCTTGGATGACATTGTGAGCTCACTTCGAAATTTTAAATTGCTTGGTTGTTTGAGAAAAGTTATCTCAAATAATACTATTTCATTAATTTCTTACGAAGCTTTTCAATCAGCTAGAATTTATAAGGTCAGTAGCAAATACGTTGTCTTTCTTCCAGAAATATCGTTGGCGCTCCTCCATCTCTTTCAGTAAAAAAAGATCTCAAAATTCAGATCTTGTAGATTTAAACACTCGGGAGCAATATCTCACAAAAAAAGATTTCAGATTTTATTTCTTTCATCTCTCTTCTTGTGTCCGAGGACGCAATAACTGTTTCTAAGACAACAGAACCAAGATACAGGAGTTTTCAAAGATTTCTGTGTAACAAGCAGCGAAAAATTGAGATCGGAAATGAATAGTATAAAACAATGAAATAAATAGAGTTGTTTGAAAGCTATTGATAAGTAGAAAATTGAACTTCTTAACTTCGAGAGAATCCCTTGAAAATAAGGAAGAAATATTGGACCAGAAAAAGTTAAACTTGTCAGGAATATGGATAAAGCTAATTTCGATCTGGAAGTGGAAGAAGTACAGATCTCCAGCGAAACTTTTCAATAATTATCACTGTAGTGTTGGCAAACAAAATGACTTAAGTACCGAACCAGTCACTATAGAGTGTTGTGTGCTCTGCTGAGTAGAAGTTCATAATAGAGGGGCTCACCATACAGGTTTGCTTCGATGACTCTCAACTACGCACGATAACAAGAAAGGGATACAAATAAAACTGCCATTTTAAAAATTTTTTTGAAAAAGGAGTGAATTGCATCTTGAAAAGCGTTCATTCTCTCCCCTCTTTCCAAAGCTATTTTTGTTTTCTCTAATCGCTGGTTCTGGTCCTCGTTGGCTTTGTTGGATAGTCGATTATGTATTTACAATCTTCTACCTCTTCTACCACCTTTCATTCTTGTGGAATCGGTTGGGATTGGAGTGACGTCTTCAATTCTGCCGATTTTCATTCCTGATATCAAATCTTAGCCTGGTTATTAAAAAACGTGCAATTACCAAATCTCGCAAGAGCTCTCAAAGCAGCTTGGGCGCCAGGGCCAGGGGTCTTGGTATCAACACCTATTTTGTAAAGGATTGATTCAGCATCTCCCACTTAATTTTTGAAAACTGACCTCCTCTTGCTCTGAGCTTAACGTGAAGAGCATTGATTTTCAATTCTTTTAATCTCTTGACAACGTCGATGGCAGCCAACATAGCTTTATTTCAAATTCGCTTAGCAAGGTATGTGTGCAGTATTTACCAGCATAAGGGGAAGATTCTTCTCTGTCAGCCTTGACTTTCATACCACCTAAGGATATAAATAGAAAATTGCTCAGAATCCTCTCAACTGAAGTATTAGTCCTCACCAGTGACACGGACGAGGGTTTCTCTTCCACTGAGATCAGTAACGTGAATGAAGGTGTCGTTCCATGTGGCGAGGATGTGAGCAACTCCGAAGCAGAGTTCTCCTTCAGCCAATTGTGGGCCAAGTTGGGCTTCCTTCTTTTCGTCGGCACCACCTTCTTCACCTTCACCCTTCTTCTTAGCGTCTCTCTTGGACTACATCAATGAGCAACATCAGCGACTTAGGCGGAGAACGAACAAAATACCATTTTAGAGATTTCCTGTCTTGTTAGATTTATTTAAGGTTTGCTAATCAGCTTTATTAATTCGCAGTGTGTTAAGAGATATTAAGTGTATGTCTCTCGTATATATAAGCACATATGATATCTTTTATGGGCTATTATAGTGTAAGCTTGAAAAAATGTACATAATCCATCGTGACAGTCAAAATTTTTCCACTCTAATTCCTTCTTTGGTAGTTTTCAGTGGAGCATTTCCATTTTGAAAAGGTCTACTACTACTTAAAAATATGAAGGCTATAGGTTAAAGACCTATAAACATTATTTTCTTGGTCTTTGTCCATATGCTTTCCGTTCTATGCTTATTTTATGAAAATTTCATGTGCTTTTTCAGATTTTATAAAATCGGATCTTTTTAATGATTATCCGTTCCAATTAGTTCAAATCTCACAATAAATCTTTTTGTATGTTTGTAGGAAAAACAAATGTTATCTATCATCGTAAAAATAAAAATGACGTTCTTTAATCACCACTGAAATAATCACACAAAGCAATGCTTACAAATACATAAAACTTAAGAAGACCTAGTTTGAATGTTTGTAAAAATTGATTTCTTCAAAGACACTACAAGTTTAACACTCTCAAGTTATTTTGGACTAAGAAATGGCTGCGAGTGATAGTGGTGAATGCCTACTTCCTCGACAGATTTTTCCAAATGCGTGCTCGCGTTCACACGATAAACATTATTTGGGATCCTCAGATCCTTTTTGGAGCCTCCTGATGTCATTCTTGAGAACAAAACTCTCAAAATTTTTTCTTTATCCTCCCAGCTTAGGGCACTGAAATCCATTTTATCTGAGTAGACTCTGGTGGGCCGAATATCGGTTTTAGATTTGGTTAATATATCTGGGAATCGAGAGGATTTTTTCGTTGTTTCTTGTGCGTTCTTTTTGGCGATTTCTTCTTTCACATAATTTATTGATGCCAAGAAAAACTCCTCAATTTCAGACTTCTGATCCAAAATCTTTTGTGCGATGACTTTCAGATTTCTTATTTCTTTCACCTTGATTCTAAGCTGCTCTCTGAGTTCTACCACAAAAAAATTTTTCATTGATAATAGCTAAAAACGCTATAGTACCTGCGTTTATTTCCTCCCTTTCCTCAACTGCCTGTTGATTTTGCTTTTTAAGCATCTCAATCTCTGTTTTGTACTTGGACACTTCCTACACAAACGCATTAGTTTACACTGCGAATCTCTCTATGGTACCTGTGCGATAAAATTCTTCAAATATTGGATTTTTTCTTTGATTTTTCGGATTTTGTTAGCTTGGCGGTAGTTGATCGCCTGATATTCCAACGTTCCTTCTTCTTCAATAGCAACATCTCTTTTAAAGCTTTTATTATCCCCTGCAAGTCTCTCTTTCTGTCGACCTAATTGCTCAAGTTCAACTCGATGTTTTGCTAATTCCTCTCGAAGTTTCGCGTTCTCCTCTTGCGTTTTTACCAAACTCTCATACACCTCTAAGTTAATTTTTTCAAATGATTAATGCTCACGATCATTGTAGTACCATCCTGAGCTTCTTCTTTATATTTATGCTTTTCTTCTCTGAACTTTATTTCTTGCTCCAGTCGCATTTTAGATTGCAGAATCTCAGCTTCTTTTTCCCTCTGCATAATGTTTTCACCATGAATTTTCCTCTCTTTTTCGTATTGATCTTTCCACATCCTATAATCCTGACTGGTCTCATTTATCTTTTTTTGCAAACGATTCTCTCTTTCCTGGAGTACCATGGTTAATAACTGCGCTCATAACAATTCATCATACCAGAAAATGACTGTATTCTTTCAGTTTATCTGTCAACCGATTTATTTCTGAATCCTTTTTGTTTTGTACCTCATAATTTTGATTGGCAATTTCTGCATCATTTCAGTCAGTCAGCACAACAAATCATTTGGTATATGCAACCTTTTATATCCGCCTGGTGATGTTCCTTCATTTTGTCTATTTCTTCTTTATTCGTATCCAGGACTTTGCCGAGTTTTTCCTCGAGCTCTTTAATTTTCTCTCGGCTTCTGCGATTATTTTCTTTCAATTCATTGTTATGCTCAGTCTGTATCTAGTCAAGCCAAATTATTGAAAATTCAGTACATATTTCTCCTCAGTCTCTTTTGATTCGGCTTTCATATCAGCGATAGCTTGTTTCCTGAAAGATAAACGAGAGATAAATGCCCAATATTTGCATGCAATTTACATGGTTGCGATTTCATTTAGATGCATCTGAAGTTTTTCCTCGAGGCTTCTCGGACTCCTGATTATCGATAAGGTCATTGGCAACAATTGGAGATTTTTACATAGCAGCAGTGGTATTCGATTTACTAACTGCGAGATTGGACTCTATCACAAGATCCTTAGTACCGTTTTGAGTCATTGATGTCAATTAATTAGCGAATTCCCAGGATTGTAAGGAAGTTTTTTCTCAAGTTATACTTTGAGTGCGCTTTTTTAATTTATTACTCGGATAAAAAATAACTTCCTGTGTGTGTTTCTGCTCAGAGCAATGCTCTCGATTAGATAAGGAATTTGTATTAATGTCGAAATATCTGCGCATCTTGATCTTCATCTCACATTTCCTTTTAAGACTAGTAGTTTAATCATTATAAGATTGATATGAAAGGCATAGTATAGATCTAAGATTTTCAATTCTGATATCTGCCCTTCTGAACTAAATATCTCAGTTTCTCAATCATATCATCATAACGTAGATCACTCACATCGTTTTATTTATATTTTCTTTAGTTTTGAGAGAGTTCTAATGATTATCTGATGTTCAGATATTAAGTATTGCATATCTTTCATCTGTCAACAAAAAGTGTAAGTCTTGATAGAAAACACACTATCACAAGAAATTCTCTTGCGAATTGCTGCGGTTTTCATGAAGTAGTCACCTTCAATCGAAATATTCTTTCAACCTTGATTATGGAACCTGAATATTATACTTTAAGCTAATGCAAGGTTGTTTCAAAACGCCTTTAAAATTAGCTTTAACTCATATCAACTTTTTATCCTAAAAGTATAACCTCAACGCTACTTAGAAAATTAATCTGATATTACTTTTCTAAAGCTTTAAAATCTTGAACAGGGTTTTTATTCACAATAAATCATTAAATTATGAGAGCAACAAATTTAGGTATTCTTTTTTCCTTGTCCTACCTAACTGCTGTTAACAAGATCTAAAGAATCCGCATGAGATCTATCACGCGCCGTTTTATGATTTAAAGGTAGAATTCAAAGAAATGCATCGAATTTCTGACATAATTCTTGATTATAGGTCGATAATCGCGGAAACAATTTAGTCTTCACTGGAAAAGAAGGCGCTATGCGAAAACCGAGAGCAGTAACGGCTGACCGCTTCAAAACTCCACATGTAATCCAACCGCAGACAACTTGGATCTAATTTTCGAAAAGACGCGCAGCAGTAGCACGCATGAGTTTCTTGGGCCTGGTTCATATAATCCTCTGAACGGAACTCTTGCTTATGAGCTTAAACAACGTGGAACAATCCGATATGTAACTTAAAATTTCTTTGGGGCAGTGCTAATACATTAACAAGGTGGATGATATGACTGGTATGAAAAATTCGGGTATGTACACGATGGTTGGAAACCACAAAATTTTCCAACCAGAGATCCTCTCACCAACGCATAAGCGCACTTTTTCTCCGATGCATAATAAATCAAAATCGATCGACCTTGGAAGTAGCTAATTGATGGATGCTATGTACTAAATTTGTTTTCAAAGCTGGATTTAATAAGAAAACTTCTATCCACATCAATTCCATAATGCAGACGCTCGAAAATAAATTTGACTACGAGCAAGACGCGTTGCGAGAGTCAACTCCATGTACTGAAAGGTCAATGAACGTTTCAGATGGTTGCAGAACGCCTATTAAAGGGAACTTCTTATCTCATAAGCTGAAGATTGGTAGATTAACACAGTATGATGGGAGATGTTTATTTCATTATGTTAGGAACACCATCAACAAGACTTTCAGGGTTTAGCAACGCTTCTATGACATTCCATGGACTCAGTACTCATGCCAGTCCTTTTGCCAGTATGGTTCAATCGGGAAGACGAACACCACATTTGCCAGAGGCTGATTCTGAAGATAGCGACAATCTAAGTAATAGAAAATATGAGAAACTTCAATCTTATCACAAAATTTAAACTTGATCAGAACTGAAGCAGAGCCCTGGTAGTTTCGATAGAGACAGAAGAACGTATAATGGTGGTACTCCTGACGTTTATTCGAGATCAAATAGCAAAAATAAGACATCATCAAGGAAATCAAGCTCTGATTGTTCAACACAGAGAAGAATCAGTTCAAGAAAAAACAGCGCGACAAAAATTGATCAAAAGCGGCTTGAATATGAGAGTAGATTCGATGACCCTAAATCAAAAGCTCAAGTTTTGTCGCTCAACCTGAAAGATTTAACAGCAAAGATGGCTCATAAACGGCGAATTGAAGGAATGGGTTGTGCTCTGAAGTTCCAAGTGGATAGTCAGAATAAACTGACTCTGGGCAATTAGTTTGCAGGTGAAAAGTTATTTGTATAGACAAACAAAAGAGATCCATACCAATTTTATTAATCGTTAGAATATATATTTCTTTCATATTCAAAAAGCGTATTCGAAGGTAAATTAATTTCTCCTTCAGAACATCAGGTAGATAGGATTTCTTGTAAATTGTGTACAAGTGGTTAAAGAAATTTCCATCGGCCTAACTCGGTGTTGCAGGCTTTTCTTGATTGCAGAAGCTTTCATTTGAACAAGCTATTTTTTTCTTTTTGTTTTTCTTTCAACAAAATTATCTAAAACTAATCAATCCTAGTAGGCATGGGGGCTCTTTCGTGTTAAACTCATTGAAAATGTCGCTTGTTGAAGAATGTTCACAGAAATAGTATCATACTATTTATTTAGGATCCTGACACACTTTATTGGGCATTACGCGCAAAAGAGATAAAATTTTGAATCAAATATGTACAATATATCAGACTGCTGCCTGAGGCAAGCATATCTGTCTATTTAACGTGCCTTCGATTGATCGTTTGAGTCTTTAATAAAACTATATTCCTTTCTGGTTCTAATTTGGCCTTTCAGTCCAAGCATCCTGGTCTTCTGACATTTGTCGATAGTCACCCTGAAGGGACCTTGGAGAGGGAAAGGTTCACCGTCAGTCTGAATCGGTAGTTTGATTTTTTCATCAAAGCATTCGATCACAATTTTACTTTTATTTTAATTATGTTAAAGCAAATCTCAATAGTTTTATCTTACTTTCCTTGGCATAATGGCTGTCCTGGCGCCAATTGAAGCTGAAGGAGCCCGATATGAAGGGTGCTAGTTAGCACAATTCCTTCAATCAGTCCATCAGACACACTCTGTCTTTTGAAATTATCCTCGTATTTGTATTTACTTTGGTCAATATTGGCGCCGTTGATAATTGCTCCGCATCGCTGAGCTCTTTTCATTCTTCGGGTTTCACCGAATAGCTCTTTTACACCGCCACTCCATGTCAATACATTCTGAACAACGACACCTCTCTTTAATAAGTGGGTTAGATTGCATTTAATTTATTCAATGCTTACAGCGTGTCTGATAGGGATTAACTGATCATTGCAGTACACTCGAATTCGATGATGGATATCTGGCGTGTCGCATCTTAAATAATTTAAAACACCGATCACTCCGTAAAGCACTTTGTTGAAGAACTAAGTTAATAAGCGGGTAATTAGCGGAGAACGTTCAAGAGCAAATATGTACGAGATTTCTACAGACGTTTGGATAAGCTTCTCTAATGTCATGGAAGGTGAGAGTGATTTTAGCGTCTACTCCAACGCCAACGTAGTTATTGACGGTTTTATCGAGAATAGGGACTGATTTTCCGTCAGCAAACCTTTCGATAAATACATGCCTACGAAAAATTAATGTTTTCTCGTGACTAAATCTCCAAATTTTTACCATCGATCAACGATCACTTCCTCGCTAGTGTACAAAACATCCATAATTTGGTTCTTGACATTTGGACTTGAGCTTCCCATCCCCCAGCCAAGCATTCTGCCTATTTAAATTCGCATTGTAAAATAAATGAGCTGCTGTTTTTCTTACTAAAATCGTTTCCTGTTCCTAATGGAAGTACAGCCACTGGAACCTTGGGATCGGAAAGGGTGTCCCCACCTTGAATCTCTTTTTTAATAAAATCTAATGTGCTCCCAATAGTCCCGTCTCCTCCTATTTTTTCGGCGTTAGTTTACTTTTTGACGCAGAAATGCTACCTCCGACGATTAATTTCAAGTTTGGAGCCAATTTCTTGAAATGAAGCAATCGCTCGAATCCTTCATCGATTAAATCAATCACCTGAACAAGTCGCCATTACGATTCTATTAATAGTTTTGGGAGGTTTTACTTGTATTGGGTTCAAGTATTGATAGAAATCACACAGCACCTCTTCACCTAGCGAGCCGCCAGATTTCTTGTTCACTACAGCAATGATTGGGCATTTGTTTGGGCTGGCAAATTTGAAATCGATGTCAAAATCAAAGCCGGCCGAATCTCCTGTTGGCTTTTTACGTATTAAGACTTCGGATGGGAATATGATAGCATCGTGTAGAGCTCCAAAATCGCAATTTTCATCAAGATGCCTAGAAATTAATATGATTAACCGCAGATGTCATTATCTCATTACGTCGAGCAAGTTTGATGAACAGCCTTCTGGCACCACAAGCAATGAAGAACGGTAAAATCGTTAGCATTGCAACGTTTTCTGCAGTGCTCACATGCTTTGGCCTTATGAATGGAAGGTCTCCACTGATGGCTGAACTTGGCTGAAGATCCCGAAGAGACCATCGCTTTGCAAGGCGCTGCTTGATCCTCATGACATGTGGCATGTCTAACGACTCCACAGATGGCACATTTGTTAATTTTTGAACCGAAAAGTCCTCCGCCGAACTTACGGCAAATTGAACAGCAATATTGATCATCAGAAACGAGTTCATTCCAATGATGCTGAGGATTATGTATCATATCTGCTGTCAGAGTAGTTTTCCGTGAAGTCCATCTATTACGCACTCTAGTTGCTTGCCGATACAGATAGGCGACCAAGAGGAGTGAGAGAGTGAGCAGAATCCAATAAAAGGTATGCATCGTATATTCAAATTAAAAGTCAAAAATTATCCCGTGTAACAAAACTAAATCAACTTACCAATTCGGTTGATATCATCTTGGATGATGCTATTGTAGATAAAGCAACTGGATTTATGGAAAAAGCACGTTTCTGATTGTGGTTTTCGAAAAGTTGCCAGAATGAATGTGAAGGATTAGAAAATGAACGGAATCGAAGAAAATCCTGAAGAATTCAGGTTTTTGTAGTTTTTTTAAATTGGATTTAAAAGCAGCCAAATCAATTTTTGGGTGATTAGTCTACTTATTTTTGTCAGGAAAGTAAATAATCAGTTTCAAATTTAGAGAAACATTTAAAGCGTGTATCTTCGTGAGTGAGAGTTTGCGTCCAATCTAACGGTGGCAACAGAGAAACTTGTAGATGAATCGGGTAGGCATCTATAACTAAGCGAATTTTCTTCCTACTTAGAGTTCAAAGCTAATCATCTCCATTTTTTTTCAGGAAAAAGGAGTCAAAGTTCTCTATTCAGAGTGAGTTAGTATAAATTGGGGGAAAGGTGTGGGAATCCGTCAAATGAGAGCAAGAAAACGTTTTCGAAGGGTAGTTGAGACAATATTTTCTCATGGTATGTCTGAAAAAACCTGAATGATATAAGCAATAATTATGATCGAAGTTTATGTTTACCAAGCAGACTAACATTGTATTGATCTTAAAGAGATCGCATAGAAATAGAAGCAATGATCTTCTACCGCTAATAAAAAGCTAATGAAACTTGGATGGATTCTGAATTAAAATGTAGAAGTATATGAGAGGTTTGCTAATTGATAAATAGCTTTTCTCTTAGAGAAAAAAACCTCATTGATAGAATGTTTTACCATATTACCATGAATTCAGGCACAATTAATGACATTTTTTGTTTCATTCGCTCTCACTCTGAATGTACTCGAGTATTTTATATTTGGAAATCAGAGTTGTTGTGTTAAACAAGATGAACTACAAACATGCATGTTTATCAACAACAACAGAAAAATGGATGAAATTATCCAAAAAATGAAAGGAAACACTAAACAATGCTAATTAAAATTAGTGGTGGTAGGCTCTTCCCATTGGGGATTTGCTTGACTTGTGGGTTCTCCAGGTGAGAGTTGGGACGGAATGTTCAGATTTGTGGGTTCTGAATTTGATGGTTGGGACGGTTGGGAAAGAGTGCTCTGACTTGTGACCGAATTTGATGGTTGGCATTGGGACGTGTGGGTCCGTTGGGATATTTGGGATGGGTGGGGTAATATGATCAGACTTGTGGGTTCTGAATTTGATGGTTGGAACAGTTGGGAAGGAATGTTCAGATTTGTGCGTTCTGAATTTAATAGTTGGGACGGTTGGGAAGGAATGTTCTGACTTGTGACCGAATTTGATGGTTGGGACAGCTGG
>ENA-UOTX01001491-UOTX01001491.1-compost-metagenome-genome-assembly--contig:-NODE-1491-length-17144-cov-15.049862_pt1 | contig 17144 bp, 18 predicted proteins | sample MGYA00238143_ERZ746982 | MGnify/ENA primary metagenome ERZ746982 (study PRJEB28758, sample SAMN06268862) | compost metagenome | isolation source: single cell | place: USA: California, Emeryville, Joint... | reverse complement strand
GCTTTGAGATTTCTTGAGTACTACTTCCTGAACAGTTTGTTTTAATTCTTTTTTGTTTTTCATCACAATGTTTTCATCGATCATTCATTAGCCTCCTTATCATCATCTCAGCCACCAAACATTGTGCGATTCAAAACAAACGAGTTGTTAGGTGCAACTGCTCATGCTACAGTTGTTAGATATTCTTATTTACTTCGGTATTTTCGAAAACAAGAAGGTAAATTAACCAGAAATTAGCAAATATAAATGAATTATTTTTCAATATACGATATTCTCTTCTGGCTGTCAATCAATCAGAGAAATCGAGAGAGAAGATAGTTATGACAAAAAGACACCGTAAGACTTGTGAAAAAAATGGACAACTAATCTGAAGACCAAACGGACAAAATTTTTTCCTTTTGACAGTTTGATCATTCAGGCGGTTTTCGCCCTCATTAGCATGATTTTCACTCTCAATCCAGCCTCTCAGTAGTATATGCTGCTCCATTAGGTGCCTCTCATTTGCCTCAGCTTCCCTACTCGCAAGGAGTCGAGCTGCAAGCGGCCTCGGAGATAGATTCTACAGCCACCGACCAGCTGCTCCAGTTTCTCAACCCACACTTGAGATGGAGGAGTTAGTACCTATTGAACAGCAATATATCAACAACAAAACGTCTAACAATTAAAGCAAGCAATCAAGAAGATTATTCCTAATTTCATAGCTATTTTAATTGCTTCAATCAGAATACACATTAATTCAATCATTCGTCCAACCTCATAACCACTTCTCTGAGTTCAAATGCAATGCATTAGCCTTGGAAGCACTATTTTACTCAAATTTCCTTCGTTTCTTCAACTCTATCGATTTAATAATCCATAAGATCATGATATTTCCGAGCTCACAAATTTATAAATTCTGTAATTTGTTGTCATCATATTCAAGAATCAAAGGAATCTCATCTTTATCCAGATAAAATATTTTATTTTTAGCAACATTCACAACCAAAGAAACTCTCCCTTACACCGCTAATGCAACAGGTATAGCCTCAATTTCCTTCTCAGCCTATCCCACGTTCGTTAGACCGATCCAAATAACGCAAATACCAGCTTTATTACAAACTCGGAATTGCGAAGAAAATATCCGAGAGATCTCGACGGACCTAAGAACGAATGGAAGGCACTGATCCAGCACCAAGCAGAGATAAATGATCAAATTATCCTATTCGAGAAAGAATTAAACCATCTTCGAGCGAAACAGCTCGGTCAAGCCTACGATCAACAGCTGCATGATCAGATCGAGGAAAAGGAGTACCAGCTCAACCTCAAGAAGAAAGATGCTGAAATAATGAAATTGAGAATCAAGCAGTTTGAAATGGTAACCTACAAAAACTTCAGGCAAAGCGAATCTAATCTCTCATTCAGGAAGAGTTTCAAGGAAAACTCGATAAACAGATGCTACAGCGAATGCAAGCTGAGCATTACGAGACTTTTATTAAAAATCAGCAGGCGATGAAGCAAGATGAGGTGAGAAGTTCACGAAAAACTCAAATAAACGCTTCAATTCATAGAGATTGAAAATAATTCAATTCGAAATCGCTCAATTGATAGAAAACAAACAAAAACTGGAAGCGGAGAGGCAGCTCCACCTTCAAAAGAAGCAAGAGATGAGGAACTTTTTCTCTGGGCAGCTGGAGGATATAGCGAAGAGAAAAACCCAAGAAAAGGAGGAAGAAAAACAGTTTAGGGAGAACTACTTGAAGCAAATGCAAGAGAATAATATGAGGGACTTGGCTAAGGAGCAGAACTATAGACAAGTAATGATTTTTCAGATACAGTGGAGTAATAAATCATGGGCAGTTTTATCAGTTGACCGCGGAACATCAAAAACAGAATGCATTGATGCATAGAGAGAAGGTTATCCCTGAGGTGCAGCGAAGAGAGCAGCAAATTCGTGATAGTATTGACCGTGGAATTGAGGAGGTGCAGAGAAGAAATGAAGAGAGATTGAGAAGGGAGCAAGCGATGAGAGAAGAGGTAAATGCTTGATAATGTGCGTAAAACAACTTGCTTTCTCGAATAGACGAGGCAAAATTTGATGAAAACGTACGAGATGCAGATGAACACGAAAAAACTTAAGCAATCTCTTGAACAGCAGGAGAAATTAAGCCTCCTTGAGCAAGAGATCCGCCAAGTAAGAGCTTTAATTCCGCATATTTGACCCGTTGGTTTGTTAGAAAGAGCTCTATGAGAAATACCTGGAGGAGATCACTAGAGGGAGGAAGGCGCAACAGCAAAGCTACAAGGATATGCTTGATAAGCAGAGGCAGCTGTATGAGGAGATCAACAGCACGAATCGAATGAACAAAAAGGAGAAGAAGCTCAATTTCGAGGATTTACAGGTGAAATGATAGCTGATTACAAGGTTCTGAGCTATTGTAGGCTTATAAAGTGACTGAACCGACAATCCATGCGCTAATCCCTGGAATGGTACATACGAAACACGATCTTCACGTGAATCCGCCTCTGAAGGCGGTGCTAACTCCGAATAGAATGGGTAATTTACAGTGATTTCTCTCGATAAAAATCCTTTGTAGAAACTACGAGAAGTCTTGCGAATATCTACAGACCTGCGGGATTAGCAGGCAACTTCTTCTCTCCTCAGCAGCCGTTGACAGGAGATTTAGTGAAGCAAGGCCGCGATCCCTATGCAAATATTTTTAAGCCCGATCCTCTTCCTATTCCACAACAGCATCAGCAGCTTCAAGCACCGACTCCTCAGATCACGAGCCCTCAATTCAGCAGTTCCCTCGATAAAATCCCATCTCCGGGAATCGAGCAGAAAAAAGCAACATTAGCGGAAATAAACTTCCTCAGCGCCAAGACTGGGCATAACCCAGTCTACAGTCCAATGCCGTTCAATATTCAAAATCCTTACATACTTAAACAGCTCCAAGCAGCATATCGAGGCCAAGCGAATCTCCAGCAAAATCGTTCTCCTGGTGTTTCGCCCATCGTTTAATCAATATATGAGTTCTTAACTTGAATACATCATATTGTTTGCGCAAATAAGTTAACTCTTCGAGAGACCTTGCGCTTATGATTTTCTATAGTATGAAATCATTGGATTTTCAATATTTGTTAGTTCCTTTAAAATTCCATTCCACTCCAAAATGAACCAAAGGCCTTTCGGCGTTGCTTAGGACATATTGCCGGAATCTCAGGCGAAGAAAGCTGTAAATTTTGCTTCATTCTTCGATAATATTTTCCTTTTCTCAGAATTGCTGGCTTTTCTCAAAAGCTTGAGGAAAGAGAGCTCGGTTAGACTCCACGCATCATCAGCGGTTAGGCCAATCGTACATGAGGTCGAAATATCGCTCTTTTTTTAAGTATCGAAATTGAGTAAAAACTGCCGGGTATTGTCTCGTAGAGCTAATATATCCTTTTGAAGAAGGCCTTCCTTCCAAGAAGCTCCCAGATAGCCTCATTATTAGCCATTTGACTCAAAATTCGCGGCTAGCTTGAAATTCGGGGATCAGTGTGCTATTTAATATTTAGAACTTTTTTTCTGCGAACAGAGAGGCAGCTTTACTGACAAACAATAAACCTCGAGTTTTAAAAAGCGATTTTATCAAGTTTAAAATCTGTTTAACCGAAGTGAGTGTACCCTCATTCCAAAAATACCGATTAAGAGGGCTTCAGAGGCAAATGCCGCTATTGCTCGCGTTCTAAACCTCTTTGTGCGCTCTAATAGCATTTTTGAAGATACATCTTTGAAAATTGGTTTCCAACCCTGATCGGCTAATATCAGAATAAGAGGGCTTCTAAGCCAGGTGGGCAAAAAAAGGCATTGAGCCATAATGGTGAAATCATATTTCTAGGCGGCAGCCGCTTCAAGCGACATTGACACGTATAATAGTATTTTAAGGATTCAGTACTAAATTAGAATTTCAAAAAAAGAAGCAAATTTTCCTCAGAAACAACCAAAATTTTGAACTCAAATGCGCAAACATTTGGTTCAAAAGTCTTCTTGCAACCGAACGCGCAAACAATCCGCATTTTTCTCCCTTTTTGCAACAATATCCTCTTCCAGCATTCGTTTTCATGCTTTTTCCAGCGTTAAGAATGCCAGGACATACAGTTTCCATTGTTTAGAGCGCAGAGTTTATGAATGGTGCCAAGCAGATTCTAGAAAGACTTTGTACACTGAATTTGCTATTTGGAGCAAAAACAGTTCGAAAATATCGACTTCTTTCCCCTATAACTATAGCCTTCTCGTCTCACCCTGCGGTATTATTCAGAGAATATGTCGATCATATCCATCCAGCTTCGCCTTTCAGGCCAAAATGAACTAAAAAGAGCATCCTTCTTTTCGGTTTCGTATTATTATACGACTCCTAGCAGAATAGACCTTACCAATGCTCTGTATGTATGTGTAGGAGGGGATTTGGCATATCTTTTACTACTAATGCCTGACTGCATTGAAATACTCAATATTCATTTCGATTTAATCAATATTCGCTGTTATAGGCGAACTCGCCATTGGAATCTGACTCTTAATGCTAATGGATTAAGTCGCAAGGGAGATTAGCTGCTCAAAAGCTGCAACATACCAGTTTTCTGGTTAGTTTGACCAGCATCGGACATCCATAATCTTCTTTCAAATACCTCCAAAACCTGTCCTTGGGAACTTTAATTGTTGTAATGTGGTCCTAGGACTTATGAGACTTAAGAGGAAGAGTATTTGGAGGGAGGAAGTCATTTTTAAATGCCTTTTTTATCGTTCTTCAATTAAATTCGATCCATTAATTTGTTCGGTTTGAATTAGAAAAAACTGCAATTTATTTTGATTTAGCAGAGCTCCTAGTCACTGCATTAATTTCGAATCTCACTCACTCTTAACCAAATTTATTAGAGAACGGAAATAAAAAGAATCGTATTAACAATTTAACAAAAAACTAATTCAAAAGGTGATATGACTCAACTGTTCGCTCAAGCTGACATTCCTGTTCTCAACGCCGACAACAGCAGTGACGATGTGCAAGAAATTGGTTATACACCAAAGAAAAGCACGCAATCCGAATAGTAAGCAACTTTTGCTCATTTAAGTCATCATAACACTGCATCTCTTTAGCTATAACCAGAAGCCGAATGAAGCCTCTCGCCAGAGCGCTAGTGTGACTGGCGGAGAGAATATCATGAATCAGACGCCAAAGACACCGCAAAACCAAAGAAACATCGATAATGGGAAAAGGAGTGACAATATGCAGATGAAGACGCCTGACAGCGCGAATAGGATGCAAGATGGCATAAAGACTTCAAATTATCCATCTAATGACGATAAAAGTAAGGATTGTCGAAAATCGAATGTGTCTCTAACTTTTGCCTTTGAATAGGGTTAGAGCTTAAAAAAACTGCAGATAATCAATTAAACTCGATATTAAATATACCCGATTTGAAAACAGGTGACATCGGGGCAACCAACCAATTTCTGTATCTCCTCTTCCCAAATCAGGCTCAAACCGCCATCAACCACCCATACAATGTCAACGGACTCCTTGCAGCTAATAACGTGGGAATCTTTCCGCAAAACTTTGGCGCATTTTCGCAATTAATCGGGCAAGACCCAACCAATATGATTTTTGCCGCAAACCCAGCGGCGTTTTTCGGAAATGGGGCCTCCAGTCTCGGTTACATAGGCAACCCAGCAATGCTTCATGGGGCAGGGATCAATATTTCCGCCATGGAAGAGCAAAGGAAACAGCAACTTATCCAAAACACCCAGCAAACAGCGGCCGCTCAGCAGATGAAGAGCACCACCGCTCAGAAGGCACAGGCCCAAAGCCAAGAGAACCTCGCCACTAACTCTATCAACGCAAAAAATGGTAACTTTCTTTACTTTTGGCAATGAAAAAAATTCTAACTTTGGAAATAGTTGAGGTGAATTACCCAGCAAACTCCATTACCGACGAGCAAGTAGACACCGAGACCAATTCTATTTCGAAAAGCGTTCAGAAAGGAGCACAAGTCGCCGATAACAAGAGGAGGAAAGCACGTCAATGCTTTAACCAATACTGCCAGACCGACCCCGAAAACCCCAATCTTTGGAGCAAGACACGAGTCACTGGCAAAATGAGCTGCAAGGTCTGCGAGGAGGCGTGGAAGAACCAGCAGTACTGCTACTTCTGCAAACAAATATACCTCGAGGAAGGCGAAGCGTTTAATGATCCAAAGCCTTGGATCGGATGTGATTCCTGCGAGCGCTGGGTAATCCAAGCGATTTACTTGAATTTGGCTAATTGATTTATAGACTCACACTGAATGTGAAGACAAAGCATTGCAGAAGCGAATCAAATGGCACCAAGACCGAGGCGAAGATTTCGAATACAAGTGTCCTAACTGTCGCCCAAAGACCAAGACTCCTGGTAGAGGAGGAAAGCCCAAACGAGGCGCAGTCACGCCACAATTGAATGAAAACTCGCGTGGGTTCGAGCACCAAACCTACGAGGAATTCGAGGAAGATCCTTTGAGAAAGCAAGTGAAGATGAGTGCTGTTGAAAGCCCTGAGGCCAAATGCGATGAGTTCAACCAAAACAGCAATTCGAATGTCATCGTGCCTGAAGAAAACTGCATTGCGAAGAAGAAACTCGAGAATATGTTTAACAAGCATATGCAGAAGCGTAGACTCCAATTCGGCAAACCTCACGCACATGTCGATTTTTACGCCGTCATCGAGAATATGTTGAGTCATCATGGTAATCTTCAATTTTCTGGCTTTTTGGCTCATTTTCCTGACTTCTCAAGGTAAAAAATTGCAACTCTCAGAAGCTGAAGTCCAGCACGATCTCATGTTGATGAGAGACGCCAACAAGAACAGCTCTTCGGAATATAGCAGCCCTATGGATGAAGAGTTCACTGAGCATCAGAATCTCGCTTACATTGAAGAAGAGAGAAAGGCGGGAGGCCGAACCAAAGCTCGTGGAGGCAGAGCGAACAACTCTAGAAGAGGAAATGCAGCGGAAAAAGCCTTCCATGATATGCGTAACTAACTCATTGAGATATTCATTGTCTAACGTTTAAATAATACAGAGGACGAGGCTCCCCAGAAGGAAGACTTTGACGAGTATTTACCTACGGGCCAATCAAAAAGACATACTCGCGGCAAACGATAGAGTGAATAAAGAAGACTTCTCATGCTCAAGCAATTTTGCTGAATGAGGGGGTTGCGCTTTTTTATTCGGTGTTTATAAACGTCCGCTCTTTCAATTGATTGACAATTGAGTGTTTTTTTAAAGAGGTGTAGCAAGAGCATTGTAGTTATATATCATGTTTAATGTGAATATTTTTTTCGCTGTTCTCTTTGATTTGTATTTAAATTATTCGTTCTGCGTTTAAGATTGAGTTTGAGCTTCTGTAAATTGGACTTAATTCGTTGAAACAGTTCGCTTGTGATGGTTAAGTCGAATTATACATGAGAGTGGATGATGTGTTATTACTTGTTGAAGAGCTAATGGGCTATCTGAAAAATTCTGGGTTTTTTCCTTAAGATTTGTAATTTATAGAAGCCTTTCCAAATTTTGAAAAACGAAGACGATTTTCCAAAATAAATGAAAAAACCTCTTCAAATGCACGAAGATTTTTATAGAATTAATGACATTGCTGTTAGAAGAAAATAATACACAATGGAATATAATTTATTCGATTATTATTTCTATTCTTGGTAATGGAACTGCATTCTATTCAAAGTGAGAAACCCTATGTTTCTATTTCAGGGAATGAAGTGATTCTTTCTATTTTTTGGATTTTCTAATTTAGAAAAGGTCATATCTCTCCACGTTTTACATAGAGCTAACTCAAATCGATAGCTTCCTGTTGAGCAATCCTCTCTTAGGACTTAAACGCCAGCAGCGTGTATACATATATCATCTAATAAAACATATTAGCTGGATATTTACCCACTTCTTCAAGCTAAGATTTTTAGATTAATAACACTCAATTCGAAGAAAATCGAAAATAATTTCTTCTCCACTCGAAATCTAACGATAAATGTGAAGCTACATGAATTTGTCCCTCACAGCACCGTAATAATAACGATTCTGTAGTTCTTTAGATGGTTTCCTTTCATACTGGTAACAATTGATAAAAAACTCTTCCTGGGATCCAGAGAAATTTCGGTTACGAAACTCTTTCTATATGTAAAATAAAATCAAGTTACCTCATAAAACCCGTGTTTAATAGTAATTTCGTAAAATCTGAAGTTTTTCTTCTACAGAAACAGCGGATTTATAATATAAGAAATCATTCGAAATTGATATACAAAAGAGGCTGAAAAAATGAACACCAGCCCTTTGAACTCGGCCTTATGGACCGATACAAGCCCTGCTTTCGCTGAGGCTACTGGTTGTGCAAAACCGCGAAGACGAATTTCTCAGCCTTCATCACAAGACTGGGACGAAGTGTATCAACGAGCTGAGAGTTACCTTGATACAGTCAAAATAGATGTTGCTTCTCCATCACCACTAGCAAAATGCCATGTGTACTGCACGTCTCTTCTGATGCGCTCTGAAGACAAGTCGAGTGGGAGTCTGTTGGATCAGTTCAATTTAAGCTTGACAAGCGAGTCATCCACTCTGCTCAAACGAAGGAATCTCATAAAATTCGGGCGGTCTGTTTCTGAACCATCGTTTTCTAATGGAAACTTGTAAAAAATTCAAGCTCATATAGCCTTTCTAACAAAACCAGGTCAGATATCTAGTTAGCCTTATTGTTGTGTTTAGTCTGTGTCGACCGACACACTGCTTATAAATCATTTCTTTATCTGAGTTTAATTTGTAATTTGAATCTTTTATTTTTCTATGCAAGGTACTCCTTGCATAACTTCGACTATGTCCAGAGAATATTGCACATACTTGAATTCACGATATGCATGAATAATTCGATGACTAATGGCAAATAATGGACCAATTCAAATGTTCTCATTAGTTTAGTCTTTCAATCAGAATGGCCATTCGGCGACTATTATTTATTTAAATTGAGGTATTAAACTAGCATGAGAGTACAGTTTTGGAGAATGAAAACCACTAAATAGGTCCTAAAGATATGTCTTAAAGCTTGGGGAAGGCTGGCTTGGTCTTCGTCATGCTTGCTTTGACAGCTTCCATAACGTCAGATGTCGAGACGAGGCTCATGTTTGCCATTGCGATGTAATCTAACCCTTCCTGCACAACCTATCAGAAACTGGAGAAATCAAACGCGAAATTACCTTAACATTCGATTTTCTGTTTTTGTTAAGGACTTTCTTGATGCCCCAGACAACAACCGGACTCTTCTCTGCGATAACCTTCGCCATAGCAATAACGGACTCTGTTTATTGAATGAGATTAGTCGGTGCAGTAAGATCATAGTTTGCCTTCAAGTTCCTTCTTATCTTTGCAGATTTTGGACACAAGTCCGAGCTCCTTCGCTTCTTTAGCTCCAAACAGTCTCCCGGTATAAGCCAGCTCTCTCATCTATTCGATAAGAAGAAATAATATATACTTCCTATTCAGAGGTCATGGTTACCAAGCTATCATTTCCGACAACATGAGGAAGTCGTTGAAGCGTTCCCAAGTCAGCGACAATACCAATATCGATTTCCTAACAGCATAAACACCTCAACAGCAAATGATATAGTACCTTAATGCTGAATTGAGCTTGTTCCTCGCAGTATCTGATATCACAGCAAGTAATCAAATCGATTCCTGCTCCTATTCACATATTGTCAGAGATACTACCAGTTTTCATTTATTCAAACCAAGACAATAGCCATGAACGCCAGCCACAACAGGGATTCTGCATTTTTCTATCACTGTCATTGCTTTTTGAAGGAACTGCAAAATCGTTAAAATCGCCTGACAAAACTTGATTTACTTTAATGTGATCATAAATCGCGATGCCTTTTCTTCCTTGGTCTTTATCTTCGCCCAGGGAAACAAATTCTGCAGCTTCTTTCACTATGATAAATTTGTATTTGGTTTGAGAAACGATGTAATGGGCGTATTACAATCAAGACCCGATGTGAAGGCCTTTCCTTCGGCAGTAAGGGCGATCGCTCTCACATCGCCCAGAGTGTACACGAATTTCGAGAAGAACTCGATTAATTCGCTGAAGAATCTGAGAATGATGGTCAATTAATGAGAATTTAAAGGAATATTCACTGGTTGGTCATCGAATTGAGGGTTTTTGCTCGGTTGAAGCGCACGTGGACCACGCCTCCCTCAAGTACATCGTATTTTAGGGTTTCGAAAACTGTTGAGGACTTCATAGCAGCGGAGTTAGGATATTTTGTCAATGACGCACTTAATGATTTACTAAATAAAATTTACACCAGTCTGAAAAACTCATTGGAGAATACGAATCTTTGTGGGAAAAAAATAGTAACACGTGTGACTCTTGTGGAGATTCAATTCGGTTTTCTCATTGAGCTATCTTGCAATAGTTGGAGTTCTGTGGGATTGGGAGATATTGAGGAAAGCTCTGAACTTGCTTGTGATTTTATGCAATCATCAAAATGCGCGATGATCAATAGTGTTCAGAAAGCATCAGTGGTCTAACGGCATGATCGTTGCCTTCCAAGCAGCTGACCCGGGTTCGACTCCCGGCTGATGCATTGTTTTTTTGGTTTTTTTTTTGAAGTTAATTACCAGATTAATTTCTTTGGATATGCTTTATCTACGAACAAAACCTTTTCCATTGTTGCTGATCTGAGATTCGTTTATTTTTCAATCCTAAAGAAACTTTGCGATCATTACTTGCATATATAAATAACGCTTTGTAGAATGAACCATCCTACCTGTCAATAAGTTTAGATATATATATAAACTATATGAAGGAGCATCCTTCAAGCTTTATTGACAATAACAATACCAATTTCCTACACAGTTATTCAAATGAGCTCAATTCACTTATCGCTTTTGAAATTCATTATTACGAGAGTCGTTTTCTTATATTATCATCGTCCGTCTGCTTGTGGACGGACACATCAAGCTGCTCCACTCTATTCAACGGCATCAACTCCTTTTCTTTACGATTCAGCCGGTCAGACTCCTCCAGACTGCGATCGGGGTTAAAAAGTTCAATTACAGCGTTTAGCGGCAGTCCTTTCGTTTCTGGGAGCAGATGATAAATAAACGCGAAAGCCATCAAGCAGAAAAGTGCAATCACCAAATACGTAATGACCTTTCCGATATTAGTCTCAGTGGTGGTCAAGAACACAGCGCTGATAGCGTAGTTCGCTACCCAATTCGCAGTTGTTGATAAACTCATCGCAATTCCTCTCAAATGCAAAGGATAAATCTCTGAATTCACAGTCCATGGCTGCGGACCCATCCCAGGAGAGAAACTCGCAAGGTACAGCCCAAGACATAACACACAGATTAGCCCGCCCGTTTCCATATTGTTGTTGAAATAAATCAAATAATTGCCAAACGATAGCCCAACCATAAAGAAAGCCAAGAAAGGCAGACACCGTAGCATCATCCATCTACGCCCTAGCCTTTATTTAACAAAGAAATTCAAGCTAAGAGCCATTAGAAAGAGGAATTTACTTATCAGAATAGAGCAGCGCAACGCAAGTTCCTAAAAAGTTAATCGCTGCCAGCGGAATCGAATTGATTAGGTTCGTTCTATCGCTGTTGCCACCCCATCCGCTTTGCTGAAGTATGATTGGTCCGTAATACATAGCAGTGTTGATTCCAGCGAGCTGTTGCCAGATCTGCACTCCTATTCCTACGATCAGCGACCGTTTGTAGACGGTAAAGAGCTGCTGATATCTCTGCTTAAATGGCACACCTATCTCGCTTGTGAGGCTTTCTGAAATCATTTTAAACTCGTATTCAATTTCTTTCTGAGCAGCTAGGTTGTTTGTTTTGAAAATTGTGTTCATTATCACGTGCGCCTGATGATGACCGCGATTTTTGATGAGCCATTTCGGACTTTCTGGAAGAAAATGCATTGCGATGAACTGAAAGAAGGACGGGAGCGCGGCTAGACCAAGCATCATGCGCCAGTTTTCGCCGCAGAAGACGCAAACAACATAAGCGAAGAATTGCCTATTAGGGCCTGGTTAGCCGAGAGAAAAGGCTGGTAGAGAAAGTACCCGAATGTTATCATCATATTATTCGCTGTTACTACTGCTCCACGGATTTTCGCAGGACTAACTTCAGCGAGGTAGACGGGAATGACCATCGCAGCGGATCCAACGCCGATCTAAATGAAGCCGTTATTGCATGAAAATTGATTCATTTGGTTACTCCAACAAGAAAACGACCTAATATAAGCATTCCGAGAGAAGACGCAAAACCCATGATCACGGCTCCCAGTGTAAACATGATATCCGCGATGTATATAATAGCTTTTCGACCGTATTTATCCGCACCTGGACCTCCGAAAAATGATCCGAGAGCGGCTCCTACCAATGCGATACTAACAATCACCTGTTGAAGGAAATAAGGGATCTTCAACGCTTCGGAGGAGATACCTCTTTTTGCTGAGCGGTTATATCAGGGAAATCATTGTGAAGAAAAAGAACTGCTCCAGCAATCACGCCCGTATCATACCTAATGCAGCCGAGAATTAAGGAGCGTTTTTATGCACGTTATACCCAAATAACAGTCCACCAACAGCGGCAATACTGCTCAAGCGTACCACGAAATCGAGGTGATATGGTCTGTCTGTTGTATTGTCATGTTCAGGTGATTTCTTTGTATACTCTCCTTTTTGGTCCCACTGTGGGTCCATGCTTACGTAATTGGTTTGGCGTTCTTGCATTGAGCAGTTCTTGAACGCTTTTAATGCAGAAAATTTTGAAAAATCTTAAAATCTCGAAGCAATCTTTTTAAGTATCGCAGGCATTTGATTCAAATCAAAATTTTATTTTATGGATCTTTGGGGGTTGAAGATCTATTGGATAACAGTCTAACTAGCATTCTATATGTTATAGCGGTGAAAATCCAGCAGCACTAGCAGTTGCACCTTAGAATTTTCGATTGTGAGAAAGCAGAAAGCCAAGAGGATGATTTATTGCTGAAAACTTGAAATACTGAATCAGTATTTAGCGGGATAATATTTTAATGAGAGCGCAAGAAAATATATTAAGACCATTTCCCGAAAGAGGATCGTTTCTAGAAATCTTCTGCTCAATGTGAACACTCACGAACAAAAAGGTTACTGTTAATCCATTCGTTTAAACTCATTATGGAAATGAGCCTCACACCGATGGAAAGAAATGACCTATTCGGTATTGAAGCTGCATAATTTTGCCTCTTTTCAATGCAAGTCTTCAAAATAATTTCCAGAATTATCTAAAAAGTAACCGAAAAAACGCGTCGAAAATGAGACTTGGCTTACTCATGATGGCTGAGTTGGCTTAAAATAGAAAATTTACATTCGATAATACCACACTTTTTCTTGCCCTGGCGAGTCTCAGCTATTTGTGGGAGTTCTTCCTTTGTATTTTAGCGGTAAGGTAATCAGTCTGATACGACATGACGAAGAGGCTTCTGTCATTGAAAACACAAGAGCTAACCAATACACCTACGAATTACAACGAGGTTACCTGGTATTCGAAGCGAAAAAGAGTCATATTAAGCTATTCTTAAGCTTTTAGCAACAGAGATTAATCACTTATATGCTCATTTTTGGAGTTTCATCATGAAGATAGAACACGCTATGACTTGGCAAAAAATTACAATTTACAGCGTAGAAATGCACTACTATTCAGAAACCTATTGTTGCTTACATTCTTTCTGGTCACCACCTTCCTTTGGAGCGTCTCCTGATTCTTTCTTTTGTGGTTTCTTGCCCTAATTAATAAGTTAACATCCACTTCCCTCCACGAAAAGTATTACCTTCTTTGCCTTTGGCTCATCATCATCGTCATCGTCATCATCATCGTCGTCATCGTCATCGTCAAGATCATCATCGTCATCACCACCGTCTTCTGGCTCTCTAATGCCAAGGAAGTACTCAAGGTGATATGGCAAGAGTTCATCTTCAATAGTCTTTGCGATTTCCAAATTCATATCCAATTTCTCGAGAAGTTGGTCCTAGCAAATAAATCATTTAGAATCCCATACAACCAGCATTTCTATACTCCTTCCTCTTCATCAGCGTCTTCACCGGCGTTTTCAATATCGATAGATTTGAAGAAGTTAAAGAACGAGTCAGCGTCGACTTCCTTCTTGATTTCTCTGGTCTTTCCAGTCTTTTTGTTTTTTTGCTTTTTAGTAACAAACTTCTTGGTGACGTTCTTTCCTTCCTTCCACTTAATTTCAGTTGCCTCGGCTTTTTCAGCTTCATTTTCGTTTGCCATGATGAATTTGACGGACAAAGTCTCGTTTTCGAAGTAATCATTTGGTGAAAAATGGAAAACAATAGTAAAGTTGTCGTTGTCTTCTTCGCTTTTGTAATCAATGCCGGTCAAGTGCTCGAGGATTGGCTTATCGTGTTCCTCAACCATTCCGCCTACAAAAAACGTTGTTATTTGCATACAATAGAAGGAGATTTACTCAATTGAGGGCAGTTGAGAATGGCAGTGTACCAGTATTTTGGAATGGCTTCTTGTTTGTTGACTTCGCCAATTTTGGCAATCTCCTCCTCAGTGAGATGAGCCTTGACGTTTTGGATTTCTTCTTCGGTGAGTGCTCTGCCTCCGATAAGCTCGTCACCAGCTTTGGTGAGGGGTTCCTGAATCTTGTTGAACTTGTTCAAAACAATTTTCATTTCGGCGTCCATATCGGTGTCTTGTTGCTTCTTCTGGAGTGTAAGGTTATTGAGAGCGATAAACTGGAATCGTTGCTCGAGAGTGAGTTTCTTGATCGCGTCGACGATCTCCTTCTCGTACTTAATGTCTTCTTCATCGTGTGGATAGATCTGATTGAACAGGAATAGCAAGAAAGGTAAGGATTTGGGAGAGGAAGTTGGTGCTAAATACCTTATTTTTGGAAACTTCGGCTGTTGTTTCTTGAGTTGTGGTTTGAGTTGGTTCCATGGAGAAATAGGATTGAGGTTGCTGAAATGAAATATCTAAACTGCTTTTTTTGCACAGAAATTAAATGACCGAGTCTATCAAATGCAATAAATCCTAATTTAACATTCTGATTCATTACACTATGTAATTCGTCTCATGTAATATGAAAATATAAGTAATAGTGGCCAAATTTAAGAGAACCTGTGTTTCTGAAGTTGAAACGTGATTTCAAAGGAATGGAGGTGTTTATATGCATTATAATAATGTAATTTTCATTCATAAAGGAGTAATTGTTGTTGGATAGGAAAGTCTGAACTGATTTGGAAAAGAATAGTACTAGGGTAAGCCTGGAGGGCGTTTCAATTGAAGTGCATGTATTTTATCGAATTTGTAAGTGGGAAAGTTCTGCAGATTAAAGTTAATGAAGTTCGCATTAGAGTATTTTTTTCAATTCAGCCAATAATAAATTAGAATTAAAACTCTTTACTGATCACAATCTCCTCGATTCAAACTAGCATACTGTTTGCTCTGCAAAATAACACGTATTATATCCACTTCTTCATTCGATATGAAGATAGTGTCTATGAGCTGTTTTGCGGACGTAAGTAGATTATAACCCTGAATGCTCTCTTGTCCAAAAAGTGATGGCTTGTGGGATACTTGAGAATCCTTCGTTTCCTTGCATGAAACACCACTTATAATTCGAATATTTTCAAAAGATTGAATGGGCTTTGAGCAATTCATTAATCTTTCAATTTCGTTTTTCTTGTATTATTTGTCTCTTTTTTCTACATAACAAATTTGTATTGCAACTTCTTCTTTGTTAAAATATAAAATCTCTCGAAGTTCCGTTATGATGTAGAGCTTAGTAACTTGAAAGAAAGAGTTCTGTAAACAAAGAATCTCAGATTCTAATACTAATTCGATTAAATTTCCCTAGAAAAACAAATATAGGTACCACTATTCTCTGAGGATCAGTATTTTATTGTCTTGCAAATTTAATAATCACGATAGGATGTCCATGATGTGTTTTGTCATATACTCAATATGAGTTTCATACAAATATGAAAAATACTCCTCGCTTGCAAGACGCATATCTTCTTCAGTTTTTGTAACTATTCAGAGAAACGAATATGCGCTTTGTGAAGTTCTACTTCGTGTCATGGGATTATCAACGTAGGCTATTTGAAACGTACTACGTGATTTCCTTTTTTAGAAATTGGTTTTAAGATCATACGCAAATATTAGTTTTGACTAGAGCACAATTTAATAAATTAATTTCATAAAACAAAATTGCAAACCCGAGATGAAAAATGAATCCTGCATCGGTCATCCAGCAACTAGGGAACGAGTTGCAAGCACAAAATGAACGTGCGCAGCAAGCGGAAGCGGATCATCAAATATTGGTTTTAAAGAATGCCCTCAAGAATCCCGCCGAGTCTCCAGGAGAAGGTTGGGAATACAAGCGAGGTCCAGGTTTCCTCTATCTTCTAGTGGGGATATTCTTGTATGTTGGAAGTTTGTCAATCACAACCCTAGTCGCTATCGAATTTGAACGCTCGACCTCAAAACCAATTCGACTGTATTTTATACCAATATATCTCATCATTTATTTGGTAGGAGTAATGAAATGGTGGAAATGGCATACTATTGGAGACTTGCCCACGATCTTGGAGAGGAAGAGGGATGGCTGTGGCTGTATAAAAGGAAACTTTTATTATTGGGAGAAATCTGGAACAGAGTGCTTGGGATTTTGCACTCAAGTGAAGCGGGGCCCAAGGACGCGTCCTTGGTTTTGCCGAGAGTTTACGAAAAGCCTTGTTTGATTCTTTTTCATGACAGCTATTGTGTTTTATCCTTATTATCAGGAGTATGTGGAGAGGAATCTCAAGAAATAAATGCGATAATTGCATATATTCGAACAAAATGATATAAAAACATAAAACTACAAATAAGTACTCAACTAGAACACTATATCATTGATACCCAACGAGATAGATTCGTAAGTGTAAGTCGTATACACTTTAGTTGAACTGATTTTATAAAATAAGTTGTTGATTTCGATAATGTCTAAGTACACTTTAATTACACAACAATTTTCATTCTTTCTGTGAGTAGTCTAGTACCCTCTTTTGGAGAATTTCACACTCTTTCACAACTA